>Ga0194051_1001097_pt1 | contig 14662 bp, 11 predicted proteins | sample SepL2320m_MetaG_FD_161275 | JGI IMG/M metagenome (GOLD analysis project Ga0194051, IMG submission 161275) | Anoxic zone freshwater microbial communities from boreal shield lake in IISD Experimental Lakes Area, Ontario, Canada - Sep2016-L239-20m | ecosystem: Environmental > Aquatic > Freshwater >... | reverse complement strand
ACCAACCCGGTACGTGATGATCCCACCCCCGGTTGTGGTGATCTCTCCACCAATGCCCCCGAGGCTGAGGACAGAAGGCACTCCAACGGCAGGGACAACAGTCAAGTTGGGCGCAGTTGCGCTAAAGGACGCAATATCGCTTGGGCCTTTGATGGTCATCTGAGCGCTGATGTTCTCTGCATCGATGGAAGCGCCAAGACCTGCTGCCGTATCGATGAGCTTCTGCGAGAGCTGTCCAGTCCAGTTGAACTGAGCGTTAATCTTCTCGCCGATCGCTGCGGATTCTGGGATGTCAGTAGCAGTAGCCGTCAGGGTGACTGGAATGGTATTCCCGCCGAGAATCCCCGAAAAGTTGTTCAACGTTGCAAGAGATGCAGCATCTGAACCTGAGCAGAGCGCTTCAATCTGAGTTGAGACAGGCGCCGCACCACTACTGCTCGTGGCAGCGGTCACTAATCCTAAAGCGAGCAGCGAGGTTGCCAGAATGACGCCCCCTGCTGTTCGGGCCGTTCTTCCCCGTTTGGTGAACGAAACTCGATTAACTCCCATAACAACTCCCTTGTAGCGGCGGAACCCCCGCAGGCTGATCATGTTTCGCATGATTGCCAACGTTCACTGCTGAACCTCACGACCACATAACTTGAATCTACCCACCTGTGGCCTGATGCGAGCATTTCAGTTTTACTCGCGACTTACCTATTGAGGCAAGTAATTTTGGTACTTGTGGGCAGTATTGCTCAACAACAGTGATCGGTGACACTGAAGCCAAATCCGTGGCTGCTAGGTGCAGTTCGAGCTCCAATGCCAAGGCTCGGATGGCAGGTTGCAGAACCCGTAACTTGAGGCGTTGGCCCTCATCCAAGCGAACCCTGAACTGCCGCGACTCAGGGTGCTCCCACCTTGAGTGAAGTCAACGGCGAGGCCGCGCTCATGCATGGAAGTTCCCGGGCGAGCAGAGGGGGGACTGCATGAAGAAGCAGGCATTTCATAGATCGCGTAGTTGCTTGATCCGCAGTTGTTTCTGCGAACAGCTATCTGCCCGGCAGGGTCACGGTAGCCGCCGCCGCCGAAGTTGATCCCCGCAGCAGAAGCTGCAGCTAGCAAGCTCTGCAAGTTGCCGGCCATGGACTGGTGGATCATGATCCCGCCGACGTTGACGATCTCACCGCTACCAGTGATGTTAGGAGGGGTGCCGCCGCCGCTATTTCCGCCGCCACCACCGCCGCCGGTGGACAGCGCTGGCTTGCTCTGCGCTGCACGTTGTGCGGCTCGAGCCGAGTCGGCAGCGCGTTGCGCGGCCACAGCTTTCGCAATCTCGGCCTGCTTGGAAGTGATCGAACTCGACAACTGAGCATCGGTCGCGGCAAGGGAGTCGGCCTCTGCAAGGGCCGAGTTCAATCGAGCTTCGACCTTGGCAGCAAAGGCTTGCTGTTCCGAGTAGGCCTTGTTGAGTTCGTTGAGTCGGCCTTCGACTTGTGCTGCCCCTGCCGTTGCTCGAGTGTTTGCCGAGGCTGCTGCCCCGCGCTGAATTTCAAGGTCCTCTTGGACGGAGCGAAACTTCTCGACGAGGCCGATATTTTCGTTCGTTCGTACCGACATGAGTGTTCGCTTGTTGACGGTGTCATTGATGTCGTCACTACCAACCGCGATCTGGTTGGCACTTCCCATACTGACGTATGCATCGACTGCGGACTCCTTCATCTGAGCCGTCAGTGCATCAAGTTCGGCTTGTTTAGCGGCCTGGGCTGCCTCGGCAGCGGCCTGATCTGCTTGTGCCTGAGCGACTGCCCGCTCAGCCTCTTCGAGTCGATCTTGTTGAGCGTTGACATTGGTATTGAGTGCGGTCAGGGCTGAACTCACCTGAGCATCGGATGCTTTCAGTGCGTTTACTTGTGAGGCTTTGCCAGCAGCCTTCTTCTGAACTGAAGCACGCTGGCTTTGCAACTCGGCCAAGCTGGGGTTGTTGTCTTTTGACAGGGCACTGCTTGAAGCAGAGGCTGGAACCGAGGTGGCACCGATGAGCGCCATCGCGGCCGTAGCAGCAACTCCAACGAAGACCCTGGTTCGGGTTCGGCGGTGGGCCGGTGCATCGACTGGGGATGTAGTGCGAGAAGTATTCACAGCGGAGATCGGACCTCGTGGATCGACTTCATTTCGTAACGAAACTGAAACACTAGCAGGGGTGGCGCATTTCGTCCGCTCACCGGCTGAGCAATTCCTTCGTCACCTGTTGTTAGCGCCGTTGACACCTCGGACAGAACACAGTTGCTCGAGCATCGATCAGGATTCGCCGCAACGTTGTGCCGCATCGAAGGCAGTCTTGGCCTGCCCTTCCGTAGCACTGCAAGTGATGCTGATTGCTTCCCGCCGAGCCTTCAGCATCGCGATAGTTGCGAAGCGTGGTCCCTCCGTTGTTGATAGCGACTGCTATGACTTCTTGAATATCTCTGCGAAGTTTCATGGACTGCACCTTGGTGATTCTTTTTGCCGCCGGGTGGACCTGAGCTCTCCAGAGGGCCTCATCGACATAAATGTTTCCCAAGCCAGCCACCACGCGTTGAGAGAGCAGCTGCGCCTTGACGGAGCGCTTGGTTGAATTGATTTGCTGCCTGAGGTAGTCCGCAGTGAAGTCGTCATCGAAGGGCTCGGGTCCGAGTGCTGCGAGAGTGGCGAGCGACTGATGTTCACCAGCAGCTACTACAGCAATTCGACCAAACCGGCGGACGTCATCAAAGAACAATGAGCGACCATCATCAAGAACCCAAACAGCGCGCAGGTGGCGTTGTGATGAACTGCTCTCGACACGAGTCGATTGCTCCCAACTCGTCAGAGAGCTCACAGTCGTAGAAGGGTGCTCGGAACCAGTGCTGGAAACCGAAAGCCGACCAGTCATTCCGAGATGCACGATGAGTTCACGCGCCGCCACACCGGGCGAAGACTCGACAACATGATTCCGGTCAGGGTGCTGAGCCGGTGCAGGGGCAAGGGCCGGGGCCGGGGAAGGGTCAGGGGCAGGGTCAAGATCGATCAGCAGGTACTTGCCGCGACGTCTGACGCCTTGTAAGCGCGACCCAAGCGCCTGATGGGCAGAAGTGAACTTGGGCGAGTCAAATGCCCAGACCTGTTGAACGCTGCAATCTCGAAGAAGAGGGTCGAGCTGTCTGCGTATGGTTTCCACTTCGGGCAGTTCAGGCACGTTATTGAGTGTGGCCGAACACAGGCCCAAGGGTGGCTGCAGTCGCACCTATAATATTGCGGAGTAGCCGGGCATCCGGTCGGAGGTAGGAGACTCGATGTCGGCGAGCGGAGGCAAGAAAGCAGTTCTCGCGGCGCTTGGCGCAAATCTGGGAATCGCAGTCATCAAGTTTGTTGGGTTCATGCTCACTGGCGCTTCCTCGATGCTGTCTGAGGCAATTCATTCCGTTGCGGACACGGGAAATCAGGCCTTGTTGTTGCTGGGACGCCGCCAGGCCGACCGGGACACAGATGATTTTCACCAGTTTGGCTACGGTCGCGAACGGTTCTTCTGGGCATTTGTTGTTGCCGTTGTGCTCTTTGCACTGGGATCGGTGTTCTCTTTGTACGAGGGAATTCATAAGATTCAGCACCCCGAGAAGATCACAAGTCCGCAGATCGCATTTGTCATCCTGATTTTCTCAATGTTGTTAGAGGGCTACTCGCTACGAACGGCAGTCGTAGAATCCAATCACCTTCGTGGGGCGGATTCTTGGTGGGGTTTCATCCGGCATTCGCGAATTCCTGAGCTACCGGTGGTGTTGCTTGAGGACTTTGGAGCGATGATTGGCTTAACGGTTGCCTTTCTGGCCGTGGGACTCACGGTAGTCACCGGCAATGGAGTCTTTGACGGCATCGGATCGGTAGTGATCGGCCTGATTCTGGGCGTTATAGCGGTCATCCTCAGCATTGAGATGAAGAGTCTTTTGATCGGGGAACCTGCGCTCCCCGATGACCGCAGGAAGCTGCGCGAAGTAATGGCCTCCTCCGAGGGTGTCGTCAGGGTGATTCATGACCGAACCGAATACATCGGTGCGGAGCAGGTTTTACTAGCGGCAAAAGTTGAGTTCGACCCAAGTCTGTCTATGGCGGAACTTGCAGATGCGATCAATGTTCTTGAGGCCAGCGTGCGAGCATCCATTCCGATCATCACACTGATATATATCGAGCCTGACATCACCCGAGTCGACTGAGCACTGCAACGAACCTCAGGCTGACAACGCGTGCCAGTGTTGCATGACGTGGTCGCAGAGCTGAGCGTTGACGCGGAACTCCTGCAATAGATCACACAGGGCGTGAACCTGCTGTTGAGAAGCTGCGTTACACATAAATACCCGCATGCTGACTTCAGTGAATTCCACCTGAGTGTCAGTGAGGCGTTGGAGAAAGCGCTCTTGATCGATCCAGCCTGCCAAGTGGAAACTGATTGAAGCTAGGCAGCGCCGCTCGATGACTGCCACAAACTCAAGAACTGAGTCCGACTCCAAGGCAAGAACAAGGTCACCGATGCCGAGTGCGGCTGAGTCTGTTGGTACCTCAAGAATTCGATAGGTGTCACCTCCGCCGGGTTGAGCAGCGATTGGATCGCAGGTGAGGTCACAATCGGGGCATCCGGGGAGAAAAATGAGTACGGATTTTTCGGGGCCCTTGGGTTCGTGGGAAGGAATTTCGTGAGCGGAGCGAGTCATGAGACTGTTCCTTTGCAAAGTGGTGGAGAGGGGGAAGGTCACGGCATCAGTAATGAGAAAGCAAGCCTAAATACCCCCTGTGACAGCGAGTTGAAAGCACGGTTGTCAGTACTCCTGAAAGCACTGCAGAAAGCAGGATTGCCGGCACTGCTCGGAGGGATAACTTGCTCCTTGAGTGAAACCTGTCTCCCAAAACTGGATTCGTTGAGTAGCTTTGACGTATGAGCATCACCGCGTTGGTGAACCAGAAGGGTGGTGTCGGAAAGACCACCGTCACGCTCGGACTTGCTGCGGCCTATGCTGCGCGAGGCCGGCGGGTACTTGTGGTTGACCTTGACCCCCAAGCAAATGCAACCACCGGTCTGGGCGTGTACGAAGTAGCACAGGCAATCGATACTGCCTTATTGCGTGATGAAACTGGTTCACTGAGCAAAGTTATCCAGCCCGCCGCTTGGTCTCATCCTGAGTTCACCACGCCGGTTGACGTTGCGCCGAGTTCTCCGCAACTCGCCAAGTGCGAACCCCAGCTTGCTACCGACATGATCGGCGCTCAGGACCGACTAGCAGTCTCGCTAGAGGGCGTGTCGGCTGGTTATGACGACGTACTGATTGATTGTGCTCCCTCGCTTGGACTGCTCACCGTGAACGCACTCTTTGCCGCCGATCGAGTTCTGATTGTGGCAGAGCCGGCAGCTTGGAGTTCCGATGGCGTGGAGCAGATTCTGCTAAATGTGAAGAGGATTTCTGAACGTAGGTCTGGACGACCCGAGGTTGCAGGCATCGTGATAAATCGCCTCGGCCGAACTCGCGATGCGAACCATTGGTATGGCGTGCTGCGCGAGGCACACCCGAGTTTGGTGCTTGACCCTCCGATTCGGCTGCGCGCAGCAGTAACAGAAGCTGCTGCTATGTCTGAGCCGGTCGGAGCACTTACTCGCGACGGTGCAGCACAAGCAGCAGCAGAGTTTTTGGCCCTTTCCTTGGTGCTCGACCCCGAAGCGGCTCTGATGCAATCAGCCGACCTGCAACCAGCCGACCTGCAATCATCTGAACTGCCAGACCCCTCTGAACTTCCATCAGCCACAGCATCATCAAGCAACGATGTGGCTGCAGTTGCTAGCACCGGAGAGAACTGATGGCTTACGACCCCAAACGCCCCCGCCCGGCAGCCTCGCCGAACGAGACCGCACCAGTAGACGCGCTGCTTGCTTCCCTCGGAGCCGATGAGCCTGCTCCAAAAGCCGAGCCCGCTCCGCAAGTCGAAGCTCCCAAAAAAGCGACTCCAAAGGCTGAGTCTGCAAAGGCTGAGTCTGCACAGGCTGCAGTTCAATCAAATGGTCTGAAACCAAATGGTCTGAAACCGCAGCAGGCCTCCGAGGTACCGGTGGCAGCGGCCCCTGAGGAAGGCACGGCGAACCGTGCAGTGCTGCTAGCAGTGGCTGGGGCCACGCTTGCAGTAGCGGCAGTGTTGATCACTTGGACTCGCCGCCGTGCGGCTTCGAAACGAGATTGATTCATACAGAGTTTGATTTGTACCGTCACTGAGCGAGTTTTCTGGTTAGTGATCTCCCCCCCCAGCATTAGGTAGTAACGGTTTCCCCATGACGCCACGCACTCATTCATCGAAACAGCGCCCTTGGCATCGCCAAATCGCATGCGGGGTGACCGCTGCTGTTGCGGTGGCGATTTTGTGTGGCCACCCATTGCTTGTTGGAGCTGCGGACCCTCCCAGTGATCGCGTAGCTCAGGCCGAGACAGCGCTTCAGAGGGCAAGGTTGCATCGAGAACAAACCGACGCACGCTCACGGGAGCAATCTGATCGTGTTGATCAGTTGCAGGCGGAGGCAACTCGCCTCGGTGATGAAGACGTGGCGCTCACTGCTCAGTTGGTGACCTCGCGGCAAAGGCTGCGCGACTACGCAGTGGCTGCGTACATCGATGGCGGTCAGTCAGCAATTTTCCGGGCTTCACTGAGTCCAGAAAAAGCCGTTGCGCTCTCTTGGCAAACCAACATGTCAATGGGTCAGTCCTCGTCGGCAAACCAAGCGGCACAGAGATTCGAGGTGCTCAAAGCCTCGGCAGCACCCGCGCGAGTAGCTAGTGCAGATCAGTTGGAGTCAGCATCTCGCAAACTTGTTGAGGCAAAGTTTGACGCAATCCAAGCTGCAGGATTTGAACGGGATGCCGAAGCAGAACTCGTTGCAGCCCAACGTGCACAAGCCTCAGCCGCGGCCGCTGCGGCGGCGGCGGATCGCGCTGCTGCGGCAGATCGCGCTGCGATCCAACAGCAAACCCAGGTTGCTCCAGTAGCGCCCGTTGATGGGGAAACACCCCAGCCGGTCCTTGCCCCACCAGATAATCCGCCCGCCCTACCTGCATTTCAGTTCGCAGTGATGGGCAACCCGAGTCCTGAAGAATCAGACACTCTTGCCCGTATTCGCCGCTGCGAGTCGCGAGGCAATTACTCCGTTGTGAGCGCGTCGGGCAGGTATCGCGGTGCGTATCAGTTTGACTTCACCACCTGGAGGGGGATGGGTGGATCTGGCGATCCAGCAGCAGCCTCGCCTTCTGAACAGGACTATCGAGCCCTGCTCCTTCTCCGATTACGAGGCACACGGCCATGGCCGATCTGCGGAAGATAGGGTCAGCATTCAGCCCATCTCAGGCGAAGGATTTCCTCCCGGTTTTCCTGCACTGCGGTTGCCCCGGCTATGGTCGCACTCGTCATGAATGGCCGAGATAGAGGAATGCTGTGAACGCTCGTCTTCGTTTGCCCTTGCTGTTATTGGTAACTGCCCTCGTGGCTTTTGGATGCAGCAAACCCGAGGTTGCAAAACCAGCCTTTACGGGAGACATCGCTAAGGGAAATCCGCCCGCTGCCGAAGTGCCACTGAGCACTGCTTCCGGTGATGCACCTGAACCCATTGGGCTTGATCCTCAAGCCGATGCAGAGTTGCAGGCCTCGCTCGAACAAACCCCACCGGGTTGTGAGATTCTGACCACGCGTTCCTGCTTGCTTCCCTTCCCTAGCGATGCCTATACGGTGGCCGACAAAACCACAGGAACCGGCCGACGTGTGAGCATTCCTCAGGGCCTTCTGAAGAATGCCGATGGTCAGAGTTTCGACCCAACCGACTGGAATTTGAATGACGGCTTCAGCCCGTCAACGCCAATTCTGGTGCATGTTCCGGGAATCGATCCCTCGAAGACGGCACTTCCCACCGAAACCAATATTGGGTTCTCAACTACTGCCGACTCCGCCACTGTCATTGTTGACCTTGACAGTGGTCAGCTCGTGCCCCATTGGGCAGAGATGGATTCACGGGCCAAAAATGATATCGACCGAGCACTCATTCTTCGTCCTGCGACCTCGCTCATCGAGACGCACCGCTTTGCAGTTGCCCTTCGAAACATCAAGGGTGCGGATGGCCAGACCCTGCCTGCTCCGATCGGGTTTCGGGTGCTGCGAGACAACAACCCCACCTCGAACCCCGTGATTGAGGGACGCCGCAACGAGTTCGAAGCGATCTTTGCTGAGGAAGCGGCCGTCGGCATCAATCGAGCCGACTTGTACCTGAGCTGGTATTTCACGGTGGCTTCAGCCGACACATTGGCTGGGCGGATGCTGTCAATGCGTGACGACGCGTTTGGTCAACTCAACGGACAGTCACCGACATTCGCCGTGACGGGCACGCGTAAAACGGGCCTTCAGCCAGGTATCGCCCAAATTGTTACGGGAACTTTTGAAGTCCCGCTGTATCTCGATAATGGTGGAGCCCCCGGCAGCCGGATGACCTACAGCCCGAAAAATGGCGACCCGATTTCGACGAGTACGTACACAGCAGAATTCACTTGTGTTGTGCCGCAAGCGGCAGTGAAGAATGGTGAAGCAGTCCCGGTGGTCTACGGCCATGGTCTGCTTGGCGCATCCGATGAGGCTGCATCAATTTCGGTGCAAAAAACTGCAGCGGCCAATAATTCGCTCTACTGCGCCACCAATTGGATTGGTCTCTCAGCCGAGGACGTCGGGTTCGCAACGAGAGCTTTGAGCGATATCAACCTGTTCCCCTCGATACCGGATCGACTTCAGCAGAGCATGCTCAACACCTTGTACTTGGGCAGGTTGATGATTCACCTTGATGGACTTGGCAATGCACCCGAGTTTCAGACCACCTCTGGGGCAAACTTGATCAACACCGACTCGGCCTATTTTGATGGCAATAGCGAGGGCGGCATCATGGGCGGAGCAGTGACGGCGGTAGCGCAGGACTGGACCAACGCGGTACTCGGCGTGACGGGAATGAACTATTCCACGCTGCTTGACCGGAGCGTTGATTTTGATCGGTTCGCTACGATTCTGCGTGCTGCCTATCCAAACTCCTTGGATCAGCAACTGGTATTTGGACTCATCCAGATGCTCTGGGATCGCGGCGAGACAAGTGGTTATGTCCAGCATCTGACTGACCGTGCTTACGAGCGCACACCGGCTCATGCCGTGATCCTCGACGTTGCGTTCGGAGATCATCAGGTGGCGCCAATTACTGCTCAGAACATTGCTCGAACCCTCAAGATGCCAATTTACAAACCCACGCTCGCTGCTACTTCTGCGCCGCTGGGGGTTCAGCCGTTCTGGTTCTGGAATCTTCCTGGCATCCGGAAGTTCCCCTATGAGGGATCAGCTCTGGTCTTTTGGGATTCCGGCACCATGGCCCCGCCGAGCGGCAACATCACTCCCATCATGAGCGACCGCTGGATTGCGGAGTGCAGCGGCGCCAATGCCGGAAATGCTGAGTCCCCTCTCTGCGCAGACCCACACGAGGATCCGCGCCGTCAGCCCGCAGTGATGCAGCAGAAATTGGCCTTCTTCCAGCCGAAAGGCAAGGTTGCCAATGTGTGCAAGGAGCAGGCCTGTATCTCAACGCCAAGCTCGGAACTTGGGTACTGAGGTCCCGATTCGGATTTCCTGAACAACTGAATGGGTCGGCTACTGCTCGACCGAGAACACCTGAAGGTCCTCTGCGAGGACCTCGCGAAGTTGTTGAGCGAGTGCCCCACGCAAAGTGGTGCGAGTCATGCGGAAGGGCCCAGCGTGCAAAGTTGCACCGAGGTCTGTAGCAATCTGCGTTGCCCGAGCCACGACTTGTTCGGGCGCAACGACCTCATCCAAGAACCCCGCCTGAAGCGCTTCGGATGGTGAGTGCACATGGGCAAGCTGGATTGCTTGCGTAAAGAACCGCGGTGAGAGGCGATCGCGACACACTTCTGCTGCAAAGGCCGGCACGGGCATACCAATGCGGACCTCATTGAGGCCAAGCTTGAACGGGCCCTCGGCGCCGATTCGAACGTCTGCGCAACACAGCAAGATCCCGCCCATTGCTAGGGCATGTCCGGTGACTGCGAGTACCACAGGTCGAGAGAATTCGAAGATGCGAATCCCCAGTTCGGCCCCCCGGCCGAGCAGGTCTCTGGCTTGGTCAGGTCCGCTCGTCATGACTGCCAGATCAAAACCCGCAGAGAATTTCCCGTCGCGGCCTGCGATAACAACGGCGAGTGCGCCATCAGACTCGACACGGTCCAAGGCCAGCTCAATCCCGCCGAGGGTGTCATGGGAAAGTGCATTGGCTTTGCCATCATCCACAGTGATGATTGCGGTTTGCTCGACTAGGGAATAGGTCACTGAGTCAGAAGTGTGCTCCGCCTGAGTGGGTGCTGCTGGAGTATCAGTCATGTCCGAACCGTAGGAGGAACTTCTGCGTTGGTCCAACCCTTCTGAGAATTCTGAATGCTTGGCCGGTGTGAACAGTGGTCTGCGAGGTTTCATGCGCGAAAGTAGGGACTACCTGAACTGCAGTTTTTACACACATGCACTCGACAAGATCAGATACGCGAGATTTCATCCTGATGGCTGGCCCGGATGGCCCGCGCCTGCCCGCCGTGCCTGCGCTCGATGGCCTACGCGGCGCTGCGGTGGCTGCAGTCGTTCTGTATCACGCCGAATTTAAGGTGATGATCGGCGGGTACCTGGGAGTCTCTACCTTTTTCACCTTGTCTGGATTCTTGATTACCACCTTGTTGATCAACGAGTCGGCACGAACGGGTGGCGTTGCACTCCGGTCGTTTTGGGGCCGGCGGTTCCGCAGGCTCCTTCCTGCATCGCTGGCAACCTTGGCGCTCGTTGCCACCCTCTTTGCTTGGTTGGTCGCCACTGCTGACCAACGCGCAAACATGCAGGGAGACATTCTTGCTTCGTTGTTCGACGTGGCGAACTGGCACTTCATTTTTGAGGGCGCTTCATACGGCGACCTGTTTGTTGCCCCATCACCGGTCCTGCATTTTTGGAGCCTTGCTATTGAGGAGCAGTTCTACTTGCTCTTTCCCGTTTTGCTCCTCGTGCTCTGGCGGGTCACCAAAGCTCGCTCCCGGGTCCTTGGCCTGACCCTTGCCGCCCTGGCACTGTGCTCTGCCGCACTGCCATGGATCTTCACGATGACCAAGGATCGCATCTACTTCGGCACCGATACCCGCGCCGCTGAACTATTACTCGGGGCAGTTCTCGCAGTGCTGCTGTCCAAAATTTCCGTCCGCCGCAAACTCGCTCTGGTTCCGCGATGGAGAGTGAGCCTTGCAGCGCTGGGAGCAGTCTGTCTTGGTCTGCAGGTCTACTGGTGGTGGACACTTCCGCAGGCCAGTTCTTGGTTATATCAGGGCGGTTTCGCGCTCTACGCCTTGATGAGTTGCGTGGTGATTGCCTCGCTTGCATCGCCAAGGTCCCCTCTGCGTGCGGCATTTTCGGTGGGATGGTTGCGCTGGCTGGGACTGCGCTCATATGGGATTTATCTTGCTCACTGGCCAATCTTCTTGGTGGTTCGCCAAGAGTTGCCGAGTTGGGGTCGAGTTCCGCAGGCTGTGCTCGCAATTAGCTGTTCCCTGCTCGTAGCTGAAATCTCGTATCGACTACTCGAACAGCCTGTTCGCTTGCAACGGTGGCCGAGTCGGGAATGGGTGCTTCGCGTTACTGCCTCAGCCATGGTCGTCGTTGCGCTCCTTGCCCTGATTCCGTGGCCAATTGATGAAGCTGCTCGGAGCACCGACTTTGAATCGGCCCTTGATCAGTTCAATTCGCGATCAGCAGCTACTGCTTCTCGATCAACTACCACCCAACCGCCCGCTGTGATTCCACAGCCCCCTGCGGTGGCGAACGTAGACACCTTTGGCGATTCAACCGCGCTGCTCATGGTCATGGGCATGGCAACCGCAGATGCCAAGTCCACGCGAAAGACGGGGCGAGTGGCTGATATCGGTGGCGATGTCCAACTGGGCTGCGGGGTGAGTCGCTTCGATATGTTGCGGGTTGACCCAGATACAGTCTTGGCCGATCGCTGTCGAGCTTGGCCGGAGCGCTGGTCGCAGGCTGTTGCTGCCAATCATCCTGATATTGCGCAAGTGATTACGGGCGCTTGGGAGGTGCCTGATGTCCGCCTGCCTGGTTCAACAACATGGTCATCGCTCGGGGATCCAGCCGTTGACGATTTCGTGCGGAGCGAACTGACTTCTGCTGTGGATTTGCTCGCTGCAGACGGTGCAATGGTGCTGTTGGTGCTCTGGCCTGAGTACGGGCAATGGGCTCAAGAGGGGAAGTCTGAGGCTCTGCAGAAGCAGGCTGACCCGGCGCGCATGCGTCGGTTACATGAACTCATGCGAGAGGTGGCCGCATCCCGGCCGGCCACGGTGCGAGTTCTGGACCTCCCTCAATTTCTCGGACCAGAGCGCTTGGCTGATCAGAGTCTGAGGACCGATGGTCTGCACATCAAGGCCGAGCAAACCACCGAACTGTATGCCAACGGCCTGAGTGATGAGATCTACAGCATCTACCGTGACTGGTGGCTCCAGAACAAAGCACAGCCGGCCTCAGGAGGCTGAGTTGCAACACATATCAGGTGACACCATTGAGCGTTCAGTTCGGCGCGGTGGTCTGTTGCGCCGTAGCTTTGCGCAGTGATCCTCCTTGATGTTGACGCCGTATCGGCGAGTCGGCCCGGCCGGCCGCTGTTCGCGGATGTTTCCTTTACCATTTCCGATTCGGACCGTCTCGGCGTGGTTGGCCTGAATGGGTGCGGAAAATCCACCCTGCTTGGCATTATTGCGGGGACCGGTGAGCCTGAGTCTGGGTCGGTGCGTCGAGGTAAGGGCGTGCGCATTGATGTGCTGGCTCAAGATCCGCAGCTTCCCGCTGGCACAGTACGACAGGCAGTGATTGCAGGATTTGAAGATGCCGAGTGGGAAGCAACTGCAGTAGCTGACCGCTTAGGTCTTGGTCCGCTGATGGATCAGGACGTGCGCAGTTTGTCAGGAGGCCAAGCCAAGCGAGTTGCGCTGGCACGCGCATTGGTAACCGAGACTGACTTGCTGATTTTGGATGAGCCAACAAACCATCTCGATATTGATGCGATTGCTTGGCTCGAGGACCGCCTTGCAGCGCATCGTGGCGGCCTGGTTTTGGTTACACACGATCGCCATTTTTTGGATCGGATCACCACTCGCGTCTTGGAACTCGATCGCGGAAAGGGCTACACCCACGAGGGCGGATACGGCGCCTATCTCGAGGGTCGGGCTCAGCGAGAGGAACATGCTGCAAAGGCTGAACAGACTCGTAAGAATCTGGCTCGCACTGAACTTGCTTGGCTCCGCCGGGGTGCGCCGGCCCGAACCTCAAAACCTAAAGCTCGGATTGAGTCAGCCACCGCAATCGTGACGGGCCGCGCCGAGGCAGCGGCCCGAAGCGGTGAGCTTCCGCTTCATACTGGCGTGCCTCGCTTGGGAGACCGAGTCATTGAACTCCATCAGGTCTCGCATGGCTATGACTCGGGAGAGGACCTGTTTAACAAGGTTGAACTGCTGCTGGATAATCGCGAGCGCTTGGGAATCGTTGGACCAAACGGAACCGGAAAATCTACGCTGCTCGACATCATTTCGGGAAGATTGAAGCCCCGGACAGGCTCAGTAGATGTGGGTTCGACTGTGCGAATTGGCTACTACGACCAGAAGGGTCGCGAACTTGATCCGAAGCAGCGCGTACGTGATGCCGTAACCGGCGGCCACGGTGAGGCTGACTACAGCGATACGGCGCTGATGGAGGCGTTCTGGTTTGATGGTGATGCACAGTGGGCTCCAATTGGCTTGCTCTCCGGTGGGGAGCGCCGGCGTCTGCAGCTCTTGCTGACGCTTGCCGAGCGCCCGAATGTGCTGCTACTTGATGAGCCGACCAACGATCTAGATCTTGACACCCTGCGCCAGCTCGAGGACTTTCTTGAGGAGTGGCCGGGCGCTCTCGTAGTGGTCAGTCACGATCGAGCGTTTTTGGAACGCACCGTTGCAGATGTGATTGTGCTGGACGGCGCAGGAACAGCCTCTCGTCGCCCCGGTGGATATGCGGCTTACGAGGATGAGCGTCGAGCAGCACGAGGTTCGGGCCGGCGCCTTTCGGCCACTGGTGCTGCTAGTGGTGCAGCAACTAGTTCTGCAACGGGAGCATCACAGAGCGCAGATTCAGCAGCGGGTTCTGGAGGGAGTGCTGGAGCGGGTTCTGGAGCGGGAGTTTCACCAACCAAGCCACAGCGGAGTTCCTCTACGGTTCGACATCAACTCACCAAGGCAGAAAAAGCGCTCTCAGCGGCACAGAAGCGGGCAGAGGCACTCAACGAACAACTCGTTGCCGCTGCTGAGAGCGGTGATCATGTGGCATTGGCCGGGCTAGGGACTGAGCTGGAGTCTGCCGAGCAGGTCGTGGCAAGTAAGGAAGAGGCCTGGCTTGAACTCGCTGGCGAGGCTGAAGACCTCGGCCTCAAGACCTGATCGATCTGCCGCCGGAGCCGGTTGAGGCTGCGAGATTCGCTTCCGGGGGTTCAACTCGGATGGTTTTGGTCGATAGTCGACCATAATCGTCCGGGTTGGGTCCGGGT
>Ga0194051_1001092_pt1 | contig 14693 bp, 11 predicted proteins | sample SepL2320m_MetaG_FD_161275 | JGI IMG/M metagenome (GOLD analysis project Ga0194051, IMG submission 161275) | Anoxic zone freshwater microbial communities from boreal shield lake in IISD Experimental Lakes Area, Ontario, Canada - Sep2016-L239-20m | ecosystem: Environmental > Aquatic > Freshwater >... | reverse complement strand
AGACAAACAATACCTGCAACAACATTAAGCTTATGGCTAATGCAGACCAACGAATGTTTCGCATGATGCTTCCCTAAGTAAGTAGACTTTATTTCTTGATCGTGAATGTAATCCCAGGCGAGGTATGTGTTTCTTCCTTATCCTTGCCTTTGCCTTTTCCCGTAACCGTTATCGAAGGCGTTGCAGGTGCAGCCTTGTCTGTCGAGGTGATTTCAAACTTCACCTCATTCATGTTGGCTGGAATCGGGCCAGCCTTGGCAGTGACATTGGCAGGCAATCCACCCACCGTGATCACAATTTCAGAAGTGAAATCCTTAGCACGACTAGCGGTTACCGTCGCAGATGCATTCTTACCAGGCGCAATGGTGGCTGGGTCGATCTTCAATGAAAGCATAAATGCAGGCCTTTGCAAAACTCCCAGAGCGATATCATTCCAATAAGTTCGTGGGGGAATTGGCAAACCCGCAAGCGAAGTGCTCATCGCACCCCGAACACTTGCATAGCTCTTGTAAGGTTTACCATTAATGGTAGCAGTTCCCACGATACGAATAAGTTGTGGACCAACAGCAACCGATTCATCGATTTCAAAGTTAAGGTTCCCTGCAGGTTGACCGGGTTGCGCTGGCTGCCCTTTGGGGATGCTAAGCTTCCCTATAATTCCTTTAGCCCCTTCGACAGAAACTTCTATTGTTTCTGCATAATCCCTGCGAGTTACATTAACAGGCACGGAAAATGGCGCACCAGCAGGGCCATCGAAATGATCCCCCCCGATGGATAAGTCAAACCCAGGTTCATAATTAGTGATGCTAAGCCGGTAGATCTCTGCGGTACCGCCCCATAAATGCAAGTGCTCTACCGCAATGGTGTAATCGCCATCTGCTGGGGCTTTAAAATCAAAACGACTCGCACCCGTAGGATTAGTCTCTGTAAGCTTTGCGCCCTTCGCATCTTTCAATGCCATATAAACTTCGGTCGGCGAATAAAGATCTTGACTAGTAGCTTCAATAATCAATCGTTGATCCTTCTTGGCAGTAAAAGAGAAATGATCAAGATCACCTTTTTCCAAAAGGCGCGCAGTGATTGCAGAAGGAATCGCAAGCTTATTCGCCTTGGCGGGATCATTGTTAGGTTCGAGTTCCATGGTTTCAGTAAGATCGGAAAGCAGCACACAAACAGGCCAGCCTGTAAGACCACTCTTTCCCTTGGGTGCAATCCAGATGCTATCAAGCATCGGATCTGCCGGAGCAACAACTTCTTGAGGCAACGCAGATTCAACTGCAGGGCCTGCAAAGTTTACATTGCCTTTGGTGCCTCGTTTCATTGCCATCGGTATGGGTGAAGTTGCCAAGGGAAAATCGCCCATGCGCAATCTATAGTAGAAATCCTCTCCGCCCCGATAACTAACATCACGCACTTCAACCAGATAATCACCCTCTTTTTGAAACACATAACGCAAACGGGGATCGGTCTGCGCACCGGGGGAATCATTACTATGGCTCTTAGGCAACTCTCGCATAGTCTTAGTGTCAATCAAGTTGATCTGTGGATCGATGGTGCCGCCCAATCTTCTGCCCAATACTTCGAAGCTGACTTCCTGCCCAGCTTTGACGCTGATTTTGTAATAGTCGTTCGATTCTGCATCGATCTTTCCTGATACCACACAAGGCAAAACCACCACTTGAGGCGTCATCTTGTTTTTGTTCGTGTCGACTTTCAAAACTTCAGGAAGATCATCGATGCAAAGGATGCGTGTGTTGGAAATTCCTTTTGCTGTGCCTATGCGAATAGTGTGAAACCCAATAGGTGCAGTTGGATCAATATCAATTTTGACTGCAAGCTTGGCTGCATCTTTTCCGTTGTTGTTCTCGGTAGGAATCGTGGCTTTGCATGGGAAGGAAGAAAGAAACTTAATCGGGCCAGCAAGATTGGTGCCTGTAAGATTCAGCGTAATCGAACTGCCACGCTTTGCACCAGCGGGGAAGATTGGTTTTAAAGTAGGTGCCCCAGCATTCGTTGGAAATGGCACCACCTTCTGAGCGTTGGCGCCCATGGGAGCCATCATCATGCAAGCGAAAATGAACAACACTAAAAAAGGGATCTTGCGCATTACTACCTCAGTTTGATTCTTTTCAATAGGCGGGAAGATGATCGATTCATCAATTCTTTACCACAAGCAAGATACTAAGGGATTTTCCAAAGCAGGGCAAAGAAAAAGCTACAATAGTTGCAATAATAAGGGCATTCCTAGCAATACTTCCCAGATTTATAGACCCAAATGCAAGCGGTTTTAGATTTGAAACTATAAGACTTTATCGCCTTCGCGTTCCACCATGCGTTTAAACAGATCACAAAGATCAAGAGTAACGGGGCCAGAGATTCCTTCACCTATTTTTCTGCCATCAAGCTCCAACACAGGCGCAATCTCTCCCATCGTGCCCGTGCAAAACATTTCGTCCGCCCTATACGCTTCCGCAATGCTGATATCACGGATTTCGTAGGGGATGCGATGTTGCCCACAAAGATCTAACACTGCGCCCCGGGTAATCCCTTCCGGGCAGGCGTGAGTGAAGGGCGTCATGATCTCTTTGCCACGGACAAAGAAAACATGGGTTGCGTTTGTCTCTGCAATAAAGCCACGCGAATCAAGCATTAACGCATCATCAACGCCCGCTGCGTTAGCCTGGATTTTTGCAAGTATGGAGTTAAGCAGATTGTTGTGATGAATGCGGGGATCAAGTACTTCCCCCGTAGGCCTGCGAAAAGTACTGGTGATTAATTTGATGCCAGTTTTATCATAAACCGGTGCCTTATGCTCTGCGAGGATGATGAGCGTAGGGCCTTTGGTGTTGAGTCTGGGATCCATGCCGCTGGTGTATTTGACACCCCGGGTAAGGGTTAATCTTAAATGCACGGAGTCCATCATCTGGTTGGCTTCAAGGGTCTTGCGAATTTCAGAAACGATATGTTCATGAGTGGGTATTTCAGCAAACGCAAGTGCCCGGGCACTATCAGTCAAGCGATCAAGATGCATATAAAGCCTGAAAATACGGCCTTTGTAAAGCCGAAGGCCCTCCCAAACAGCATCGCCACCCTGCACTACAGAATCAAATGGGCTGACCCCTGCTTGATCGCGGTGTAACAACTTGCCATTGATGTTGACTATGAGATCCTTGTTCAGATCGTTGAATTTTTGCAGCATGAGTTATCTTTCAAGCAGTGATGCGAAGTTCATAAAGGCGTTGATAAATTTCCTTGCAACCAACCAAGATGGGTTCCAACTCCATGGGTTGAACATTACGCTTTTCCTTCGGAGCATTGAACCCCGTCGTCAAAGCAACCTTCGAATACCAGTGCTTGGCCCAACAGCCATCCGTGGGATGAATGCCAGGCTTCCAAGCCAGCATCTCGTCTTGGAAGGGAATACCGAGCCTTTCGCAGAGCTTCGTTAATATCGCTTTGGGGTTCGATTGCAAATCTTTGGAGTCAATGATGGCTGGGATTTTCCCGGTAGATCGTTTTACCGATTCAATCAAAGCTTCCTGCTGCGGGAAACCCGTATCGCGAAGCGTGGGATAAGTTATGAATTCGGTAAGCGAAGCAACCACATCATAAGGGTCACGAATAAGAAACGCATGGGTAAGGCCCGCCATCCAATCGCAATCCATCCCGGGCAGAAGATGATGCGCCATATGCTTCTGATACCAGATGGTCTTACCTTCCGGAATGGGCCCAGTAAGCCATTCAACTACTTTGCGCCAGTCTGATTCATGCGTTTTTACAACCTCTGCAGCACCCGGATGCGGGAGCTGGGAAGTTTTTAAATAATGGGAATAAAAAGGTTCATCAGTGACAAAAGAATCATGTCTGCTGCTAAAAGAGCGCATCATCGCGGTGGAAAGGTTCCTAGGGCCCGACCACATTGCAATTCGCATTTTATAGCCCCTTTCTTCCATGAAAACAATCGATACAAAAAGTTATTTTAGATGGATGGCTACGAGTTTCATAGAAGAATCTTACATTTATTATAGAACCGAAGCAGTGAAATTGAGATGATCACAGCATTGTAATTTGCTGATCTCATTCCAAATGGAGCATTCCCATGCGTATTGCAAGTCTGTTTTTAGTTTTGTCCCTTAGTGCGTTTTCATTCGCAGAGGAGAAGGATTGGAAACAAACCTTGAAAACGGAACTCCCGAGGATGGGGCACCGTAATTGGATCGTGATCGCAGATTCCGCCTACCCTTTGCAAAGTGGTGCAGGCATAGAAACTATTACCACCCGGGCCAATCATCTGGAAGTGGTCAAAACAGTATTTGAGATGCTGGAAAAATCAAACCACATCCGCCCTGTCATCCACCTAGATAGCGAACTTCCTTTTGTACCAGAAACCGATGCCAAAGGGATTAATACCTTCCGCCAAGAATTAAAGACACTACTCAAAGACAAGAAAGTTGAATCCTTACCTCACGAGGATATCATTACCAAGCTTGATAAAGCTGGAAAAACTTTTAAGGTGTTGATCATCAAAACACCACTTGCTATCCCCTACACCTCCTTGTTCTTGGAATTAGATTGTGGTTACTGGGGGCCTGAATCGGAAATGAAACTGCGCGAAGCAATCAAAGCTAAAGGTAAGTAATGAAGAGTTCAATCACTGCTTTTGCAATTCTTCTCTCATCGATTACCTTGGCAGTTTTCGCAGCAGAAAAGAAAACCAACCTCAACGATATCCCCTCGGATATCGTGGTTCCAAAAATGATTGAAGGAAAACCCGCTGCGGGCAAAAGAGTCAAGCATCACTGGCCTGAAGAAAATAGCACCGCTATTCACCATGCTCTTTATCTTCCTGAAAACTGGACCTCAAAAAGCAAATGGCCTGTAATCATCGAGTTTGCAGGCAACGGTGGCTACAAGAATAATCTAGGCGATGTATCCTTGGGAACCGTGGAGGGTTGCTCCTTAGGGTATGGCATCACCAAGGGTCGTAATGCAATCTGGGCCTGCCTGCCGTTTGTTGATTCCAAAAACAAACAAAACGCAACCAACTGGTGGGGCGATGCGGATGCCACGGTTGAATACACACTTCGAAGTGTCAAAAATATCTGCGAACAATATCAAGGCGATGCGGATACCATCATCCTTGCGGGGTTTTCCCGCGGGAGCATTGCCTGCACCTACATAGGCTTAAGAAATGATGAAATCGCAATGCTTTGGAAAGGATTGATCTGCCACTCGCATATCGATGGCGTTACCCCGTGGCCTTACAAAGATAGCGACAAAGAATCTGCACTAGTGCGTTGGCAAAGGCTCAAAGGAAGGGCAGCATTCGTCAGCCATGAAGTTTCCGTACAAAAAGCCCGTGAGTTTTTAACAACCAACAAAGTCTCAGGCAACTTCACCTTCATGGATCTTCCGTTTCCCAATCATTCAGATAAATGGGTGCTCAAGGAACTAGAGGAGCGAAAAAAAGTGCAGGCATGGTTTGAAAAGATTATCCAACCACCCAGCAAAGGCTCTTAAACAACTGCAAATCAGCTTGTTTTAGAATTCTTAAAAAGTACCAAGATTATTGCGCAAGGAATAACTCCTTCAATCGTTTCATTCATAACACTGAATCGGATTTTCGAGGAAACTATCATGCGACAACTACTCTACCCGCTGGGAATTTTAACTGCGTTGCTGTTCACTAATGGGCTGCAAGCCCAGTTTTACGGGCCCTATGGCTCATTCTATGGCTCTCCCTATTCCCAATTTAGTGGAACATCCTTCAGCTTGACTTCCTACAACTTCAGATCAAGCAGCTATTTCAACATCAACAACGGTTTCCCCATCAACAACTTTTATTACTCTAATCGAATTGCCTACAGTTACATTCCAACAGTTCCCGTAATCGTGCAACCCGTAGTAATACAACCCATCTATGTAGTGCCACCCCAATGGTCATGGTATAACCCACCCGTAAGTATTTATGGGCCGATAATGCCTTACCAGCCTTATTACTATCCCGGGTGGTGGTTGCGCTAAAAAGATTCCAACAGAAGATCGCAAGGGGAAAATTAAGCTGCTTTGCGCAAGGGTGCTTGATCCGCATCATTCAAGAAATTATCAACTGTAGTGCGCCATTTCTCTGGTTCTTTGGTTGCCAAGGATTCATGCCCACACCCTTCGAATTCTACAAAGGTCTTTTCAACCCGAATGTTTTGATGCAATTCAAGAGCCCGCACCAAAGGCACCCTGCGATCCAATGTGCCATGCATCTGTAACACCGGACTCTTAAGATCTTTAGCATATTTTATAGGATTGTAGGTGAAACCATTGTAACCCAGGCGAATACTGCCCCAGAAAACCAGAAGATGCGCCAGAGGATATGGCGGAATGCCCATGGCTTGAAAGCGAGCCCCCACCGTTTCCAACAAAGTGGTAAAGGGTGACTCCAGAATAATCTTCTCCACTTCAAGATATTCTAACTTTGCAGCTCGTAGGATTGCTGCAGCTCCCATCGAAAAGCCATACAAAATTTGACTCTTCTGTGGCCAAGTTTTCCTGGCGTAATTCAAACTGCTTAACACATCGGTTGATTCGTTGTATCCTATGGAGGTATGGCTGCCTAGCGAATCGCCAGACCCTGGAAAATCAACCATCAAACAGGAATACCCAAGCTTATGAAAGAGAACAGCTTCATTCAATAAAGTGGCTTTATTACGCACATATCCATGAAAAAGTAGCACCACCTTGGTGGAACCTGCACGGGGGATATACCAAGATTCCAACTGACCCTGCGAGCCCTTGTACTGGTGTTTTTCATATTGCAAACCATGGGTAAGAGGATCACCTTCATTCGGTTTGCAAGGCAGATTCACGCCCTTGATCAATACCAGAAACTTCTGGAATTTAGAAAGGTTCTCAGGCTTCGATGTTCGCTTCCCAAAGGAAGCAATCTTCACCATGCCACCTGATTGCTTCCAAGCCAGCACATTGATAATTACAAATAAAACCAGACAGGCATAAATAAAGTATTCCATGCTCAACCCTTCTCTAAAGCCCTGACTTAAAAGTTCCTATTAACCAACCATTCTGCGTTGTTCCAATTCCTGAAACTTGTTCAATTTGTTGTAAAGGGTTTTAAGGCTGATATCTAATTCTGCAGCAGCAGCACCTTTATTGCCCTGATGCTTTTCTAACACCCTAAGCAAATGCTCCATTTCGATTTGCTCCAAGGTTCGTGCAACAGGATGGGTGTTTTGTGCGATTGAAAGCACAGGCACACCTCTCGAAGCATCGCGCAAATGGTTGGGCAAATGCTCGGGAAGGATCGTTTCACCCGCAGCTATAATGCTTGCATACTCCATCACATTCGCAAGCTCGCGCACATTTCCAGGCCAGGTATGTTCCAAAAGCACATCAATTGCTTCAGGCGTAATCAAATTCTGACACTGATCCAAAGGCTTGCGAATCGCCCTCGAAAGTAAGTGCTTCGCCAACTCTGGAATATCCGGCCTGCGATCGCGCATTGCAGGCAGGCGAATTTCAAAAGTGTTGATCCTAAAGTAAAGATCTTCACGAAAATCATCCGTCTTGATCAATTGCCTAAGATCACGATTCGTTGCACACAAAACCCTTACATCCGTGCGGAAAGGCTCTGATTCGCCCACCCTTCGGATTTCACCAGATTCTAAAAACCGCAATAACTTCACTTGGATGTTCTTGTTTAACTCGCCCACCTCATCAAGAAAAAGCGTGCCGCCGTTGGCTACTTCAAACAACCCCTTGTGATCGCGATCCGAGCCGGTAAACGAACCCTTACGATGCCCAAACAATTCGCTCTCCACAAGATTTTCAGAAAGCGCACCGCAATTCACAGGCACAAAAGCCTTGTCAGCACGCGAACTTTGCTTCCAAAGAGTTCGTGCAACCAACTCCTTCCCAGTACCTGTTTCACCTAAGATTAAAACGGTTGAATCCGAAGGCGCAACCGTCGATATCAATTTCTGCACCGCACTCATTGCGGGCGACTTTCCGATAAGTACCGAACTACCCTCTGCAGCCTGCACCCTGTTTTGTAAAGCAAGATTTTTGTTCTTCAAATCCCGCTTCTCAATGATTTTTAGTAATACCGTTTCTATCTCCGCCAGCCTGCAGGGCTTGGTGATGTAATCAAACGCGCCCAATCGTACGGCTTCAATTGCAGTTTCCATGCTGGCATGGCCTGTCATAACAACAGCTTCGGTATCTGGTGCAACTTTTTTCAAATGCTCAAGCACATCAATCCCAGATAAACCGGGCATGCGCAAATCCAACAACGCTGCATCAAAGCTTGCCTTCTCTAAAACCTTCAATGCAGATTTACCATCCGGGCATACAGTTACTTCATGCCCCATCCTTGGGAGTTCCGTGCGCATGAATTCCTGAAGCGACTTTTCATCATCGACAAAAAGTACCCTCAAACAATTAGATGTTGGTTTTGGGCTTGCAGCCACCTGTTGATTGTACGAATCGTTCATACTCATAATTCACCAAACCTTTAATAAAGGTAAAACAATCAGGCACTAACCAATAAAGGCTGGCCTGAAGGAACACCATCCCTACGCATTGATTCATTAGTATTCGTGGAAACCATGGGGTGAAGTGGCAGCCGAATCGTGAAAACACTTCCACGCCCCATCCCTTCGCTGGTAGCTTCAATTTCGCCACCATGCTGCTGAATTATTTTATGGCTGATGGTAAGGCCAAGGCCCGTACCTTTTCCCGTGCGGTTCTGGGTGAAGAAAGGTTCGAAAATATTTTCGAGCACTTCCTGATTCATACCAATCCCCGTATCTTTGATCGCAAGCTCGGCTTGGCCATCTTTCTCTCTGATAATAATCGTAAGAATTCCACCATCATCCATGCTGTCGAGGCCATTGACTACCAGGTTTAAGATTACCGACTTGATTTCTTCTGCATTGATCCAAGCCTTGGTAGGTTGCTCTTCCTTTATTTCAATCTTTTTACCTTTGGAGTTTTGCAAATGTGCGGTGACATCCAAAACTGACTGCACAAGGTTGGGTAGGCTGACAGCCTCACGCTTATGCTCGGTCGTTCTGCTGAAATCAAGCAGCTTCGTTGTAATATTCTTGCAGCGGAAAGCCTCTTCCTGAATCAGTTTTAAATACCTTGCGAAGTCAACAATGCAGGGATGATTTTGCTGACCTGAAGACTTGTTCGCCAAAAGTGTCAGTTCTTTTAAACGCGACTCTAAAGCCTCTGCACAAAATGCAATTCCAGCAATTGGATTATTGATTTCATGAGCAACACCCGCAGCTAAAAAGCCAACACTTGCCAACTTTTCAGAACGCACCAACTGCCTGCTTCGTTCATTCACCTGCCTAGCAAGGTCGGTGTATAATTCACGAAGCCTGCGGGTCATTTCATTGAAGGCTTGGGCCAGGGATTCCATTTCATCGCCACTTTTAACTTCGATTCGATGATTGAAATCACCCCGCGCAAGCAAACCAACCCCAGCTTCAAGATCTCGAATAGGGTAGAATATCCAACCGTAAAAATAGTGCAACAATCCAGCCATCAACAGAAGCCCAAAGGCGCTTGAAGGCACAATAATCCACAAGCTTATCTGGTAATGCCTGCGGGAATCATTAATGCTGTGGTCAAGATCATCGTGGATTTTATCCCTTAGCTTGGTGCTCTCTTTTTCCATTTTGGTGATGAGAATGCGTAAAGCTTCAATGATAGGATTTTGGGAAAGTTTATCTCCAGGCCCCGTGACCCGAGGTTCATGAAATTTTTCAGCAAGAGTTTGAAAAGCATTTAAATCAGATCGAAGGCCAGCAAGCACTTCCTTCTCTTGGGCATCCTCATTTTTCATCACCAGGAATGATTGCGAATCCCGTAGAAAAACTTCGTATTCGAGTATTTTTTGCAATGCCTGCGTAATGTCTCGATGCAATTTCTCAGGGTCGTCCAATAACTTCCCAAGATCCCCGGGAACTGCCATCTTCGCCACCGCTGTCTTTAACTCTTCTGCTGTTTTTAACTCTGCTACATTTCCACGAATGCTATTCATCGTTAGGTAATACGACCATAATCCCTGCAGCGTACCACCCAACAACAGGATGATGATCCCTGCAGTTAGGCAGAATGCAAATATCAATTTATGGCGTATGCGCCAGCGAATTGCCAAACTCGACCTCCTTGTCGAACAGGGCACACCAAGCAGTTTTGTAATCGTTTGTATTTTTTACCAAAAGAACTCACCCCATGAAAAGGCGAGTTATCCATCCCTTGGTTTCTTGCATGACTTGCAAGATTAGGGAAGATAGATAAGAGGAATTCAGCCGTTTTTTATTGTTGTATCAAACCTATCTTCTTCAACTTACTTTTTCTCATCGAGAAATATTACAACTCTTCATAAGGAATAGGCTTGGTGCGATCCAATTGTTTTGTGACTTCAGGAAGTTCATACTTCGTACCCGCAGCACAATTAAACATCACCACCGATTCATCATTCTTGATTCTTCCAGATTTTAATTCCTTCTGATATGCAGCGAATGTTGCAGCGCCTTCCGGACACATCAAAAACCCTTCCTTCTCTGCACATTCTTTGCGAGCACGAAGTATCGCCTCATCATCCACCATCGTTGCAAAACCCTTGCTTTCATTCACCGCCCTGATCATCAGGAAATCACCCACCGCAACAGGTACGCGAATTCCCCACGCAATGGTTTTTGCATCCTGCCAAACCTCTGCATGCTCTTTTCCCTCTTCCCATGCCTTAACAATTGGCGCACATCCACTCGACTGCACAACCACCATCCGAGGCAACTTCCCCTGGATCCATCCGATTTCTTGAAGCTCTTTAAATGCTTTCCACATCCCGATAAGGCCGGTGCCACCCCCCGTTGGATATAAAATCACATCGGGCATCTGCCAATGAAACTGTTCCGCAAGCTCCAACCCCATCGTCTTCTTTCCCTCAATGCGGTAGGGCTCTTTCAAAGTCGACATATCAAACCAACCCTTTGCCTGCTTTCCTTCACCAACAATTTTGCCACAATCATTGATCAATCCATTCACCAACCAAACCTTCCCACCCTGCTGATCGATCTCCCGAACATTTATCGTGGGCGTATCTGCAGGGCAGAAAATATAACTTTCAATCCCAGCTTTCGATGCATATGCAGAGCAAGCTGCGCCTGCATTTCCATTCGTGGGCATCGCAACTTTTTTTATACCCAACTCCTTTGCCATCGAAATAGCCATGCATAATCCACGAGCCTTGAACGACCCTGTGGGAAGCCTAGCTTCATCCTTCACATAAAGCGTGCCTTTGCCCGCTTGAATTTTAGGCATGGTAAGAACAGGGGTGATAACTTCACCCAAACTCACGATATTAGTTGCATGTTTGACAGGAAGAAACTCACGATAGCGCCAAAAATCCGAGGGCCTTGCTGCAATTGTTTCTTTGCTCACTGCCTGTGCGATTTTCTTTAAATCATAACGCACCAATAATGGCCTGCCCACTTTTGATAAACCATGAATTTGGTCTTTGGGGTATATCTCGCCCGTTAAGCCACACTCCAAATGGGTGACAAAGTTAGGTCTTGATTCAATAAGGTTTGCAAATTGGTTCATGAGAATAGTATGCCTGATTAAAGAGCCAAGGAAAAGAAGAAAGAAGCGGAGCAAAAAGGGGTCAGGTCTCTTTTTCGGCAATATAACCTGTCTCATCCTTGATGTGGAAGGTTTGTATCACCTCATTTGTGAATTATATGTTAACTAGAGTAAACGCATTGCCCTAAAGTTAAGGCATTACGGTTTAACTTTACCTTCAGAGGTGAGAGATGAAAAGAATACTTGGAATAGCAATGGTGTTAGTTTTGTTGGGTGCAGTAACAGTGCTGGCACAGGAAGTGAAGCCCGGGAAGGTGGTGGTTATTGATCTTGGCAAAGGTGTGAGATTGGAGATGGTATTAGTCCCTGCGGGGGAGTTTAAGATGGGAGGCCCTGGAAAAGATTATGAGGTAACGCTAACGAAGCCATTTTACATGGGAAAGTATGAAGTGACGCAGGAGCAGTGGGAAGCGGTAATGGGGAATAATCCCAGTAGAGAGAAGGGGCGAATGTTTCCGGTAACGGATGTCTCGTGGAATGATTCCCAAGAGTTTATCAAGAAGTTAAATGCAAAGACAAATGGTGGGTATAGATTGCCAAGTGAAGCGGAGTGGGAATATGCCTGTAGAGCTGGGACAACAACCGCGTATTCGTTTGGTGATAATCTTACAAAAGGGGATGCAAATATTAGTGGTGATAGCATAAATAAAGTAGACAGCATAAAGGAAGCAGACAGGATAAAGGAAGTAGGTAGCTATAAACCGAATGCTTTTGGTTTATACGATATGCATGGCAATGTGTGGGAGTGGTGCGAGGATTGGTATGCGGATTATCAAGCGGGAGCAGTCACCGATCCGAAAGGGCCAGCAACTGGAAGTGTCCGTGTGTTGCGGGGCGGATCTTTCAACTACTATGTATCGAATGCTCGTTCTTCCAACCGGTACTTCATCACGCCGTCCGTTCGGTACTACGGCTTTGGGTTTCGTTTGGCGAAGACAGCAGACATTAAAGATACCGTTGCAGAACCTACAGTACCAATACCGGGCTCCACGGAATTAACCCCAGCAACGAAGGGATTATTGGTAGCCCCTTTCAGTGAAGTCAAAGCCAAAGAAGCCCAAAAACAGCTAGCCAAGAGTTTGCAGAAGGAAGTGGAGGATAAAGCTGATCTGGGTAAAGATGTGAAGTTGGAGATGGTGTTAATTCCTACGGGAAAATTTATGATGGGTTCGCCAGCATCTGAAAAAGGCCGCTCTAAAGTTGAAACGCAGCATGAAGTAACTCTTACCAAACCTTATTATTTGGGAAAGTATGAAGTGACGCAGGAGCAGTGGCAGGCGGTGATGGGGAATAATCCAAGTAAAATCAAAGGCAAAAAATCCCCGGTAACGAATGTATCCTGGATTGATTGTCAGGAGTTTATCAAGAAGTTGAATGAAAAAACTAATGGGGAATATAGATTACCTACGGAAGCAGAGTGGGAGTTTGCCTGTAGGGCGGGAACAACGACAGCGTATTCGTTTGGAGATAATATAACACCCAAGGATGCAATTTATGGTGGTTTAGCCATAGGCGCTCCCGCGGAAATAGGAAGTTACAAGCCGAATGCTTTTGGGCTTTACGACATGCATGGGAATGTGTGGGAGTGGTGTGAGGACTGGTTTAAAGAACTCCCTCAAGGAACAACCATCGACCCGAAGGGGCCAGCAACGAGCGGTGGGCGTGTGTTGCGTGGGGGATCGTTTTATTGGGAGTCTAGTGTACGTTCTTCTTCACGAGCGGACTTCCCACCTACTAGCAGGAACTTTGATTTTGGTTTTCGCTTGGCGAAGACAAAGTAAATGCTGGTCGATGGTTTGCCTAATGCGGGCAGGTTGGCGGATTGGTTGACCTGCTACCCCAAGGGAGGGCGGGGTCTGGACTGCCAAGAAGAATATCGGCATCACCTTGGTTCGCCAAGCTTGTGCGAACTAATTATTTCAAAATTCATTTTGAGTCATCAGAGTTGGTGGTAGCTCAACAACCATGAAACCCGGATGAGGTAAGCCTTGGAATAATGTAAAGGGTTTGAGACTTTAAGCGCATTCTTACGTGCCTTTTTTCTTTTCATCCTCGGGAAAAGCCTTGTCAAAAACAGCCTTAGCCCTTAGCTCAGCCTCAGCTATAGCTTTATCATAAACAGCCCTAGCCCCACTCTCAGCCTTGTCATAAACAGCCCTAGCCTCACTCTCAGCTTTGTCATAAACAACCCCGGCATCAGCCCCACTCTCAGCCTTGTCATAAACAGCTACAGTATCATCAATAGCCTTGGCAAAAAAAACATTAGCCTTAGCTATAGCTTTATCATAAATGACCCTAGCCTCACTCTCAGCCTTGTCAAAAACAGACTTAGAACCAGTCATTGCGGCTAAAATTCTTTTCTCCCACTTACTTCTTTTCATACCCTTAAAAGTGCCAATAGATATTCCAACGCCAACCCATGGCACCCAACAAACAGGTATAGAAAGAAGTGAAACCCACCACGGGTCCCTAGGATCCCTAAATATAGTTGCAAATATAGGGAAAAATGGTACCAAACATGCTCCACTGGCCCAATGGAAGAGAAGAAAGTAGATTAGAATCCCTGCTGTTCGTTCCCCCAATCCTTTTTCCAATGCTTCAAACCAATGTCTTCCAGATCGTTCTCCAAACATTGGTCCTCCAGATTGTTCCCCAAATATTCCTTTAGATTTTTCCCCAAATAGTTTTCCAAATTCTTTCATTATTTTTTGCTCCAACTATCACACATAAACAAATAAACCCCAAGGTATTACCCTTGAGGTTAAGCTTCATGATTACCAGCCCAAGACAAACATGATGGGCAATTAAACTATTGCATATCTGAATCTTGATACAAACAGAATCTTGTTTTATTGACAGTAAGTGAAGCGTAGGCCCTCACAATTGATTCCCTAATGGCGGGGCTTTCACGGGCGTGGGATTGCATTTTCGTTATGCCAATTGGTTTGATAGCTTGCCTTCCACTTGGAATATCGACTGCCTCGGTTTTCGTTTGGCGAAGACAAAGTAAATGATGGCCGAGTAAA
>Ga0194051_1001086_pt1 | contig 14740 bp, 10 predicted proteins | sample SepL2320m_MetaG_FD_161275 | JGI IMG/M metagenome (GOLD analysis project Ga0194051, IMG submission 161275) | Anoxic zone freshwater microbial communities from boreal shield lake in IISD Experimental Lakes Area, Ontario, Canada - Sep2016-L239-20m | ecosystem: Environmental > Aquatic > Freshwater >... | reverse complement strand
TTGAAGCCGTAGGCCGGGTTGGAGTAGTTCATCAACACCCCGCCGTAAAACGAGTGCCCGCCAACGGTTTCGGCGATGATCGTGTTCTGCACGGTGATGTCGTGCGAGTAGGAGATCTCGATCGCCTCATCGAGGGCGTTGCCGATGGAGACGTGGTCCACGATCGCGTTGCGGGTGTAGCGCAGCCGCAGTCCGTCGTCACCCGGTGCAGTCAGGCCCGGCCGGATGCGGATGTGCTGCAGGATCCAGTTCTCGGCGAAATCTGCCGGAGCGTGCACATCCTGATCCTGATACGGGCTCTCGTCGGTGACCAGGCCCCGGATGGTGATACCGCCCGGCGAGGTCTGGCCGGCGATGGTCACATTGCCGTTGGTCAAATGGATCTGGGTGTCGATCAGACCGCTGACCTTGAACAGGATGTAGCGCGCACCGGGTTGGTCGATGGCCCACTGCAGGGAGCCAGCGCCGTCGGCGTTGAGGTTGGTGACGTAGACAACGCTGCCACCGCGGCCGCCGGTGGCGTTGGCGCCGAACCCTTCGGCTCCGGGGAATGCGACCAACGAGGGCGACGCCGCGGGGGTGGGACTGACCGCAACCGTGACGGCGGCCGTCGCCGTGCCACCGCGTCCGTCGCTGACCGTCACGGTGAAGCTGTCCTGCAGATCCGCCGCGGTCGCACCGACAGCCGCAGCATTGTTACGCGCGGTGACGGTCGGGGTGTAGACGAACGCACCGGTACCGGCACCGATACTCACGGCGCCCTTCGTCGTCGTCGCCGGAGCGCTATAGGCCAACGTGTCGCCATCGGCGTCGGTCGCACTCACACTGCCCGTCACGACACCCGTCACCGCGTTGGGGCTGCCCACCACCGGGGTGCCCGCCACGGGGGCGCGGTTGCCGGGGGTGAACGGCGCCACGGTAACGGCGACGGTGGCCGAGCCGGTATGACCGCTGGTCCCGATCAGCCCGAAGGTGAGCAGGTTGATCAGGCCGACGAGCCCGTGAATGTGGAAACCGCTGCCGGCGTCGCTGACGCTGACCCGGAAGGAATCGACTGTGCCGGTCGCGGCGATCTCCGGGTCCGGCGTGTAGGCGTAACTGCCGTCGGCGCTGACCGCCACGGATCCGTGCGCAGGGGTCTGGGTGACGCTATAGGTCAGGGAGCTGCTGTCCGGATCGGTGGCGTTGAGTTGGCCGCTGACCACGCCGGTGGCGCTCTCGCCGGATTGCACCGGCCGCAGCGTCGGCGACTGGTTACCAAAAAACGCCGCAGGCCCATCGCCGACCGCTCGCGCCGAGGGTTGCTCTCGGCTTGCCGTCGAGCTCGCGGTCGGCCGAACGCGAGCGGGCTCGCGCGCCGGCCCGGCATCAGGTGCCGGGGTTGCTGCGGCTGAATGCGCCCGGTGCGCTCTGCTGTGAGCCGGGGGATCACCGGCCGGGCCGGCTGCCGTCGAGTTACCGGGGGGTGCCGCGGCGGACTCCGCCGCCATCCCGAGGGCAATGGCCGCACCAACCCCCAACGCCGCGGCCAATGGGCCGAGCCGTCCCACACATAATCCGGCGCTCATTTCGTCCACTCTCAGTTTGCCAGTGACAACCCCTGCCACCAACCTAACCACGAAAACAGCCCACATCAAAGCGGTCCGGACCCCACAAATGACCAAAGTCACCGGCCATGGAGGACCTTTGCCGACGCCGATCTTCTTTTAAGGCCGGAAACACCCAATCGACCGCGTCGGCCCCTTACGCTCAGTATCAAAGTGCAGGGCCTCTGCGGCCGAGAGAAATGGGGACATAGCGGTGAAGAAAGTCAAAGAACTCTGCTTGGGTGTCGCGGTTGCCGGGGCACTGGCCGGCGCTGGTTCAACCGTTGGCTGCGCCCTCGCCTACGCCGAGCCCTCGACTGCTGACTCGGGCAGCTCAACCGGTGCCACTGCGAGCGAGTCGTCGAGCGCTTCCAGCGCACCCGCAGGCGCGCGGTCTCGGGGACCTGTCAGCAAGCCCGGCATGTCCAAGCCCTCGGCTGCCACGCGGTCGGCTACCACGCGGTCGGCTACCACGCGGTCGGCTACCACAACGGCACTGCCCGCCGCCTCAGCCTCCCGGAGGAGTTCTGTCGGGGCACCCCCGTCGGTCGCATCGGTGGCGGTCCCCGCCAGCGCCTCCGCCACCACCGGTAGCCGCAGTCGCGTCGCCAGTGCGATCGCCTCTCAGGTCGGGGATCCGCCGCCGAACCACGTGTTGCTGATTGGCACCGACGGCACGAACCTGGACAAGGTCCTGCAGTACGCCTACGACCAACCCGACAGCGGGTTCCGCGCGGTAATGGAGCAGGGTGTCACCGGCGCGACGAGCATCGTCGGCCACACCACCATCTCCGGTCCGTCCTGGACGACCATCCTGACCGGCGTGTGGGACAACAAGAGTGGCGTCATCAACAACATCTTCAACCCGGTGCCGTATGACGCATGGCCGACAGTGTTCAACTTGATTGAGTACAGCAGGCCTGAGGTCGCCACCGCGGTCTACGCGGACTGGAAGTACATCAACGATATGGCCGACGCTGGCGGCTACCCGGCTGACGTCAATGAATTCGTCGCGTTCGACACCACCTGGGAGGACACTGACGACACCGTCGTCGACGCGACCATCGCACGCATCGCCGCCACCGCAGCCGCCGACTCGTCCTTCATCTTCTCCTATCAGGTCGCCGTGGACGAAGCGGGCCACGCGGCCGGTGGCGGATCACCGGAGTACGCGGCCGCCGTCGTGAACACCAGCGAGAACATCAGGCGGATCATGGACGCCGTCGACGCGTGGGAGACCCTGAATTCCGGTGAGGAGTGGACGGTGATCGTCACTACCGACCACGGTCACCAGCAGTCGGTGGGCTTCGGTCACGGTTTCCAATCACCCAACGAGACTTCGTCGTTCGTCATCTTCGACCTCGCGGGCGACGATGCCAACGATGGCAGGCAGAATCTGGACTACTCAACCGCTGACATCACACCGACAATCGTCAGCCTGTTCGACGTGCCGCTGCGGTCTGATTTCGACGGCGTGCCCATGCAGAGCAACGCGGCCGTACTCGACAGCCTGGTCACGCCCGACAACCTCAAGCAGGCGCTCAATGACGCCGTCGCCATGTACGGCTACCCGAACATCGGAACCGACATCGCACTGGGGGTTCGGACCGTCGTCGCCAGTGTCCCCTACTTCCTGGACATCATCACCAACACCATCACCGCACAGCTACAGGCCATCGTCGACCAGCAGATTTTCCTCATCAGCACCCTCGCCCAAGGGGCTCAGTTCGTGGTCCAGCTCACCGGTGACGCCCTAGTCGCGGTGACGCAGGCCGTGGCACGCGCTGTTGGTCACCTGACCGGTGCGGGAACCATCCCGCCCACGGATGCGCCGCTTCCGGCACCGTCGGCGGACTCGGTGCGGCTGCCCATGCTGCCGGCGGCCGCGCTGGTCTGATACGGCGCGACGCCAGTCGCGTTGATTGCAATCAAGGGGGAACACCATGGGGTATGCCACTCACATCGGCCGCGTCGGGGGGCTGGCGGTAGCCCTGGGGATCGGGATGGCGGTGGCCTCCTCTCCGGGACTCGCCTCGGCCCAACCTTCGGACCCCGGCCCAGCAGCTCGCTCGGCGACGCCGGACTCTGCCACGGCGCGCACGGCGCAGCAGACCGCGCGTAAGGCCGCCGCCGCGATGGTGAAGAGTCGCGCGCAGGCACCAACGTTGGGTACCGGCGGATCGAACGACCATTCCCGGACACCGGTGGCCTGGGCAGTGCTGCACGTCGCGCGCCGCGATACCCGGCGGTCGGTACCGCGAAATGCCGCAGCGTCCACGGTTACCTCGCAAGGCCCCGCCATCAGTCCGAATCTGCTTGCCAATCCCGGCGCCGAGGTCGGCGACCCGTCCCTATCGGGCAACAGTTCGGTGAGTATTCCGGGCTGGACCGTGACCGGCACCCCCACGGTGATCCAGTACGGCACCCCACGCAATATGTGGCCGGTTGGCCTGCCCTTCGCTACGCCGAATCTGCCACCGTTCATGGGATTCCCAACGACGAGCAGCGGGGCCGGTGACACCCAATTCTTCGGCGGCGGCAATGTGGCGACATCGACGCTGACCCAGACGGTCACCCTCACCGCCGCGTCGGCTGCCGGCGTGACATATGACCTCGGCGCGCAGCTGGGCGGCTGGCTGATCAACCCGGGGGCGGCCTCGGTCAAGGTGGACTTCCTCGACGCCAACAAGCTCTACCTCGGTACGGCCTCCCTCGGCCCGGTCACGATGTTCGAGCGCTTCTTCCAGACCGTGCTCAAGGATCGCAGCACCACCGGAACCCTGCCGACCGGTACCCAGTTCGCACAGGTGACGGTGAACCTGCATGCGTGGAACCCGATCTTCCCCGGACTCAACGCCGACTACAACTCGGCCTTCGCCGACAACATCTCCTTCACGGTCAGTGCTCCCGGCCTGGCCCCGGCTCCGGTTCCACCGGAACCGCCGGTCTCGAAGGTTGGCGCCCTCGACCACGTGTTCATGGTGTACGTGGAGAACAAGGGCTACGACGATATCGTTGGCAGCCTCAACGCGCCATTCCTCAACAGCCTCATCAACGCCTACGGCTTCGCCGACAACTACTACGCGCTCACCCACGGGAGCTCTCCGAACTACTACCCGATTGTTGGCGGTACTGACTTCGGGCTTACCTACAACTGCGCCTCGCCGTGTATCGACGCGTCGACCACCCTGGTCTCCAATATCGATGACGCCGGCAAGACGTGGCGGAGCTACGCCCAGGGATTGATTCCCGGTGCCAGTCCTCTCGTCAGCACAGACAGCTATCAGTCCGGTGAGACCGTTTTCCCCGCGTTCACCTCGATTGCGAACGACCCGGCCTACGCCGCGACCCACATCGTGCCGTTGGAGCAGATGGCCATCGATCTGCAGTCCGTGGCGACCGCGCCCAACTACGCGTGGTTCGCGGCTAACGAGGACTTCGCCGGAGAAGGGCCGATCAGCTCGCTGGAGGGCTTGCTGAAATTCGCGTTCAATCAGATCGAGCCTAAGCATCAGTACAACGTGCCCGCACTTGATCAGTTCCTGTCCGAAACGGTTCCAACCATCATGAACTCTGCTGTCTGGAACGACCCGAACGAAGCGTCGGTCATCGTGGTCACCTTCGACGAGGACAACAACAACCTCTCGCTTGGCTTCGGCAACGAGGGCAATCACATCGTCACGGTCGTCATCCCGAACCAGGCGGCGATAGACGCCGGAATGCGCAGCGGCCCATTCATCGCCAGCAGTCATCTCGACCACTACAGCCTGCTGCGCATGATCGAGGACTCACTGGGCCTACCGTCGCTGACCAACAACGACAAATACGCGGCGCCGATGAACGAGTTCTGGACCGACGGCATTGTCGGCAACTCCGGCAATATCGCGGTCTAGCTCCCCCGATCACTTCGGCAGGATGCGCGACCTGGCCCCGCCGCCGGCGACCTGGATGGTCTGACCACTGACCCAGCCGGCGGCCGGGGATGCCAGCCACAGGAATGCGTTGGCGACGTCCTGCGGGGTGCCGGCCCGGCCGGTGAGGTTCTTGGGGTTGGCCAGTGCGTTCCGGACCCGCTCATCCAAACCGACATCCGCATAGCCTTCGGTCAGCACGGTGCCAATAAGAATCGAGTTCACTCGCACCTTCTTGCCGAAGTAGTGCGCCACGCTCAGCATCGCGTGATTCAGCGCGGACTTGGCCGCGGAGTAGGCGAGGAACTCAAACGCCGGCATCACGGCGACCATGGAGCCGGAGTTGGTCACGGTGGCGTTGTCGGCGTCGAGCAGATACGGCCGGCAGGCGGCGGTCATCCGCAGTGCTGCAACGCAATTGAGCCTATAGCCGTCCACCATGTCTTCGATCGGGATATCGAGTGGGTCTTTATAGGGCTTTCCCCAGCCGACGTTGTTGACCAGGGTCGAGATACCGCCGAAGGTCGCCACGGTGTGCTCGACAACGCGGGTGATATCAGCCTCCTCGGTGACATCGCATCCCATACCCAGCACCTCACCGCCGGTCTCGGCGCTGAGTCGCGCAGCGGTCTCGACCGCCTTGTCGGCGTTGCGGTCGGCGATCACCACACTCGCACCGGCGCCGGCGAAGGTGCGGGATATGGCCTCGCCGATATTCTGGGCGCCGCCGGTGACGATGGCGACGTGGCCATCCATTCGGAAATCGGCGAAGGCGTCGAAGGTCATGGTTCTCCTCGGCTGTGCGTCGGATCGGCGGTACCTGGGCAATACTTCCTCAATGGGCACCTATGCGGTTACCGGATCCGCTTCCGGCATGGGCAGCGCGGTCGCCCGGAAGCTACGTGCGGCACAACACACCGTCATCGGCATCGATATCAGGGATGCCGACGTCGTTGCCGACCTGTCAACGCCGGCCGGTCGCCGCGGTGGGGCCGCCGACGTCCTGGCCGCGTGCGGCGGGAGGCTCGACGGTGCGGTGCTGGCCGCCGGGCTCGGCCCCACCGCGGGCGCCGAACGCCCGATCACCGAGGTGAACTACTTCGGCGTGGTCGAACTTCTGCAGGCCTGGCAGCCCGCTTTGGCATCGGCGGAGGACGCGAAGGTAGTCGTCTTCGCGAGCAACTCGACCACCACGGTGCCGGCCATTCCCGGCCGGGCCATTCGTGCCCTGCTGGCCGGCGATACCGAGAAAGCACTGCGCGCCTACAGAATGTTCGGACGTTATGGCCCGCCGATGGCATACGCGGCATCGAAGATCGCGGTCAGTCGCTGGGTGCGCCGCAATGCCGTGACCGCGCAGTGGGCCGGTGCCGGAATCCGGCTCAACGCCTTGGCCCCCGGGGTGATCATGACGCCGATGCTCGAGGAACAGCTGGCCACGCCGTCGGATGCGAAAGTCGTCCGGGAATTCCCCGTCCCGATCGGGGGTTTCGGTGATGCCGAGCAGCTGGCCGACTGGGTGATCGTCATGCTGTCTGAATCCGCCGACTTCCTCTGCGGCAGTGTCGTTTTCGTCGACGGCGGCTCGGACGCCTACTTCCGGCCCGACGACTGGCCGCGGGCGGTACCGGCTCGCAAACTTCTGTCCTACCTTCGGCGCACCCGGCAGTTCGCCTCCTTCGAAAGGATCCGGCCATGATCCGACGGGCCGCTGCCCTCATGGCCGTACTGCTTGCGGCATCCTCGGCGATGGGTTGCTCGGGTAAGTCCGACCCACCGAAATCCGGGCCGCAGACCACGACGATCGAGGTCTCCTACGACGATCTGCTGAACCAGAAACACATCAGGCGAACCCTGGCCCTCAAAGTCGGTGACACCCTGCAGGTGAGCCTGGGATCCAACCCGTCCACCGGCTTCGGTTGGGCGCCGCAGATGCAGATCACCAACGCCACGGTGCTGGCCCAGACCGGCCACGAGGTTCTCGCGCCGTCGGCCAGCCGGCCGGGCGCGGCGGCCAGCGAGGTATGGGCACTTCAGGCCATGGCGCCCGGCACCGCCGCGGTGTCTAACGCCTATGGCCGACCCTGGCCCGGCGGGGAGAAGGACTCATGGACATTCACCGCCGACATGACGGTGAACTGAAACCCCGCGAGTCACTGGCGTCACTCCAGTCACGGAGTGCGTACTCTGGTCAGGTGCGATTCTCCACCGGGTTGAGAGCCGGCATCACGGCTGTCTGGCTGCTGGCCGCCGCCGCGGCGGGGGCGGGGTGCGCCACCACCGTGGATGGCGCCGCCGTCTGTCCCGGCTGCGGCAACGGCACCGAACCCAATTTCCCCAACGGCCGACCCACCGCGATGCCGGCACCCGGTGCACTGCCGCCGTCAGGTAGCGGGACACTGGCACCCAACTCGGCCGGCTACGTCTACATCGAGACGAAGTCCGGGGTGACCCGCTGCCAGATATCGGCCGACACGGTGGGGTGCGAGTCCACCTTCACCGACCCGCCCACCGTCGACGGCGAACAGGCCACCGGCGTCGAGGTGTCCGCCAGTGGCAGCAACCGCTGGGTGGTCGGCAACCTGGGAGCGATGCCCACCACCACGATCGACTACGCCAGCTATGAAGCGGTGGGCTGGACCATCGAGGCCGACAGCAGTGGCACCCGGTTCACCAATGGCGGGACGGGCCACGGCATGTTCATCAGTACCGAAGCGGTTGAGTTCTTCTAGCCTGCCCTAGGCTGGGCGGCGTGGATTTCCGTGTCTTTCTCGAGCCGCAGCAGGGCGCTACGTATGACGACCAACTCGCCGTCGCCCAGGCCGCCGAATCCCTTGGATTCTCCGCGTTTTTCCGCTCCGATCATTATCTCGCGATGAGTGGTGACGGTCAGCCGGGGCCCACTGACTCCTGGGTGACCCTCGCCGGGATCGCCCGCGAGACATCCTCGATCAGACTGGGCACACTGGTGACATCAGCGACCTTCCGCTATCCGGGCCCGCTGGCGATATCGGTGGCGCAGGTGGACGCAATGAGCGCCGGGCGCGTCGAATTCGGTATCGGTGCAGGCTGGTTCGAGGACGAGCACCGCGCCTACGCCATGCCCTTCCCCGGCCTCGGTGAGCGATTCGATCGGCTCGAGGAGCAACTCGATATCATCACCGGGATGTGGGCAACACCGATCGGTGAGACTTTCGACTACGCGGGAAGCCACTACGCGGTCAACGATTCCCCCGCGTTGCCCAAGCCGGTTCAGCAGCCACACCCGCCGATCATCATCGGCGGCGGCGGCCCCAAGCGGACCCCGGCGCTGGCGGCGCGATTCGCCGCGGAGTTCAACCTCGCCTTCCCGACACTGGATTTCACGGGCGTCCAGTTAGGTCGGGTCCGGGCCGCGATGGACAAGGCCGGACGTGCTGCCGACGACATCATCTACTCCGCGGCATTTGCGGTATGCGCCGGACAGGACGGGGCGCAGGTAGCCCGGCGGGCCGAGGCGATCTCCCGGGATGTCGACGAACTTCGCACCAACACGCCACTGGCCGGCACCCCGGCCGAGATCATCGACCGACTCGGGCCGTTCGCCGAAGCCGGCGTGCAACGGGTGTATCTGCAACTGCTGGACACATCCGACCTCGATCAGCTGGAACTATTCGCATCCGAGGTCATGTCCCAGCTCTGAAGACCCGACTAGGATCGCAACCCGTGGCGCACGATGGTCTTCCCGGCGGTCCCCCCGACGACTCCGGCGTCGAGCCGACCCAGTACGCGAACTACACCGGAACCGGCGGTGCGGCATACAGCGAGTCTGCGGCCTACAGCGAGTCGTACGACCAGCAATCCCCTGACCAGTACGCCTCGCCCCAGCCGTCTCGAGCGTGGTATCAGCGACCGGCCGCTCTCGTCGGCCTCGGCGTGCTGACCGCCGCGATGCTGGCACTGCTGATCTATGCCATCGTCGATTTCAGGACCGCCGAGAAGCCTCGCCAGACGGTCACAACGGTGACCGCGACTCCCACCACGCAGGCTCCGACTACCGAGTCACCGACCACCGAGTCACCGACCACCACCACACCCAGTCCCGCTCCGACCGCGGTTCAGCCGCCCAGGGCCAGCACGACCATCACGGTCAGCCCCCCGGTCACGACCGTCACCGAGACGACGATCGAGCGCCGGTTCCCGAGATGGCCGAACAGGTTGAACCCACCCCCGCTGTACCAACCCCCACCAGGTCAATGAACCCGGGGCGTTGTCACCGACTGCCGGAGAAGGGAAATGCACCGTGAGCAACGCACTCGGGCTGTCGATTGGGACGACCAACCTGGTGGCGGCGTGTCCCGGCCGACAACCGGTCGCGCGACGATCGGTCCTGACGTTGTGGGGCGACCGCCCGGCCGAGGTGGGCGTGCCCTCGCAGAATCCCGAACTCACCAGTCCCAACCTCACTCAGGCCGGCGTGGTGCTGCGCGGCTTCGTCGAGCGGGTGGGCGACCCGGTGCCACTGGTCGCCGCCGATGGTTCCTCGCACCGCGGCGACAATTTGGTAGCCGCCGCTCTGGACGGAATGGCACGCACCGTCGACGACGGCATAACGCCCGCCCGGGTGGTGATCGCCGCGCCCGCACACTGGGGGCCGGCCACCGTCGGCGCACTGCGCGGCGCGCTGCGGTCCAGCACCCTTTCGGCCAATGGTGTTGCGCCGGTGATCATCTCCGACGCCACCGCGGCACTGAGCGCCCTGCAGGCCGAGCCCGGCCTGCCCGCGCGCGGTGTCATCGCGCTCTGCGATGTCGGAAGCAGTGGGACCTCCATCACCCTGGCCCGGGCAGACTTGTCCCCGATCGGGGAGACTCTGCGAGTCGCCGACTTCTCCGGAGACAAGGTCGATCAAGCCCTACTGGATCTGGTGTTGGCTCGTGTCCAGGGCGCGGGATTCAACGATCCGGGCAATACCTCCGCATTGGGCGCACTCACCCGATTGCGGGAGCAGTGCCGCCTTGCCAAAGAACGGCTTTCCTCGGAAACCGTCACGGTAATGCCGGTGGATCTGCCCGGCTACCGCTCCGATGTCACAGTCACCCGAGCCGAGTTGGAAAGTCTGCTCGAGGAGCCGATCAACGTCGTCATCGACGCGCTCGGGGATGCACTGGAACGCAATTCGATTTCCGCAGCTGAGCTGACGGCGGTCGCCACAGTCGGAGGGGGCGCGGCGATTCCGGTTGTGAGCCAACGACTCTCGGATGCCGTGCGAGTACCGGTGATCACCACCGCGTTCCCGACCCTGGCCGCGGCCACCGGCGCCGCGCTGATCGCGATGCGCGGTGCGGCAACGGATGCCCCTACCGGATTGGCCCCGACCGTTTCGGATGCGCCCACCGGGTTGGCCCCGACCGCATTGGCCCCCGTCGCGGCGGGACACGCCGCGAACGAGTCATCCGGAGCCCTCGCCTGGTCTCAGGATGACGGCTCCAGCGAGGAACCGGTTCCCTATACCGGTGGGGACTACACCACACCGCCGGCCGATTCGCGTCCCACCGCGCTGATCGAGCCGGAGACCGAGACCGGGTTCGGCTCGGCCCTGCTGCCCTGGTATCGCCGACCCCCATTGCTCTTCGGCATCGCCGCGGCATTGGCAGCGGTGACAGTCGGAGGCCTCGCCATCACCCTGACGAGTACAGACAGCACACCGACCACGACCACCACCCGGGTCACCAAGCCCGGCGAAACTCCCTCGGAGGCGCCGGTGCCCGAGACGGTCACGGTCACCGGAAGCAACGGGGAGCCGACGGTATCGACGGTCACGCCGACCACCACCTCCAGCGCCGAGCCGACCACCACCACTTCCCCCACCACCACTTCCCCCACCACCACGACCACAACGACGACAACCCCGACGACGACCACAACAACGACGACGACGACGACCACCACGACCCCGACCACGACGACGACCACGACGACCCAGCCGCCGACCACAACGACCACGCAGCCGCCCACCACAACACAGGCGCCGCCCACCACAACACAGGCGCCGCCCACCACAACCCAGGCGCCGCCCACCACCACGGCCGTGCCACCGACGACGCAGTCGATCATCACCGGCGTGACACTGCCGACGGTCAAGCCGGCGCCGGCGGAATAACCGCCATCGAGACCGGTGTCGCGCCACAATGCGCAGGGGTGAGACTATGAGCCATCGACAAGCACAAGTTACCGTCCGGTAACAACCGCTAAGTTACCGACCGGTAACTGCAAGACCTGCAGAGGGAAGCCGTGGACACGCAGACTCTCATCCGGCTGATCATCGGCCTCGCCATGACCGCCGTCGTCGGCCTGCTCGCCGTCAAGCGAGTGGCGTGGCTGACGAAGCTGATCAGGTCAGGTCAACCGGTGTACGACGAAGCCGGCCGCAAGGATCATCTGGGCGAGCGGATCGCAACCCAGGCCAAAGAGGTATTCGGCCAGACCAAGCTGCTGACGTGGTCGATTCCCGGTATCGCGCACTTGTTCACGATGTGGGGCTTCTTCGTTCTGGCCACGGTGTACCTCGAGGCCTACGGCGTGCTGTTCAACCCCAAGTTCCACATCCCGGTGGTCGGCAGGTTAGGCATCCTCGGGTTCCTGCAGGACTTCTTCGCCGTCGCCGTGCTGTTGGGCATCCTCACGTTCGCGATCATCCGGCTGCGCTCCGAGCCCAAGGAGTACGGCCGCTCGTCGCGGTTCTACGGCTCGCACACCGGCGGCGCGTGGCTGATCCTTTTCATGATCTTCAACGTCATCTGGACCTACGCACTGTTCCGCGGTTCGGCCGTCAACAACGGCAACCTCCCCTACGGTCCGGCGGCGTTCTTCTCACACGGCGTCGCCGCACTGCTGCACCCACTGGGCGCCCACGCCAACGAGATCATCGAGACCGTTTCGCTACTGCTGCACATCGGCGTGATGCTGGTGTTCCTGCTCATCGTGCTGCACTCCAAGCACCTCCACATCGGACTGGCGCCGCTCAACGTCACCTTCAAGCGTCTTCCCAACGCGCTCGGCCCGCTGTTGCCGATGGAGTCCAAGGGTGAGCTGATCAACTTCGACGATCCCGCGGAGGACGCGGTGTTCGGCCGCGGCAAGATCGAAGATTTCACCTGGAAGGGCTATCTGGACCTGACCACGTGTACCGAATGCGGCCGCTGCCAGTCGCAGTGCCCGGCGTGGAATACCGGAAAGCCGTTGTCTCCCAAGATCCTCATCATGAATTTGCGCGATCACCTGTTTGCCAAGGCGCCCTACATCTTCGCAACCCCGAACGACCGGATCGATACCGAGGGTGGCCTGGAATTAGGCGCGGATGATCCCCACCACGTTCCGGAGTCGGGCTTCGAGAGGGTTCCCGCCAACTCACCACTGCAGGCAACCCGTCCCCTGGTGGGCGATGCCGCCGCACTCGGCGTGATCGACCCCGACGTGTTGTGGTCATGCACCACCTGTGGGGCGTGCGTCGAACAGTGCCCGGTGGACATCGAGCACATCGACCACATCGTCGACATGAGGCGCTATCAGGTGATGATGGAGTCGGAGTTCCCGTCCGAACTCGCCGGGCTCTTCAAGAACCTGGAGAACAAGGGCAACCCCTGGGGCCAGAACGCCAAGGAACGGCTCACCTGGATCGACGAGGTCAACTTCGATGTGCCGGTGTACGGCAAGGACGTCGAATCCTTCGCCGACTTCGAGTACCTGTTCTGGGTCGGCTGCGCCGGCTCTCTGGACGATCGCGCCAAGAAGACCACCAAGGCGGTCGCCGAACTCTTGTCGGCGGCCGGGGTGAAGTTCCTGGTGCTCGGCGAAGCCGAGACCTGCACCGGAGACTCCGCGCGGCGATCGGGCAACGAATTCCTGTTCCAGCAGTTGGCATCTCAGAACGTCGAGACCATCAATGAATTGTTCACCGGTGTCGAGCGGGTCGACCGCTTGGTCGTCGTCACCTGTCCGCACTGCTTCAACACCCTGGGCCGGGAGTACCCCCAGGTCGGCGGGAACTACACCGTCCTGCACCACACCCAACTGCTCAACCGTCTGGTTCGCGATAAGAAGCTGATCCCGGTCGAGTCGGTGAACGGCACCGGCCGCGCCGGCACGATCACCTACCACGACCCGTGCTACCTAGGCCGGCATAACAAGGTCTACGAGGCGCCGCGTGAGCTGATCGGCGCGTCTGGCGCCACGCTCACCGAGATGCCGCGCCATGCCGAGACCGGATTCTGCTGTGGCGCAGGCGGTGCGCGGATGTGGATGGAGGAGCACCTCGGCAAGCGGGTCAATCACGAGCGCGTCGACGAGGCGTTGAGCATGGACACCGCCACCATCGCCACCGGCTGCCCGTTCTGCCGAGTGATGCTCACCGACGGTGTCGGCGACCGTGGCAAGGCCGACGAGGTCGAAGTGGTTGACGTCGCGCAGCTACTGCTGGCGTCACTGGACCGCAGCACCCTGACGCTTCCGGAGAAGGGCGCCGCAGCCAGGCTTGCCGCGGCCGCCGCGCCGGCTATCGCGCCGCCCAAGCCGGCACCGGAGCCTGAGCCGGTCATGGCCGCCGTGGCAGCGCCGTCGGCTGTCGCGGCGCCTGCTGCCCCCGCGGCACCCGCGGCGCCCGCCAAGGGTTTGGGCATCGCCGCCGGAGCCAAACGGCCCGGCGCCAAGAAGTCCGCGCCTGCGACATCGGAAGCGGCAGCGCCTGCGGCACCGGCGGCACCGGCCGCTGAGCCGACTTCAACGGCTCAGCCGGTGAAGGGCCTGGGCATTGCCGCGGGAGCCAAACGCCCCGGAGCGAAGACGTCGGCACCTGCCACGGCGCCGGTCCAACCCGCGGCCGTCGCGGCAACTGAGCCGGTCGCTGACCAAGCTCCTATCGCGGATCCCACGCCGGAGCCCGCGGCCGCTCCCTTCGACACACCTGAGGCCAAAGGCCTGGGCATCGCCAAGGGAGCGCGACCGCCGGGCAAGCGCACTTAGCTTTTCGGCAAGCCACAGACTGGCGTTATCCACAATCTCGGTTCCATCCCCGGTCGGCGCTTCCTTCAGCTCTCTCCGTGTCGGTGGGGTCCTTTATTATCGAATGTATGTTCGAGTCTTGTGGTGAGCCGGCACTGTTGGTGGAGATGGCTGAGGCGCAGCGTGCTGAGCGTGCGTCGGTGGCGCGGCGGTTGTTGGCGGCGGGTCGGTTGTGTCAGGTGCGGATGGCGGATCGGGATGCTC
>Ga0194051_1001084_pt1 | contig 14744 bp, 17 predicted proteins | sample SepL2320m_MetaG_FD_161275 | JGI IMG/M metagenome (GOLD analysis project Ga0194051, IMG submission 161275) | Anoxic zone freshwater microbial communities from boreal shield lake in IISD Experimental Lakes Area, Ontario, Canada - Sep2016-L239-20m | ecosystem: Environmental > Aquatic > Freshwater >... | reverse complement strand
GACTTGGCGGTTCCCTTCGGCCTGCCCCACGAGTTGGCGCGCACTTCACCCTTCCTCGGGCACCCCGTCTTCCACTCCCATCGCAGCGAAACATCGATGCTCCGCTACCTGCGGCGTCTGTCGGATCGCGACTACGCCCTGGACCGGGGAATGATCCCCCTGGGTTCGTGCACCATGAAGTTGAACGGCACCACCGAGATGGAGGCCATTGGGCTGCCCGGATTCGCAAACCTCCACCCCTTCGTGCCGGCATCGGCCGCCGTCGGCTATCACCTATTGGTTGGCCAGCTCGAGGAGTGGCTGGCCGAGGTCACCGGGTATGCCGGCGTGTCGCTGCAGCCCAATGCCGGCAGCCAGGGGGAGTTCGCCGGCCTGCTGGCCGTCCGGGCGTACCACCGGTCCCGAGGAGAACTCGATCGTGATGTCTGCCTGATCCCCTCGAGTGCCCACGGCACCAACGCCGCATCGGCCGTGATGGCCGGGATGCGGGTGGTAGTGGTGGCCTCAAGGCCGGATGGGACCGTCGATCTTGCCGACCTCGAAGCCCGCTGCAACGAGCACGCCGGACATCTGGCCGCCGTGATGGTGACCTACCCGTCGACCCACGGGGTCTTCGAAGACGGGATTACCGACTTGTGCCGGATCGTCCACGACCATGGTGGCCAGGTCTATGTCGACGGCGCCAACCTGAACGCCCTCATCGGGGTGGCGCCTCCCGGGCGCTTCGGCGGTGATGTCTCACATTTGAATCTCCACAAGACCTTCTGCATCCCCCATGGCGGTGGAGGCCCGGGTGTGGGCCCCGTCGCCGTAGCTGAACATCTGTTGCCGTTCCTGCCCGGACATCCGATGGACCCCGACGAGTCTCGAGGTCTCGGCATCGGCCCCATCAGTGCAGCTCCCTACGGCAGCGCCGGCATCCTTCCCATCAGCTGGGCCTATGTGCGGCTGATGGGACCCGACGGACTGACCGAGGCCACCAAGGTGGCGATCTTGGCCGCCAACTATGTGGCCGAGCGGCTCGGCGGGGCATTCCCCGTCCTGTATACCGGAGCCAACGGACAGGTGGCTCACGAGTGCATCCTGGATCTGCGCGATATCACCACCTCTACCGGGGTCACTGTCGACGACGTAGCCAAGCGCCTCATCGACTACGGGTTTCATGCGCCGACCATGAGCTTCCCGGTCCCGGGCACGCTGATGATCGAGCCCACCGAGTCCGAGGATCTTGCAGAGATCGACCGATTCTGTGACGCCATGATCGCCATCCGGGCCGAGATCGACCAGGTGGCGGACGGCGTCTGGTCGTCTGACAACAACCCACTGCGACATGCACCCCACACGGCCCAGGTGCTCGTGGGGGTGTGGGACCGCCCCTACTCCCGAGAGTTGGCGGCCTACCCGGCAGGCATGACCCCGGACAAGTACTGGCCACCAGTTGGACGGATCGACCAGTCCTATGGCGATCGGAACCTGTTCTGTTCGTGCCCGCCGCCCGAAGCCTTCACCGACTGAACCTGACCGAGCGGCAATGCCGTCGGGGGAGAGGTGCTGTGGGGGAGGCGGTATGGCTAGCATGACGCCATGTCGATCCGCGCACTGCGTCCTTTCCTTGCCCTCGTCATCCTGGTTGCGGCCACCGCCATAGGCGCCGGGCTGGGGGAGCGGTCAGCCGGGGCTTCGGCCCCTGTGGTCACCTCTAGGTCGATGTCGGGGAAGATCTACACGCCTAAATCAGTGAACGGCGCTACTGACGACTACCACTGCACGCTCGTGGACCCTCACCTCACCAAGAGCACGTACATCGTCTCCTCGCAGTTCTTTCCCAACAGCATCGAGGTCCATCACGCCATTCTGTCGCTGGTCACACCGGAAAAGGCAGCCGCCGCTCGTCTGGCCGACCACGGAGGAAAGGGGTGGACGTGCTTCGGCGAGTCAGCCCTGCCCAGTGGTGAGTTCTCGAACCCCTTCGCCAATACCGGCTGGCTGGCCGTGTGGGTGCCGGGCCAGAAGCTCGATCCCGAGCCGGCCGGCACCGGCATGTTCTTGCCGGCAGGGAGCATGCTCATCGAGCAGATCCACTACAACCTGCTCAAGGGCGCCAAGCCCGTGCATGCATCGATCAAGCTGAACACGGTGCCTAAATCGACGAACCTCAAGCCGCTGGCCATTCAGTTGCGACTGGCTTCACCCGACGTGCCTTGTCCCGAGGGGGTCACCGGGCCTTTGTGTAGCCGCGATGCGGCGTTGGCGGACCTTGGGAAGCGATTCGGCCCCAAGGCGATAGTGGAAAGCCAGGGCATCGAGATGCTCTGTGGACGCAATCCCTTCAATCCACCAGTCGGGGTTTCGACGACGTGCGTCCAGCCAGCCGAAGTCGGATGGAAGATCTTGCGGATCACTCCCCACATGCACCTGACCGGGGTGGCCATGACGGTCACTCTCAACCCGGGGACGCCGAAGGCCAAGGTGCTGGTGGACAGCCCCCGGTACAACTTCGATGACCAGCGCTTCTACAACCTCAAGACGCCCGTGGTCACCCAGCCCGGCGACACCATCGGGGTGACGTGTACCTATGACCCCAAGTTGCGCCAGGAGCTCCCGCAACTTCGTAAGCAGCCGCCTCGCTTCATCATCTGGGGCGACGGGTCGTCCGATGAGATGTGTCTGGCCATCATGCAGTCGGTCAAGGCCACAGCCACCTGATCTGAGGCGGGTCATCACGACTCGCTTTCGTGGATTGGCATCGAACAGCCCTGCCGCTAGGGGGAGAGGGTCCCGTTACCGGCCGGCGAGGACCTTGCCTGGGTGCAGTCTTTACCTGACATAATATACATTATCGGCGTTTTGGGGAGAGGGCCCTCGAACTGGACGTCCTGTGGCCCGTGCGTCCTTGCCCTCTGCCAATCTAAATGGCACGTTGTCACCTAGATGGCGAATCCGAAGGATTGTCCGGGTCCGGCCAGCCGCCAGATTCGCTGGTTCGAACTCCAGGCCATCCAAGTGCGTCTCCAGCATCCAACCGCTCATCCATAGGATTAAGGCGTTTCGCCGTGGTCGCCCGGCCTCAAGCCATCTGATCGATCCGATCCCCCGCACCGCTGTGCTGCTGTGATTACGTCACTGTGACGTAATCGGTCAGCAGAGTTGGTGCCGAGCCATCGAGGGTTCCAAAAGACCGCTGGGCGCCCGAAGGACCTCCAGGTGCTTCCGCTCCTCTATCGCAGTCTTCAGCAGCGGGGTGACGAAGCAGATTCATGATCCTGGTCGCCGACCAGCGGTCAGCGGTCACCGGTAAGCGGCATTCTTTGTCAGTGAGCCGGACGCGTTCTAATGTGCGGACCAAGATTCATTGCCGAGACCACCCGGGGCCACCATGGAACTCACCAACGACTGCTACCCGGCCAACGAGCCGTTCGAAGAGGACTTTGCCACTGTGCTTCAGGACGAGATGGACAACACTCTCAACCTGTCTGACCGAGCAGGCCCGTCGGGCGGTGTCGACAATGGATGAATCGGTTGACTGGCTGGCGCTGACCCGACGGGCCGCGTTGGCCTCCCACCGTCTGGTGGGTTGGGTCTTCTTCGACCCCGCCGGCACCGCCAACTACGCAGCCCTCGGTGTGCCCAACGGAATGGGCTACTACATCGCCACCCGAGGAGCGGCACTGGGAGCAGCAGGCGACCAGGCCGTGACTGCTGCCTTCGGCTCCATTCATCCGGACATGGTGGCCATGGCCATGGGCCTGTGTCGGGCCCACACAACGTTTGAGGCAGCGGCGGCCGCACGTGACGCCGTAGTGGTCGAGGGACTGCACGCCTACGCACCGGAGATCTGTACCGAGTTGGCCGACCTGGCAGCGCCACTCTGGACGGCGGCAGACCAGCTGTCGTCGGCCGGTCGGGTGCTGTTCGCCGCACTCCGTCAGTGGCCTCGGCCCACCGATAACGGGCTGCTCTCGGCCTGGCTGGCGGTCAACTGTCTACGGGAGTGGCGGGGAGACACCCACTGGGCCATCCTGGCCGCCGAAGGCATCGACATGGTGATGGCCGGGGTGCTCGACGGCGCATGGCGTAACTATCCAGACGACTGGGTACCACGAAGCCGGGGTGCCGACGATGCGGCGCTCTCCCAGGCGTTCGCCCGGCTCGAAGCGCTAGGACTGGCCACCGATGGTGTGGTGAACGCACACGGGCTTGCCTACCGCCAGCAATTGGAGGACCAACTCGACCTGCGTTGCGAAGCAGCCTGGCAACTGGTGGGTATCGACGCCACTCAGCGGTTCCTCGATCTGGTCGAGCCGGTCGGCGACCGCCTGGTGGAGCGCATCGATCAGACTGCGGGACCGGTCTGGATGCCGGCCGCCCGGGACCGCAAGCCGCCGGCCGCCATCTGATCCGCTGGCGGGCCTCACCGCCGACTACTTGGCGTCTGCTTCGGTAGGCGCCGCCCGAGCACGCCGAACCCATCCTGAGTGCCAAGTGTGGGCGTCCGGCGTCGATGCGCAACGTCATTTCTAGACGCAAACTTGGCAAAGAGTCCATGGTGCTGCCAGCCATGAACCAGCCGGCACTTCTCGAGTGATATGCGATATCATTCCAATATGGACATGTGGAGCACTAGCGGACAGGTTGCTCGGTCGCTCGGGACGTCGGTGGCTCGCGTGCTTCGTACCGTACCCAGCCTGTCCACCCCCCCGGCCCACACTGCGGGCGGACATGTGCGCTTCACGCCCGGCCAGGTCGTTGAACTGTCCGATCTGCTGGGTGTGGTGCCAACGGGAGCCGACCGCCCACGCCAAGAGCTCTTCGTGCTCGCCGCTCTGCTTCGCCGCCCCTTGGGCCTGCGTTCCACGCGAGCGGTCGCCGCCGCCGCCGGCGTCTCGCCCACCACGGCGGCCAAGGTGCTGGACTCCCTCGAAGAAGAGGGCCTGGTTATCCAGACAGAGCAGCGGCTCGTCGAGGGCCGGCCCATCCGGGTACGGGTCTGGCGGGCGAACCGAGCTTCGGCCAAGTTTGGCGCGCTCAGGCCCACCCTGCGCCTCGTGCGACCGCCTCGCTCTTACTGCTCGCGGCGGTCGGACTCGGATCGACTCCCCCGTCAGTTGTGGCACAACTTTTGGAACGCAGACCCCTCGAAGTTACGACTCTCCACGGACGGGACGTACATCGCTGGGCGCCTGCTCAACTCCAATGATCCCCAGTCCCTGGCCTGGCTACTGTCTGAAATGAACCCCGATACGATCGCCGCCGCCTCACGGATGCGCGGCGTAGACCCAGCCCGCAGGGCGCTGGCCCGGGCGGCTCAAGAGCGATGACGGATCGTCTGCCCAAATCGGTCCGAGACATCCTCCCTGGCTACACGGCGAAGGCTTGGCCCAAGATCGTGCCCTATGTCCCAGAAGGCGGCTACCTCGCTGGTGGGACGGCGATAGTGGTCCACCTCGGGCACCGCATCAGCCGCGACCTCGACATCTTCACCAGTGTTCCGTTCGACGAGGCGGACTTGCGCAACCGACTAGTCACCGAGCTTGACTTCTACGTGTCCGACCATGGGCCGGGGACGATCGACGGCTACTTGGGCGAGACAAAGGTCCAGTTCCTCGACGCCAGGACCCAGACGATGCTCGGGGAGCCGACCGTGGTTGCCGGAATGCCCGTAGCTGGGCTCGAGGACCTTATGGCAATGAAGATCAAGGTCATCGGAGACCGAGGGGAGCTGAGGGACTACTTCGACCTCATGGAGATCGAGCGGCGGACAACCCTCACCTTCGAAGAGAGCCTCGGCGACTACCTGTACCGCTACAACCCCGGGGAAACGATGTCCAGCCTCAGCCACATCGTGTTGGCGCTCAGCTCATTCGCTGACGTGGCGGACGACCCGGCACTCCCCGTCGAGCGCTCAGAGATCGAGAAGTACTGGACCCGGCGAGCGGTCGACGTCGGCCGGACCCTCAGCACCTATGCCACGGTTGGCCATCTGGCCAAGCCTGGGCCCGCACCAGAGGCTCCTGTCGCCGAGATTCCTGTCCCAAGATCCGGCGTAGCCCTGAAGTGCGGCAAGTGGATGCCTCGAGCGAGCACAAACTGCGTTGATTCTGTGGGGCACTCTGGCGGGTGTCGCTCGAAGTAGTGCTGATCACGGCGAGATCAAGAAAGGGCTGATCGGCCAGCCGGTCGACCATCTGAGCCACTGGCGGGCCAGCCCAACGTGATCCGCGTACCTGCTGATCTCAGCAACCAAGGGCGTAGCTGATCGCCGAGCAGACATCGTGCATGACGCCTTCAGGCACACGTCCTACGGGACCGCGGAGCGAAGCCTGACTGATGGTGTGGAGACCGTCGCAGTTGATCACCGAGGGTCGATCCAATCCGATCTCCAGGTGATCGATCTGCACCTCAGCGGCTAGGCCTCGGATCGAGGTGGTGACCTCGGCCACCGTAACGAACTCACGAACGTCGAGCACCGCTGGTCGCGTGAGCACCAATACGGGTCGACTCTTGCCGCCAACACGGGCCAACCAGATTTCGCCTCGCTTCAAGGCTCACCCCAGGCTTCTGCATCGGCCCAGGATGGGTCCACCTGTTCGGGCATTCTCAAGTACGCAGACCGATCGGACTCCGCCAGTGCCGCACTGACCGCATCGGCGACGCCGCGCCGAGCTGCCGCGGAAATATTGACGCCGAGCTGATGAGCACGCTCGGCCAACGCTTCGTCCAGCGTAAAGGTGGTCCTCATCGAAGCCATACTATGATGCTATCACTTTATACACTCATTTGATGATGTGAAATACGCACGTCGGAACGCCGGACTCACGCCGAGCAGCCACGAACCCGACCATGAAGGCGGCGCCGAAGTGCTTCGGCTCGGATCGGTAACTGTTCACTGCGACAGCCCGCCTCGCCGTCTCGCCTCGCCGCCCCATCGAGTCCGCCCCATCGGGTCCGCCGGGCAAAGGACGGTAGCGTGACCAGGCAACAGCGACCCAGGGCCAAGGAGGTACGTAGTGGCACTACCGATGATCCTGGACTGCGACCCGGGCCACGACGACATGGTCGCCCTTCTGCTCGCCTCCAGGCATGCCGACCTCCTCGCCATCACCACCGTGGCCGGCAACGCTCCCCTTGATCGCTCTACCCACAATGCGCTCGTCGCCGCCCAACTCTTCAACCTGAGGGCAGCCGTACATTCGGGAGCGGCCCGGCCGCTGATCGCCCGATCCACGTTCCCGCCGGTCCTCCACGGCGAGTCCGGACTCGACGGTCCCTCCCTCCCCACCTTGCGCATCGAGCCCTCCCCCGTCACCGCCGTAGAAGCCATCATCGACACCACGCGCCGGATCGCAGACTGCTGGCTGGTGGCTACCGGTCCTCTGACGAACATCGCCCTCGCCCTGCGGGCCGATCCCACGCTGGCCAACCGGATCGCCGGGATCTCGATCATGGGAGGAGGAATCGCCTTCGGCAACATCACGCCTAGTGCCGAGTTCAACTTCTGGGCTGACCCCGAGGCCGCCTCGATCGTCTTGACCTCTGGAGTCCCGCTCGTCTTGGCGCCCCTCGACGTGACCCACCAGCTCCTGGTCACCCCCGAGTTCAGCCATCGCGTCCGCACCCAAGACACCTCGATCGCCGAGTTCATGGCCGACCTCTTCGATACCTACGCCCAGCGCTACCAGGGCATCTTCTTCGAGGATGCCATCGGACCCCTCCACGACCCGTGTGCCGTACTCGCACTCACCCATCCCGAGTTGTTCGAGTTCCAAGACATGGCCATCGAGGTGGCTACGGGTAGCGGTCCGGCTCGCGGCGCCACTTTGGCCGATCGTCGTGGCACCAAGATCGACCACCCTGCGAGCGTGCGGGTGGCCGTCACCATCGACAGCGATGCGGCGCTCGAACTCGTGATTGATGCCATCGCGGCTATCCCGTGACGAATCCAGACGGCACGGTCGCCATGCCGGACGACACCCCGCAGATCGTCGTGGTCGGCTCGCTGAATTTGGACGTCACCGCACGTGCGTCTCGGATGCCCGATGACGGGGAGACGATCCTCGGCGACAACTTCACCATGCTCCCCGGCGGAAAAGGCGGAAATCAGGCGGTGGCAGCCGCTCGCCAAGAAGTTCCCACCGCCATGATCGGGTGCATCGGCTCCGACTCGGCCGCCGACATTCTCTACGACGCCGTGCGTCTCGAAGGGTGCGATACCCGCTTCCTGACCGTGGTGGACGGCCCGAGCGGTATCGCCCACATCGAAGTGGACCACAACGGCGACAACCGCATCATCGTGGTGCCCCTGGCCAACGAGGCGCTCACCCCGGCGATCGTCGACCGCTACGCCCACGACATCGCGTCCGCCACCGTGCTCCTCTGTCAGTTGGAGGTCCCGCTCGACACGGTGCGACGAGCCCTGGAACTGGCCAACGCGCACGGTGTGCTGGCCATCCTCAACCCGGCGCCGGCCCGACCGCTCGACGACGAGATCCTGTCGCTGGTCGACCTCCTCATCCCCAATGAGACCGAGGCCGCCTTGTTGACCGGGATCGATACATCGACCCGGGACGGTGCACTGGCCGCGGCCTGGGCGCTACTGGCGCGCACCAAGGGCGATGTCTGCATCACCCGGGGGTCGGCTGGCTCGCTGCTCGTCTGCACCGGGTCCGACGAAGTCCTGGAGACCGAGGTATTCCCGGTCCATGCCATCGATGCCACCGGGGCCGGTGATGCCTTCTGCGGAGGGTTGGCGTCCGCTATTGCCCGCCGACTCCCCCAAGCCGAGGCGTACCGCTACGCCTCGGCCTGCGGGGCGCTGGCGACCACGGCACATGGTGCATTCCCGAGCCTCCCCCACCGCCCCCAGGTGGAGGCGCTGCTCAGTGGTGCCATGGTCGCCGACGAGCCGGACATCACCGTTCGATAGACAACGCCAACTCCCCTGGTGATTGCACGCCCAGATGATCGGTGAGCGTGGCTTTGATCAGTTCGACCGGCCGCAGGATCCACATCGGGTCCTCGTATCTGGCCCAGATCCGACCCCCCTCGTCAGACCAGCCGAGCTCGACCAGTGCATCTCGGTCGAGCTCCATGTCGCACCCGAGCTCCACGATCACATCGCCTACTGGATCGACGATGCAGTCGATCCGGAACCTCGGAAGTGCGTCCGTATGTTCGATCGACAGGCAGCAATCATGGTCGATCACCATCCGCACGAGGTCGCCAGCCAGCTCGACCGAGAATTCGTCAAAGGTGGCGGCGTTGTGCCACAAGCCGTCGTCCACCAGATCGATGGGGTTGTCGCCATTCTTCAATGCCATCACCAGCGCTCGATCAGCCCGTGCCATGCGCTTGCTGCCGGCCCGGTGCGTGGATAGGCCGCCGCACAGCTGAGCCAGTCTGCGCATCCACAGCTCCGACTCGTCGGCCGCGGCCACGATGACCTCATGCAGTTCCAAGACCTTGGGCTTGGTGCTGGACTTCAACTTCCCGTTCAGCAACTTGAAGGTCCGGCTAGAAGCCTCGCAAGCCACTGCGCACGCATCTCCCAACTGGCGAAGCGCCTCTTTTCGGCCGGGTGCCGGAAGCGGGTACTCCAATGGAGAGGACTGGATCTCCTTGGCCACCGAGGACAGACCGCGTCCGGTCAGCCATGCTTCGGTCGCCCTGGCGGCCCCGTTGTTCGACGCAGCGCCGTACGAACTCATCCAGTCTTTCGGCGATTTCGGTTGAATTTTTCTGATGTTCGTGGTGTCTTTCATGTAGCTATTTTGCCAGTCGGGTGTGACACTCTCCTGGGTCGTTTGCCCAGTTGGGAACGGGTATTTCGGGTTTTCGAACAGGCAGGAGATCCGGTACTCCCCCACACCTGAAAGACGTAGAAACACCACATGGTGTGTACCAACACCATGGTGCGTGTGCAGATCTACCTGAGCGAGGACGAGCTGGCACTGCTCGATCGCGCTGGCACTACCTCGGGAGCTTCTCGTTCCGAGTCGATTCGCCGTGCCGTGCGCCACACCTACGGGGAACGGTCGCTTGATGATCGGCTGCGGGCCCTCGACGACAGTGCTGGTGCTTGGGCAGACCGACCCATGGGCGGTGCTGAGTACGTGGACTCGATTCGCGGGGATCTCGGCCGACGACTCGAGGGGCTCGGCCTCGATTGAGAGTCGTCGACACCAGCATCGCCGTCGATCACCTTCGGGGTCATCCCAGTGCCGTGGCGCTACTCCACGACCAGTTTCTTGCTGGCGAACCCCTGGCAGCCAGCGAAGTCTTTCGCTTCGAACTCCTGTCCGGAGTACGTGATGGCGAACTGTCTGCCACGGAGCGACTCTTCCTTGCGTTCGATTGGTTGCCGGTGACCGAATCGGTGGCCAGGCTGGCTGGCGACCTAGCGCGAACGTATCGGCGCTCCCACCCAGGGATAGACGCGGCTGACTACCTCATTGCAGCCACCGCCCTGATCCTGGATGCCGAACTGCTGACCCTGAACGTGCAGCACTTCCCGATGCTGGCCGGCCTGCTGGCTCCTTACTGACTGCTGGCCCTTTACTGACTGCAGGCCCCTTACTGACTGCAGGCTCCGCCTGCCTCGAGTGGTCACTTTTCCTCCGTGCTCATTTACCGCCAGTGCTCGCTTGCCGTCCGTGGCTCCGGCTCAGGGTCGACCGCACCTCCTGGATGAACCGACTGGGACCCATCGTCTGGGTGGATCCCTCTCGACGCCGGCCGGTCTCGAACTCAGAGATCAGCGCTCGCTGTAACTCCCCCACCGTGCAACCGTTCGACTCGGCCACCTCCAGCACCTCTTGGGCGAGGAGCGCTACCGCGCACAGCCACAACACCGTGACCGGATCGGCCTGCCATGCCTGCGGCAGGTCATCCATTCGACCGGACAACTCGGCTTGCGGGGTATGGGCCAGCAAGCTCACCCACGCCCACTCCGGTATGTCCGTGCCCTGGAGCAGCAGCGACTGCACGTAGGTACCGGTCAGGAACTGCTCTGCCTCCTCGGCCAGGCATCTGCCCTCGTGCTTCGTCGCCCAATGTGGCGACATCCATCCGCTCATCACTGTCACCTCATCGCCTCGATGCTGCTCATCTGCCTAGAGCCCTATTGTCGGCAACGGAGGCGCGTCGCCAATAGAGTCAAAAGTCACATTTGCCACCCTCGACCCTGTTGCACCTCGACCAGAAACAGGTCACCGACAGCCCTGGCTGCTACCTCACTCGGTGGCGGCCAACCAGGCGCAAAGCACCGCGTTGTACTCCTCGGGCAGATCCTCCTGCAGGAAGTGTCCGCCCCCTTCGAGGATCACGTGCGGTTGCCCGACAGCCCCGGGGATCCACGTAACCAGAGCCTGGTAGCCATCGGGGGCGACGATGTCCCGATCCGAGTAGATGGTCAAGAACGGTCGATCGAAACCGGTGAGGACCTCGAGGGCGGCGAAGTTCCCAGGAAGCATCGGGTTGTCCGGCCGAGTCGGCAGCAGCTGCGTGAACGCCCTACTGCCGATGGTGAGCGAGTGATCAGGATACGGGGCCCGATAGGCGGCCATGAGCGCATCCGACGGCGTGGTCACCATGCATCCCGCCAGCATGGCCCACGGCTCCCACTCGGTTACCTCGGCGGCAAACTTCTGGAAGTCCGCATAGGGCCCACGAGCCTCGATCACCTCGGGCAGCGGGCGGGCCGGATCCCGCACCGGAAATCCAGAGTTGGAGCACACCACCCGGGCCACCCGATCGGCGGCCACGGCCACCAGCCGCAGCCCCACGATCACCCCCCAGTCGTGGAGGATGAAGGTGATGTCTTCGAGTCCGAGTTCGTCGATCAGTGCCGACTGCATCCACTTCACGTGCCTGGCCACCGAGTAGTCGCCCATCTCACTGGGCTTGTCCGACATACCCATCCCCACCAGGTCGACGGCGATGGCCCGGTAACCAGCATCGGCCACGGCCTGGATCTGGTGGCGCCAGATGTACGACCACGACGGATTCCCGTGGAGGAACACCACCGGTCGGCCGGTGGTGGGACCGGCCTCGACCACGTGGACACGCAGCGATCCGCCACCACCGTCTGGAATCGTCACATAGCGTCGCTCGAAGTCGAAGTCAGCCAACCCGTCGGCTGATCCGTCAGGTGTGGACAGGATCTTCATGACTGCCTCGTTCTAGTGGTTCTGGTGGTTCTGGTGGTTCTGGTGGTTCTGGTGGCTCTGCTTATGCCCACATGGTGAGTTGGTGGCCAGAGGCTGGGTCCACGTCACCTGCGACCAAGGAGTGCCAGGCCGCCTCGACCGCATCCACCCCACGTCCGTCGGTGATAGTGAGCCACCCATCCGTCCATGCCACGAACCCATCCCACGCCGCATCGCGTCGGGTGTCGTAGGTGTCCTGTCCCCAGTCCTGCACCCGCTTGGACACCTGGAAGGGCGCCATGAACATCTCGGGGGCGGCACCCGCTGACGGCTGCGGTGCCACCAGTCCGCTCGGGTCATCGACGTGCGACATTCCGGCCACCATCGAGTAGACCAGGCCGTCGCCGTAGCGGGCATGGACCTCCTCGCGCAAGGGCTGCATGCCACCGAAGTCGATATAGACGGCGCGCTCCCCCGCCACTGCACCCACCTGTTCATACGAGAGCACCTGGTCGTAGAGTCCGAGACCGGACACGAAGTGGACCCGCTCGGCCGACGTCAGTCCCACTAGGCGTCGTCCCCCTCGCTGGGCCATGCAGTAGGCGGTGGCGATGGCCGTCTTGGACGACGACGTGGAGATGACCACGGTGTCCGCTCCGAATCCATCGTTGTCATCGATGAAGTCGTCGATCAGGAAACCGGTGACGAACAGTGGCCCGAGCAGACTGCGCTGGGCCTCACGGGCCTGCTCTCCAGCCGATGCCCCGGTGACGTCCTGGTAGTAGTTCCACACCGAACTCATGACCTCGCGACGATGTGCTGACGCATCAAAGAAACCGCGCTGACTCACCCGGGCCGGCTCCACGGTCAGATGGGTCGACATGGGCAGGTAGCCGAAGACTCGGGTGCCCTCGGCCAAGTCCGAGTGCCGGGATGCGATCACGTCGGCGAAGCCGAAGACAGTGATCCGTCCCCAGCCGTCTTCGGTCGCCGGGAAGAGCTTCCAGTAGCCCAACATCTCCCCCGTGATGCCGAAGCTGACGTTGTTCATGCTCAGAGCGAAGGTGTCCACCCGCAGTAGCGCCTGTCCATCGACCGGATCGGCGACGGGGTTGTCGATTCGCCGAGTCGTGCCGAGCTGATCACGTCGTACTTCGATGTCCATGCCGGATCCTTCCTTGCTGAGCGGGTGGTCGCTCGCCATGATCCTAAGCCACGGTGGATCACTCTTGACAGTTGTACTGCCACTATCTTGGTGGCCCATCCTCCCCTCCTTCCTGCGCTCCCATCCTCCCCTCCTTCCTGCGCTCCGACGAGCCAGACCGCGCTCCTTGACGGATGTGGAGTGAGAAGTACGCAGAGGGGCGAAGGCGTGCAACAAGAGTCGCGTTCGCCAAGGGCGGTGTCCGCCCCGGCCTCTGGGCAAGCCCGGTACAGCCTCTGCGCCTCTATCCCCTATCACCCACCTGGGGCCCCTGCCGCATGCACCCACCCACGTTTCATCGCCTAGAGCCCATGATCGGCATTACCTGATCTGGACCCTGAACCAGGTCGGGTGGCCGGTCGCCCCACGGGACGCCACCGCTCAACGGCTGACCGGTTCGATCGCCGTTCCCACCAGATCCTCGACGGCTTCCAAGAGGTGGTCGAATGCCGATCGATACGCGACGGGCCCACTCGATGCAGCCAAATCGGCCCGCACATCCTCCACAGCGGCTTCCAGTCGGTAGATCCGGTCACCGAGGACGGCCAGGTCAGTTGCGGACACGATGGACTGATCGGCAGGGACGTCGTGAGCGTCGGCCCATCGGCGCGCCTCGTAGGCCCGCTGGCGGTGGGCCTGGCTGCAGAACCGGCGAGGCCGGCCGGCACCGGGCCGCTGGGCTATCGGCTGGTGGCACCAATCGCAGCGTTCAGGTGGGGACACATCTCCCATGACATCAACGCTAAGCCGTCAGTTACCACTCAGCCAAATCTCAAGGGCCACACGCACGGCGTGACGGAACCGGCGGTATCCTCGTCCACGAGTACCACCATGGACCACGAACCCGACGACTTCTCCTTCGAGAGCCTCTACGACGATGATGACGTCCACTACCGCACGTGCGGGAAGTGCGGTGCGCGCACGTCGCCCCATTGGTCCGAAGCGGCCTGTCTCGAGGAAGCTCGCCGGTACGGCTGGCGGCGGGTGGCGGCCTCGGACCGACCCGGCGCCCGACGGATGGACCTGTGCGGCGCCTGCGCCGACAACTCGGGCATGGAGCGTCCCCAGGCCCGATTCGGCTGGTAGCCCGCCCATCTGCCGCCTTCCCGCTCGATTGGGACCCTGATTAGGGGTCCGGAGCGGTTGGTCGAACGCTGCGGTGGCGAGGATGTCACACCCCCCTGAAATGATCTCTTCATGGCGCTGGCGACGTTTTCTGAAGTACCTCCGAACATGTTCTCGGGACCTGGCGGGCCGGTTGCTGGCGGGTCGGTTGCTGGCGGGTCGGTTGCTGCTTCGGCTGCCCCTGTCGTCCCGGTCGTCAAAGACGGCCTGGCGGCCCGGGTGTCCTCGCTGATCGCGGCACTGGGCTCGTTGGTGGGCGAGCTCGATCCCGG
>Ga0194051_1001083_pt1 | contig 14748 bp, 8 predicted proteins | sample SepL2320m_MetaG_FD_161275 | JGI IMG/M metagenome (GOLD analysis project Ga0194051, IMG submission 161275) | Anoxic zone freshwater microbial communities from boreal shield lake in IISD Experimental Lakes Area, Ontario, Canada - Sep2016-L239-20m | ecosystem: Environmental > Aquatic > Freshwater >... | reverse complement strand
GAGCCCGCACGCTGCAACACACGCCGAGCCCGTGCAGCAGGTGGCTGAGGAAGAAGAGGACGACGGCACTCCAGCCGAGTTGGCAGATCCGTTCGCGGGCAGCGAAAATGCAAAACCCGTGTCTGTTCCCGGAGAAGACGCAGAAACCGACGGCGTGCAACCGCCGCTTGGAGAGAAGCAGTGGTATATCCTCAAAGTACAGAGCAACCGCGAAGATTCCATCCGCGAAACGCTCCTGAGACGCATCTCGATTCAGGGAATCGATCGGTACTTTGGGGAGGTCATTGTGCCCAAGGAGCAGGTAACCGAGTTTAAAAGTGGCAAAAAACGGGTCGTTTCACGCAAGCTCTACCCTGGATACCTGCTGGTGAACATGATCTTGAATGACGAGACGTGGTATCTCGTCCGGGAAACCGGTGGCATCGGTGACTTCACTGGCACCGCAGGACGCCCCAGTCCGATGCAGGCACCCGATGTTGCCAAGTTGCTCCGGAAGACCGAAGAGAAGGCCGACGAGGCACCGCGTCTTAAGATTCAGTTCAAAAAAGGCGATCGCGTGAAGATCACCGAAGGAACTTTCGAAAATTTCGAGGGCGAGGTCGATCAGATCGACGAGGCCAACGGCCGCGTAACGGTGATGCTCAGCATCTTTGGCCGTTCAACGCCTGTAGACATTGAGTATTGGCAGATCGAAACGGTGTAAGCTCAGTTTCTTTCGCATTGTGTATCGCAGAATTTTTCTCAGCATTCGGTATTCAGTTCAGATTGTTTCCGTATTTTTCCAATCGCACGTAGAAGGTTGCACGCATGGCAAAGCAGATGGTCGGACAGGCGAAGTTTCAGGTTCCAGGTGGGCAGGCCACCCCCGCGCCTCCAGTGGGCACATCGCTGGGTCGCTACGGCATCAATCTGGGGCAGTTCGTGCAGCAGTTCAACGACCGCACCCGCGAGGCCGCAGGGATGCCGATTCCTGTGGTCGTCACGGTCTACAACGACCGTTCATTTGAATTCGTCACCAAAAGCCCTCCGGCCGCGGCTCTCCTCAAAAAAGCAGCGGGGCTCGCCAAGGGATCCGGTGTACCGAATAAGGAAAAAGTCGGGAAGGTTACCATTGCCCAACTCGACGAGATCGTGCGGCTCAAGTTGGCAGATTTAAATGCCCGCGATGGCGTGCACGCCCGACGCATGATCGAGGGCACCGCACGCAGCATGGGGCTCACTGTCGAGGGCTGATTTCTCACTGTCTCCGGCTTTTCTTTTTTCTCGAACCTTTCTAACGTTACTCGCTCACTCTCCCCAAAGACCGTTTTCACTTTTTTAGGACCTTTGAGTCCCTAGGACATACGCTGTGGCTCTTACCAAACGCATGCGGGCGATGCTCGCAAAAAAACCCGAGTCCGAAGCCCCCCTTCCTCTGGCCGAGGCCATGGCCGTGCTGAAAGGCTTTCCTCCGACGAAATTTGACCAAACCGTTGAGATTCACCTTCGGCTCGGAATTGACCCGAAGCAGGCGGATCAAATCATCCGCGGCTCGATTGTTTTGCCGCACGGCATTGGCAAGTCGAAACGCGTGGTTGTGTTTGCCCGAGGCAACTTGGCCGAAGACGCCAACGCGGCCGGCGCCGAACACGTGGGAGCCGATGACTTGGCCAAGAAGATCAAGGAGGGCTGGACCGATTTCGATGTATGCATCGCAGCCCCCGACATGATGGGGCTCGTCGGGCCGCTGGGCAAAGTGCTGGGGCCACGCGGACTAATGCCCAGCCCGCGTGCAGGCACCGTCACAGCCGACATCACCAGAACAGTTCGCGAGTACAAAGCGGGCAAGGTGGAGTTTCGCAATGACCCAACAGGCATCGTTCACGCCGTTGTGGGCAAAGCGAGCTTCGAGACCGCAAGCCTAGTCGATAACGCGCGTGCGTTTATCGACCACATCGTATCGCTGCAGCCATCGAGCGTTCGAGGACAGTTTGTGAAGAGCATTTCTATCTCCTGCACGATGACTCCAGGGGTGATGGTTGCTGCCTGAATAGGCTTCATTATGGATCATGTTGGATCATGTTTGATCATATTGGATCATGTTTGCTCCGTTTCCGAGTCATGTTTTTCTGCAACGCTTTTTAGAACCCACCGCACTCCAGAGCCATTCCTTCAATGAGCAAACTCATCAAGAACATGCTGGTTGACGACCTCAAGGGCCGTCTCAATAACGTTGGCGACGTGATTGTCGTCAGCCTTGGAAAGCTCAACGCTCAGAAGACCACGCAGCTTCGCCAGATGCTTCGCAAAAAGAAAATCCAACTGCAGTTGGTCAAAAATAGTCTCGTGCGCAGAGCCACACTCGACACTCCGCTGGCCCCTGCCTTTGCCCAGACAGAAGGCATGCTGGCAATCGCCTGGGGTGGCGAGGATGTGGTGGATCTCGCCAAGGAACTCGACCGCCTCAGCGCCGTCAAGGACTTCGAGGGCTTCGAATTCCGAGCGGGTGCTTTGGACGGCTTGCATCTCAATGCAACCGAGGTGAAGGCCGTTGCCAAGTGGCCGACTCGGGGTGAACAGCTCTCTATCCTCTCGGGACAAATTCTGTCGCTGGGCTCCATCCTGGCAGGCCAGATTGGCTCCGTTGGGGGGGTGCTGGCCGGGCAGATTTCCTCTCGGGTTGAAGATCTTGAAAAAATCGCCGGTGGAGCGGCTCATGAGGCCGATCTTCCGGCTGTGTGACGCCAACTGACGTCTCTGGAACGGGAATTTTGCAACCGGGCTTCACTCGGCAACAGTTCATGGTATGACATTCGATTCGCAGATTTTACAAACAGTTCAACAAACATTTATCAGGACGGCTGCATTCGCATCCGCCCTTACCTTGAAGGGAAAGGATCCGAGCGATGGCAACGGCTGAAGCAACGCGAGATTTCACAAAGGACACAAAGGATCTGGGCGATCGCATCGTCGGATTGACTCTCAAAGCTGCAAAAGAGCTCTCCGACTACCTCGACGAGGTTCACGGCATCAAGCCAGCAACTGGCGGCGCAATGATGATGGCAGCCCCGGGTGGCGCAGCAGGCGGCGGTGAAGCCCCGGCCGAAAAGACTGAATTTGATGTCATGCTGGACAGCTTTGGCGACAACAAGATTGGCGTGATCAAGGTCGTCCGTGCAGCCACAAGCCTAGGCCTGAAGGAGGCCAAGGACTTGGTCGAAAGCTGCCCTGCCAAGGTCAAGGAAGGAATCTCCAAGGCCGATGCCGAGAAGCTCAAAAAGGAGCTTGAAGACGTCAACGCCAAGGTCTCGATCAAGTAAAAACGCTCAAAACACGGGATTGGTGGCCGGGAGCTTGGCCTTCCGGCTGCCAACCGTTATAGTTTTATTCGGTACAGTTTTTGCCTGCTCCAACTTCGTGCCTGCCGCCTTCGCCGCCTCTCTTGTCACCGTTGCTTATTCCACCCCTACTGTTGTGCTAACGATCCGGATTGGAAAAGAAATTTTCTGATTGGGATTGTTTTTTTGTCTGCCCGTCTGCCGATTTTTTGTGCGCTCTTTCTGTGGATTCGTCGCAGCCGTTACCGGCTTTGACCAGCCTTCGAATGAGCTCCCTCACAAGACTCTCTCCAGGAGCTTTCTGTCAATGGCAACTCCCGCCGTACGTCGACTCCAGCCGACTGAAATCCGCCACTTCGGCAGCCGTCGTGCCAGCCACGCAATCCCTGACCTCACCGAAATTCAAACACGGTTTTACGATCGGTTTCTTCAGTACGACACTGCGCCTACGAAGCGAAAAGACGAAGGCATTGAGGGCGTGTTGCGGGAGATTTTTCCAGTTGAAAGCTACGACAAGACGGTGAAGCTGGAATACCTTCGGTACGAACTTGGCAAGCCTCGCTACGATCCCGATGAATGCCGCCAGTTGCGTTTGACATATGGCCGGCCCCTCCGTGTTTTGATGCGACTCACCCGCGAGCAACCGATCGAGGAAGAGGTCTACCTAGGTGACGTTCCGATCATGCTCGGCGGCGGCGAATTCATTATCAATGGTGCCGAGCGAGTCGTGGTCAGCCAGTTGCACCGCTCTCCGGGCATCGACTTTGTTGCCGACACCACCTCTGCCGATCGAAAGACGTTCAACTGTCGCATTATTCCGGAACGTGGGAGTTGGATCGAGTTCAACGTTTCTAAAAAAGACACACTGCAGGTGCGGATCGACCAGAGTGGTAAATTTTCTGCGCTCACCCTGCTGCGCGCGATGGACCCTAAATACTCTCGGGATGCCGCAATCCTTAAGCTTTTTTACAAGAGCTCCGTTGAGAAGGTGTCTGGGTCGCGAAGCGTGCCGAAGCTAGAAGGCAAGATCGCTGTAGACGACATCGTCTACCCAAAGACAAGTGAGCGGGCTGGTGAAATTCTGGTTGATGCCGGCTGCAAGATCACTCACGACATGGCCGAACTCATCTGCACTTCTGGCCTTCAGGCTGTGGAGTTGATGCAGGAGCAGAAGGTGCCCCTGATCATGAACAGCCTGCGTGAGGATGCAGACGAATCAAAGAAACGCACCAACGTCGCTCCGAGCCACGAAGACGCGCTGGTGCGAATCTACCAGCGCCTTCGGCCGGGTAATCCTGCCGCCCTCGATAAAGCCCGAACGCTCTTCGATGAAAAATTCAAAGACACCAACCGCTACCGCCTCGGCCGCGTTGGCCGGTTCCGCATTAATCGCAAACTCGGGCTCGCCGTGCCCGAGACAGAGATGACGCTTCGCCCGGACGACCTCATCGCCGCTATTCGCTATATGCTGCAGTTGAGCGAGGGCGAGGGTGAGGTGGAGGTGGATGACATCGATCACTTGGGCAATCGCCGCCTACGCACGATCGACGAACTCGCCAGCGACGAACTGCGCAAGGGCTTTCTCAAGTTGCGACGCACCGTACAGGAGAGAATGAGCCTTAAGGATGTGGCTGAAATGTCCCCTCGCTCACTCATCAATCCCAAGAGCATTTCTGCGGCTATTGAATATTTCTTTGGCCGCGGCGAACTGTCTCAGGTCGTCGATCAAACCAATCCGCTCTCTATGCTCACGCACGAGCGGCGACTGTCGGCCCTTGGCCCAGGCGGGCTCAACCGCAAGCGCGCCGGTTTTGAAGTGCGCGACGTGCACATTTCTCACTACGGCCGGATCTGTCCTATCGAAACGCCGGAAGGCACAAACATCGGACTCATCTCGAGTCTCGCCATTTATTCCGGCGTCGACTCGTATGGCTTTCTTGTCACGCCCTATCGCAAGGTATCAAAGTGCAAACTCACGGACGATGTTGTGTGGCTGCGTGCCGACGAAGAGCACGAAGCGCATCTCGCCTCGGCAGACGCATCGGTGATCGATAGCAAGCTTCAGGGCGAGTCGATCATCGCCCGCTACCGTGGCGATTTCGTGCTCGTGGCGGCAGATGATATTCAGTACATCGACGTCGCCCCAAGCCAAATGGTTGGCGTTTCGGCAGGCTTAATTCCGTTCCTTGAACACGACGATGCCAATCGAGCGTTGATGGGCTCCAACATGCAGCGACAGGCTGTGCCGCTGTTGATCACTGAGCCTCCAATCGTTGCCACCGGCATGGAGCGAGACGTCGCTGTGAACTCTGGGCTTATCGTCCGAGCCGCGAGAAAAGGCGTTGTCGGCTACCTCGACGCCGAGCGGATTGAAATCAACGTGTCGGGCGGCTCCGGTGGAACCGACATCTACAAGATGCGAAAGTTTGTCGGGCTCAACGAGCGAACGTGCCAGAACCAGAAGCCGATCGTTTCCCTCGGCCAGAAGGTTGAAAAGGGGGATGTGCTGGCGGATGGTGCGGCCACCTACAAGGGCGAGTTGGCTCTCGGCCGCAATGTGCTCGTGGGCTTTATGGCGTGGGATGGATTTAACTTTGAAGACGCCATCATCATCAGCGAAGAACTCGTGGAGGAGGATGTCTACACCTCCATTCACATCGAAGAATACGACATTGAGATCCGCGATACGAAGCTCGGCCGTGAGGAGTTTACCCGCGACATTCCAAACGTCGGCGAACGTGCTTTGCACAATCTCGACGAGGGAGGCATTGTGCGGATCGGCACGTACGTTCGCTCGGGCGACATCCTCGTTGGAAAGGTTTCGCCCAAGAGCAAAACCGAACTGACGCCAGAAGAGAAATTGCTTCACGCGATCTTCGGCCGCGCTGGCGAAGATGTCAAAAATGATTCGCTTGAGGTTCCGTCTGGAGTGGAGGGTATCGTCACTGCCACCGAGAAGTTTTCCCGCCGCATGAGTCTTTCCGAAGAGGAACGCCACGAGTTTGAAAAACAACTCAAGGAAACCGAAAACGAAGGAAACCTTCGCGTTGCCGAAGCGTTTGGAGCGATGGCCGCTGAGATCGAAAAGATTCTCCAGAAGCCGTTGACCGCAGCAGACGGAAGCCCGCTGGTACGAGACCAAGATCACAAGGTGGTGGCCGATCGCGCTGTAGCCTTTCATTTGGATTCCCTCGACGTCCGTTCGCCGCAGCGAAAAACTGATATCGAAAAGATTTACAAAACGATGTGGCCTGCCGTAGAGGAGGCTATTGATGCTCGCGATCGCAGCCTCAACAGCATGAAGCGAGGGGATGAGCTGCGGCCTGGTGTGCTCCAGATGGTGAAGGTTTATGTAGCCGCCAAGCGAGCGATTTCTGTGGGCGACAAGATGGCTGGCCGCCACGGCAACAAGGGCGTGATTGCAAAAATCCTGCCCAAGGAAGACATGCCGTTTTTGGCCGATGGCACGCCAGTGCAGATCCTGCTCAATCCGCTCGGCGTTCCGAGTCGGATGAACGTGGGTCAAATCCTTGAAACCCACTTGGGCTGGGCCGGGAAGTTGTTGGGCTTTCAAGCCATCACTCCTGTGTTCGACGGAGCTAACGAGGACGAAATTAATGCCCTGCTGAAGCAGGCTGGCCTCCCGAGCCACGGAAAAACACAACTCTACGATGGCCGCACGGGCGATCGATTGGAGCAGGAAACAACCGTTGGCTATATTTACATGCTCAAGTTGCATCATCTTGTCGACGACAAGGTGCATGCCCGCTCGACAGGCCCCTACTCGCTCATCACGCAGCAACCGCTCGGCGGCAAAGCCCGTTTTGGAGGCCAGCGTTTTGGAGAGATGGAAGTGTGGGCATTGGAAGCCTACGGTGCTGCGTACACCCTTCAGGAGTTGCTCACCGTCAAGAGCGACGACGTGGAAGGTCGAACCAAGATCTACGAAAGCATGGTGAAGGGGGAGAACACGCTCGAGGCGGGCACGCCCGCGAGTTTCGACGTGCTCACCAACGAGATCCGTGGACTAGCCCTCAATATGTCGCTTGAGAAGCGTCGGATCTGACTCAACTGAGAGGGTCTGCACGCTTCGCGTTTCAGTTCATTCTGTTTGTTCTCAATCGATTGTTCATTTTTACAGTTTGGCTTTTTCTGAAGCTTTTCAAGGAGATGTCTCGTGAGCATTGGTGAATCCACCTACGATCGCGTCAACGACTACTCGGCAGTGAAAATCAGTCTTGCACGGCCGCACGACATTCGTAGCTGGTCGTTCGGCGAGGTCAAAAAGCCGGAAACCATCAACTACCGCACCTATCGCCCTGAGAAAGATGGGTTGATGTGCGAGAAAATCTTTGGCCCAGAGAAAGACTGGGAGTGTTCCTGCGGCAAGTATCGCGGCATGAAGTACAAGGGAATGATCTGCGATCGCTGCGGCGTGAAGGTGACGCACAGCCGCGTGCGCCGCAAACGCATGGGGCACATCGAGTTGGCCGCGCCGGTCGTGCACATCTGGTTTTTCAAGGCGATGCCGAGCCGCTTGGGTGCCCTGCTGGACATGAAGACCTCCAGCTTAGAAAAAGTGACGTACTTCCAGGACTACGTTGTTCTCGACCCCAAGGACACGCCGCTCAAGAAGCAACAACTGCTGACTGAAGAAGAGTTTCGTGCCGCACGTGCCGAGCACGGCGAGAATAGCTTTGATGCCGAGATGGGCGCTGAGGCAGTCCGCAAGTTGCTGCTCGGGCTCGATCTGGTGCAGCTTTCGAAGGACCTTCGGGAAAATCTTCACACCACCAATTCGAAGCAAAAGAAGAAGGATCTCGTCAACCGCCTGAAGATTGTCGAGAGCATTCGCGACAGTGAAAATAAACCGGAGTGGATGGTGCTCGATGTGATCCCTGTGATCCCGCCAGACCTTCGGCCGCTTGTCATGCTGGACTCTGGTAATTTTGCGACGAGCGACTTAAACGATCTCTACCGCCGCATCATCAATCGTAACAACCGCTTAAAGAAACTCGTCGACTTAAACGCACCCGAGGTGATTATCCGCAATGAAAAGCGGATGCTCCAGCAGTCGGTCGATGCACTGTTTGATAACAATCGCTGCAAGCGGCCGGTGCTCGCATCGAGCAATCGTCCGCTGAAAAGCCTGACCGATATGATCAAGGGCAAACAGGGCCGCTTTCGAGAGAATCTCCTCGGCAAACGCGTCGATTATTCTGCCCGCAGCGTGATTGTAGTCGGCCCGACGCTCCGCCTTCACCAGTGCGGACTGCCCAAGAAAATTGCGCTGGAACTCTACCAGCCGTTCATCATCCGCAGGCTGAAGGAACTCGGTCACGCCGACACGATCAAGAGCGCCAAGAAGATGCTCGAACGGAAGGACGCCGAGGTCTGGGACATCCTTGAAGAGGTCATTCGCAACCACCCTGTGCTCTTGAACCGTGCCCCAACGCTCCACCGCATGGGCATTCAGGCTTTTGAGCCGCTCTTGGTGGAAGGCAACGCCATCAAACTGCATCCGCTGGTCTGCAAGGGTTTCAACGCTGATTTCGACGGCGATCAAATGGCCGTTCATTTGCCTCTTTCCATCGAGGCTCAGGTCGAAGCCCACACCCTGATGCTGGCAACGAACAACATCTTTAGCCCCGCCAACGGTGCGCCGATCATTAGTCCCTCGCAAGACGTGGTGATGGGGTGCTACTACCTGACGATGGCACTACCCTCGCGGAAAGGCGAAGGAATGGTGTTTAAGAACGCCGAAGAAGTCGAGATGGCTCACTCACTTGGCAAGGTCGACACGCACGCCAAGATCAAGGTTAAGTTGCCGGCGCAGCGTTGCCTCAAGACCGACGTCGAGGCCTTGGCAAAGCCAGGTGCCATTATTGAAACAACTGTCGGCCGCGTGCTGTTCAATTCTGTCCTGCCAGATGGAATGCTTTTTTACAACATCCCGATGCGCTCCAGCGAACTCGCTCGCGTGATCTCCGACTGCTACCAAGCACTTGGTCGTCGAAAGACTATCGATCTTCTCGACGATATGAATCGCACCGGCTTCGGGTGGAGCACGAAGAGCGGACTATCGTTTGCTACAGATGATCTCATTACGCCAGCCAACAAGACCAAGATCATTACCGAGGCAGAGAAGAGCGTGATGAAGATCATGAAGCTCTATCAGCGAGGCGTGATTACCGATGGGGAGCGCTATAATCAGGTGCTCGATGCTTGGACGCATGCCCGTGAGCGAATCACCTTGGAGATGATGGAGGAGTTGGAGCAGGATACCGACGCCCGCGATAACAGACGGTCTGGCTACGTGAATCCGATTTATTTGATGGCCCACTCCGGCGCCCGTGGTGGCGTGGAGCAAATCCGTCAGTTGGCCGGTATGCGTGGGCTCATGGCCAAGCCGTCGGGCAAAATCATTGAAACACCCATTAAGGCGAACTTTCGCGAAGGGCTGACGGTGCTTGAATATTTCAGCTCCACCCACGGTGCTCGCAAGGGCTTGGCCGATACAGCCCTCAAGACGGCTGACTCGGGCTATTTGACCCGCAAGTTAGCCGACGTAGCCCAAAATGTCGTTGTCACGATGCACGACTGCGGCACCACGCAGGGCATCACCAAGATGGTTATCTACCGCGGTGAAAAGGTGGAAGTGAGCCTTGCCGACAGCATCCGTGGCCGCGTCAGTAGGGCCAACATCGTCAATCCGATTACCGATGAGGTGGTCGTGCACGAAGACGAACTCGTTACGCCGAAGATCTCGCGTCAGGTTGAGGAACTTGGACTGGAAAAAATCCAAGTACGAAGCCCTCTCACGTGCGAAGCACCTCTTGGCGTCTGCCGGCTCTGCTACGGCATGGACCTCTCAACCGGTTCGATGGTGGAGGAAGGGATGGCCGTCGGCATCATTGCAGCTCAGAGCATTGGTGAACCTGGTACGCAGCTAACGATGCGGACGTTCCATATCGGTGGTGTCGGTCAACGGGCCATTGAAGAAAATGAGAGCCGCGCTAAGAAGGCTGGCACCGTCAAGTTTACCCGTCTGCGTACGGTAAAAAACGAACAGGGTGAACAGATCGTGCTGGCTCGCAACGGTGAAATCTCGCTGCTCGACCCCAAGGGCCGCGAACTCGAGAAGTTTGAGATTCCCGCAGGTGCCATTCTTAAAGTTCAGGAAAACGACGAGGTCAAGGCAAGTGCCGTGCTCGTACAATGGGATCCGCACTCCATCCCGATTCTTTCGGAAGTCGCGGGTAAGGTTCGCTACGAAGACGTCATCGAGGGCGAAACGCTTCGCGTCGAAAAAGACCCCAGCGGCCATCTGCGGCAGATGATCATGGAACACAAGGGCGTTTATCATCCACAGGTTGTGCTTGAAGACGCATCGGGCAAGATTCTTGACTTCTATTATCTGCCTGAGAAAGCCTACATCGAAGTCGCCCAAGGCCAGACCGTGGCTGCGGGCCACGTGCTCGCCAAAACGCCTCGTGAAGTGTCGGGCACGCAAGACATCACGGGCGGTCTGCCCCGCGTCACAGAAATCTTTGAGGCGCGAAAACCGAAAGACCCTGCGATCATGGCGGAGATCGATGGCATCGTAGAATTGCTCGGCGAAAAACGACGGGGCAAGCGAACCATTGTTGTGAAGAGCGAAAGTGGCATCGAGTGCGAGCACCTTGTGACGCACGGCAAGCATCTACGGGTGCATGCCGGCGACTTCGTGAAGTCGGGTGAAGCACTTGTTGATGGACCGCTTGTGCCGCACGATATTCTGCGAATTTCTGGCGAAGAGGAGGTGCAGCGGTATCTCGTTCGTGAAATCCAAAATGTCTACCGCAGCCAACGCGTTGAAATCGACGATAAGCACATCGAGATTATCGTGTCGCAGATGCTGCGCAAGGTGAAAATCGAGGGTGTGGGCGACACCACCCTGCTGCCTGGCAGCGTGATGGATAAGTTCGAGTTTCGACAAGCGAATGATCGCGTAACCGTCGGTTCCCGCATCACAGACAAGGGAGATAGCGATTTCGCTGTCGGCAGCATCGTGCCAAAGGATGTACTTGCACAGGCCAACACGCAAATCGAAACCCTTGGAGGCACTCCTGCGAAGGGAGTCAAGCCGAAGCCAGCGACCGCCAGCACGCAGTTGCTTGGCATCACGAAGGCCAGTGTTCAAAGTTCGAGCTTCATTTCTGCAGCGAGTTTTCAGGAGACGACCAAAGTACTCACTGAAGCGGCCCTTGCAGGTAAAGTGGATAACCTCGTTGGCTTGAAGGAAAATGTGATTCTGGGCCATCTCATACCAGCCGGAACTGGTTTCAACACGTTCCAGTCGGCAGAGGTTCGCGTGCGGCCAGAGGCCCTTGAATCGCTGCGGATGGACCGCGAAACGGTGCTCACTCGCCAGTTTCCGCTGCTGGAAGCACCTGCCGCCGACGAGGAACTCAAACTTGGCTTGCAAGACGGTGGTGATGTGGCCTTGCTTGAGAATGTACTGGGCTCCGATGAATCCCTCTAAATCGCTTCTTAGATAGCTGGAGCGACGACGTGGCAAAACAGGAGACGTAAACGAGGGTTCTCGGCGAACGCTGAGGAGCCTTGGGTAGACGCGACGAGACGTTTGCCGCCCCGAAGCCAGCGATACACCTTATCCTATGGTGTGATCGAATGTTCGAAAGCCTGTGAACTGTTGAGTCCTTCAATCGTTTCGACTGATAGGTTCGCTCCAGTTGGCTCGCGTTGCTCCCGCATTCCTGCAATTGTGGCTCCCTGGCGTGCATTTTTTAAGTCCTGGAGTTGGGCTCTGTGACGAAGTATCGTTAGAGAGTCCTTTGCAGGAGGTTTGAATTGATGCGATACCAGCGACTGCCGCTCCTTGTCAGTATTCCCTATCTCCATGCGTGTGCTTTGGCGTTTTTCTCGCTGTTTTTTCCCGCACACGCCTGCGCGCAGCCTGCTCCCTATAACCCATATGCCGACACTCAAGGCATACTGCCCCCGTTAGCCCCTGACGGCACAATTCAATGGGGCACTTTTTACAAGTCCGCCGCGATCCAAAAGGCCTACGAACGCCTCTGGAATCTTGGGGCCTGTCGCGGCACAAACAAAGCGATCACTATTCCGGTTGAGAATAATAAGCTCGTAATCGACACGCTGCCGGAGGAGGAGTTTCGTGGGGTTGTGCTTGAGGCGACCGGCTCTATTGCTGGAGGAATGCTGATGTTCGTCAGTGGGGCTGTCGGCCACGCGGGCGACGACGCTCTCGTCGGTGACAATGACGTCATTGCCTCACGTGCCCACGTGGCAGTACTGCATCCCGCAGGTGTCTCGCACCTCTTTGTCAGCGGCAACGCATCGCCTGCGATCCTATCCCCAGGCCTCACGGTTCGCATTCGCACGCAAGTCAATGCTCAGGGACGCGCGACAATGCCTCTGAAAATGGTCGACGTTATAACCCCTGAGGCTAAGCTGAAGTCGGAAGAAGTTCATGCAGGTCGTCCAGAAATAATCGTTGGGCGATTGGTTCAGGTGCACAACTCGCGCATGCTTGTGCATGTTGATGCCGGAAAGATTCGGCGGCTCTCACTACCGCTGGCCGAGAATGTAGCGGTCACGATCGAATCATCGCAACTCGAACTGGTCGGTCCCGGCGACTCCGTTGAGGTAAAGGGCCGGCTCTGGACAGGTGAAGGCTCCATGGGGGCCGGTACTATCTTTGCCTCCAAGGTGACTGTCCACAAAGCCACGCCGGCCGTACAGCCATCCCGCAAGCCGACGGGCGCAAAACCTGCTGCCGACGCGGTGGGATCGCGGTAGTTACATCGCAAGGGTTGCAAAAACTGTCCCTTCCTGTCGCAACTCGCTGTGTTTTCCGGTCAATTCCCACACGGCTGGAATGGCCCTACCCACGCCCTCTACAGTAGTGGCGTGCGGGGATTGCCCGCAGCAATGAACGATGGCCACTCCAGTGAATAGCTTCTGTGGTGGAGTGCCGATTCACTCTGGATGTTTTCCTGTCTCATCACGCATCTATTTCTATGGTGTTCCCGACTCGGTGGATCGTTGTAGACGACCAGCGCATGCCCATCGGGCACGTGGCGGCGCGTACGCTGCGCAGGCGACTCGAAGCTGTCTGGCTCGAACTCCCGCGTGCGGACAGTTGTGCTGATCTCAACCCAAGCCGCGTGCATCGACTCCGGGTGGCAACCCGTCGTGGGTTGGTCGCGCTCGATGCGTTTCGCCCACTGCTCTCCTCATCGCGGTGCGCGTGGTTTGAAAAACGCCTGCGGCGAATCCGCCACGCCGCGGGCGAAGCCCGTGACATCGATGTCCTTGCTGATAGGCTCGCGAATAAATCATCGAGCACGACCACACTTGCTACTCCTAGCGAAGAACAACTTATGTCGCCTGCCGCTCGCACCGTTCGCAATCGTCTCATTACCATGCTTGCCAAGCAGCGAGACGTATCCAGACGGCCGATTCATTTGATCTCAGTGAAACTTCGCGATAATGACTGGCCCGGACGGCTCGAACGGCTCCTCGATGATATTCCGCGAAGCCATAGGCAGATGAGTTTTGGAAACTATGCTCGCCAACGTTTTAAACCGATGGCTGAACGTTTTTTTTTGGTGGCCGATCGAAAGTTGCGGCGTGCCGATGAGATGCACGCCCTCCGGATCGAGGGGAAAAGGCTTCGCTATGCGATGGAGCTTTTTGCAGGTGCATTTGCTCCACGCATTCGGGCTCGCTGCTACGACTCGCTGGAGCAACTTCAGGAAATGCTCGGGAGCTTCACCGATCACTCAGCGGCAGCAGACCGATTTAGCCGCTGGGCCGAGGACAGGGGTGCGCTGCAACTCCGCGACATCCTTCTCGAAATGCGTCGGGAAGAGTTGGCGATGGCCAACGAGTCACAAATGCTGTTTGTAAGGTGGTGGCGACCCTCGCGCCGCCGCACACTCCGCAAGCGATTTGATCTCGCGATCGAGGAACCGTCTTTTTCACGTTCGGCATAATTCCCATGCCAATCTACTCACTCCCATGAACCTGCCTTCTTTCCATTCCACGCCGTGGATCATCGCATTCGGGCTTGGATCGGCTGCCTGTATCTGGGGTCTGTGCCGCCTGGCGATTGAGCCGCTGCCGAGAGTCTCGGATTCCCCACCGGCGACGCAGGAGGCCGCTCCTCTTTTCCAACCAACGATCACGAGCGTCGATCGACCGCCTGGCGAATCGCCATACGGTATGGCGTGGATTCCAGGAGGTGATTTCTCAATGGGCTGCGCAGATCCTCGTGGCATTCCTTACGGTGGCCCAGACGCCATGAACGATGCACGTCCTATCCACCGCGTTCGTGTCGACAGCTTTTGGATGGACCGCACAGAAGTCACAAATCGGCAGTTCGCGTCGTTTGTGAGCGCCACTG
>Ga0194051_1001082_pt1 | contig 14774 bp, 11 predicted proteins | sample SepL2320m_MetaG_FD_161275 | JGI IMG/M metagenome (GOLD analysis project Ga0194051, IMG submission 161275) | Anoxic zone freshwater microbial communities from boreal shield lake in IISD Experimental Lakes Area, Ontario, Canada - Sep2016-L239-20m | ecosystem: Environmental > Aquatic > Freshwater >... | reverse complement strand
CTGCGAGCTTCTCGACGGTGGCGCGGTCCGATGCGGCGCGGCGGCCCCAGCGGAAGGCCGATGTGTTCATGGCGACGGCGGCGCCGTTCAGCTCGATCGCCTTCTCCAGCGCCTCGTGGCCGATCGGGATCAGGCCCTGCTGGTAGGCATAGCCCAGCATGAACATGTTGGTAGCGATCGAATCGCCCAGCAGCGCCGTGGCGATGCCAGTGGCGTCGATGAAATCGCAGGCGTCGGCGCCCGCACCGGCCTCGATCGAGAGTCGGAGCGTGTGCGAGGGGAAGGCGATGTCGGGATGGCGGGTGAATTCGCCGGTGATGGTCTCATGCGTGTTGACGATGGCGCGCGAAGTGCCGGGCTCGAGTCTCGCCAACGAATCGGTGCCGGCGCTGACCACGAGATCGCAGCCCAGCAGCAGGTTGGCGCCGCCAGCGCCCAGGCGCACGGCATGCAGCGCCTCGGGCGTTGCGCCCAGGCGCACGTGGCTGATCACCGCGCCGCCCTTCTGCGCCATGCCGAGCTGGTCGAGCACGGTCACGCCCTTGCCCTCGATGTGCGCGGCCACACCCATGATGGCGCCGATCGTGACGACACCGGTGCCGCCGATGCCGGTGATCAGCACGCCATATGGCTTGTCGGCAAGCAGGGGCAGGGTGGGCGCGGGCGGCATCGCGGGCTCAGCCTTGTCGGCGGCGGCCGGTTTGCCGGCTTTTCCTTTACGCAGGCTGCCGCCTTCGACGGTGACGAATGACGGGCAGAAGCCTTTCAGGCACGAAAAATCCTTGTTGCAGGATGACTGGTCGATGGCGCGCTTGGAGCCGAACTCGGTGGCGACCGGCGTCACCGAGAGGCAGTTCGACTGGGTCGAGCAGTCGCCGCAGCCTTCGCACACCGCCTGGTTGATCAGCACGCGCTTGGCGGGATCGGGATAGGTGCCGCGCTTGCGGCGGCGGCGCTTCTCGGCGGCGCAGGTCTGGTCGTAGATCAGGACACTGACGCCCTTCACTTCGCGGAGCTCGCGCTGGACCTCGTCGAGCTGGTCACGATGATGGAAGGTGACACCCGCGGCCCAGTCGGTGCCGACCGGATACTTGCCCGGGTCGTCGCTCACCAGCGCGATGCGCTCGACGCCCTCGGCGCGGACCTGGCGGCTGATGCGCCACGGCGTCACGTCGCCGTCGTGCGGCTGGCCGCCGGTCATGGCGACGGCGTCGTTGTAGAGGATCTTGTAGGTCATGCTGGTCTTGTTCGCGATGGCGTGGCGGATCGCGAGCAGGCCCGAATGGAAGTAGGTGCCGTCACCCAGATTCTGGAAGACGTGCGGCGTGTCGGTGAAATGGGAGGCGCCGACCCAGGTGGCACCCTCGGCGCCCATGTGGGTAAAGGTCTTGGTATTGCGCTCCATCGAGATCGCCATGGTGTGGCAGCCGATGCCGGCCAACGCCATCGACCCGTCGGGCACCTTGGTCGAGCTGTTGTGCGGGCAGCCGGAGCAAAAGTAGGGCACGCGCGCCATGCCGGACTCGTTCCGCACCTGGCGGCCGCCGCGGCGTTTCAGTCCATCGAAGCGCTGCTTGGAACGCTCGCTGAGCCCTGCGAGGCCGAGGCGGGAGACGATGGCCGAGGCGATCTCGAAGGGTGAGAGCTCGCCGTCGCTCTTCAGCAGGTGCTGGCCGCGTTCGTCTGATTTGCCGACCACGACCGGGCGGCGGCCGGACTCCATGTTGAACAGCGCGTCCTTGAGCTGCTGCTCGATGATCGGCCGCTTTTCCTCGATCACCAAAATTTCGCGCTTGCCGGCGGCGAAGGCGGTGGCGCCCTCGGTCTCGAGCGGCCAGACCATGCCCACTTTATAGATCGCGAGTCCCAGCCGTTCGGCCTCGGCATCGTCGATGCCGAGTTCGTCCAGCGCCTGGCGGACATCGAGGTAGGATTTGCCGACGGTGACGATGCCGAAGCGGGCGTCGGGGCGGCCGAGCATGACCTTGTCGAGCTTGTTGGCGCGCCAGTAGGCCAGCGCCGCCGGGATTTTCACCTGGTAGACGCGCTTCTCCTGGCCCAGCCAATCGTCGGGCCAGCGGATATGCACGCCTTCGGGCGGCAGGTGGTGATCGGACGGGGTGTGGATTTCGAGGCGATGCGGATCGACATGGACCGAGGCCGAGGAATCGACAGTCTCGCTCAGCACCTTGAAGCCGACCCAGAGGCCGGAGTAGCGCGACATCTCGAAGGCATGCAGGCCCCAGTCGAGATATTCCTGCACCGAGGCCGCGTGGATGATCGGCATGCCCGCGGCGATGAAGGCGGGCTCGCTCTGATGCGCCACGGTCGAGGACTTGGCCATGTGGTCGTCGCCGGCCAGCACCACGACGCCGCCGTGCTTCGACGTGCCGGCGTAGTTGGCGTGCTTAAAAGCGTCGCCGGAGCGATCGACGCCGGGACCCTTGCCGTACCACATGCCGAACACGCCGTCGTAACGCGCGCCGGGATAGAGGTGGATCTGCTGCGTGCCCCACAGCGACGTGGCCGCCAAATCCTCGTTGGTGCCGGGCTGGAATTCTATGTGGTTCTTCTTGATGAAGCGCTTGGCCTGCCACAGCGCCTGGTCGAAGCCGCCGAGCGGTGAGCCGCGATAGCCAGAGATATAGCAGGCGGTATTGAGGCCGGCGGCAAGGTCCTGCTGGCGCTGCATCATGGGCAGTCGGACCAGAGCCTGCGTGCCGGTGAGATACACCCGGCCCGTTTCGAGCACGTATTTGTCGTCCAGGGTCACCGCAAGGGTCATGGCAACCTCCTTGACTGCTATATGGGTACGGTAGCGACAGAATGTTGCGCGTTGCAATCGGGAACGCGGGCGCCGTGCAAAAATGACGTTTTAAGGGTGCCGTGGCCCACCGATCATGCGTGCCGTTTCACGGTGCCGCCCGGGAATGAAATGTTGTAAGCGTCCGTTCCATTGATTTTCTGCAACTTATTTCGGCAGCCCGTCTTTTCCCATGTCCGTTCTCGTCACCGGCGTCGCCGGCTTCATCGGTGCGCAGGTCGCAGCAGCCCTGCTGGCCCGGGGCGAGGCGGTGGTGGGTGTCGATAATTTCAGCGACCAGTACGACCCCGTCCTGAAATTCGCCCGCCTGAAGCCGCTGCGCGAGAACATCGGCTTCAGCTTCCTGGAAGCCGACGTGGCCGAGCGCGGGGCGATGCTGGCGCTGGCCGGGAAGCACGGCGATCTCGACCGGATCGTGCATCTGGCGGCGCATTCTGGCGTCCGCCAGTCGATGGCCGACCCCTATATCTACGTGCAGACCAATGTGATGGGCCATCTCGTGATGCTCGAGCTGGCGCGCGGGCTCGCGGGGCTAAAACACTTCGTCTATGCCTTGGCCTCGTCGGTCTATGGCGCCAACCGCAAGCTGCCCTTCGCCGTGGCAGACCCGGTCGATCATCCGGTGTCGCTCTATGCCGCGACCAAGCGCGCCGACGAGCTGATGACCGAAACGTATAGTCATCTCTACGGCCTGAAGGCGACGGGCCTGCGCTATTTCACCACTTACGGTCCGTGGGGCCGGCCCGACATGTCGCCCTATATTTTCGCCAAGGCGATCCAAGAGGGCCGGACCATCGAGCTCACGCACCTGGGTTTTCTCAAGCGTGACTATAGCTACATCGACGACATGGTGGCGGGCACCCTGGCGGTGCTCGACAAGCCGCCGGCCGACGCGCGCCATCGGATCTATAATCTCGGCGCCGCACGCAGCGAGGATATTGTCCAGGTGATCGCGCTGTTCGAGAAGGCCCTGGGCAAGACGGCCATCGTCGAGCTCCGGCCGGGCGAGCCCGGCACCCTGCAGGAGACCGCAGCCGACATCGCAGATACCACGCGCGATTTCGGCTGGACGCCCAAGGTGACCGTGGAGCAGGGGATTCCGCTCTTCGTCGACTGGTTCAAGACGTACAATCGTCTTTGACTTGCGCAGAAACGCGCACGGCCCCATCTCTGGGGAAGCAGGAGTGTATGAATGAGTGCAATGCTGGGCGATCTGCCGATCTGGAACCTCGCCGATCTCTATTCCAGCCCGACCGGGACCGATCTCGACGCCGACATCAAGCGTGCCGATGCGGACGCGGTGGCCTTCGCCAGGGATTACGAGGGCATGATCGCCGGCCTCGATGGCAAGGCGCTGGGTGGGGCGATTGCGCGCTACGAGGCCCTGTCGGATCTCATGGGTCGGGTCGGCTCCTACGCCTCTCTCTATTATGCGCAGGACATGGCCGATCCCGAGCGCGGCCGCTTCTCGCAGAACGTGTCGGAGAAGCTGACCGACATCAGCTCGAAGCTCATCTTCTTCGGGCTCGAGGTGAAGCGGCTCGAAGATGCCGACATCGCGGGCAAGATGAAGGCGCCGGAACTGGCCATGTATGCACCGTGGCTGCGCGACCTCCGCGCCTTCCGGCCGCACACGCTGTCCGACGAACTGGAGAAAGCTCTGCACGAGAAATATGTCGTCGGCCGGGCCGCCTGGTCGCGCCTGTTCGACGAGACCATCGCGCGGCTGCGCTATCCCTTTCGCAACGAGGTGCTGAGCGAGGCGCAGGTCCTCGATAAACTGTCGAACAAGGACCCTGGTGTGCGCAAGGACGCCGCCAAGACCTTCGGCAAGGTCCAGGGCGACAACATCGCGGTGTTCTCGCTGATCACCAACACGCTGGCCAAGGACAAGGAGATCGAGGACCGCTGGCGCAAGTTCGCCCGCCCGCAATCGTCGATGAACCTCGCCAACGTCGTCGAGGACGAGGTCGTGGACGCGCTGCAGGCCTCGGTGAAGGCGGCCTATCCCAGGCTCGCGCACCGCTACTACAAGCTCAAGGCCAAGTGGTTCGGCGTAAAAGCGATGCCTTACTGGGACCGCAACGCGCCGCTGCCCGAGCACGACGACCGCACCATCCCGTGGGCCGAGGCGGAGAAGATCGTGCTCGACGCCTACGGCGCCTTCTCGCCGGAGCTGGCCGCGGTCGGCAAGAAGTTCTTCGGCACGGGCTGGATCGATGCGCCGGCCCGGCCCGGCAAGTCGCCGGGCGCCTTCGCCCATCCCACCGTGCCGTCGGCGCATCCCTATCTGCTGCTGAACTACCAGGGCAAGGTGCGGGACGTCATGACGCTGGCGCATGAGCTGGGCCACGGCGTGCACCAGGTGCTGGCCGCGAAGCAGGGCGCGTTGATGGCCGACACGCCGCTCACGCTCGCCGAGACCGCCTCGGTGTTCGGCGAGATGCTGACCTTCCAGTCGCTGCTGAAAACCGCGCCCGACAAGGCCACGCGCAAGGCGATGCTGGCGGGCAAGGTCGAGGACATGCTGAACACGGTGGTCCGCCAGATCGCCTTCTACGATTTCGAATCGCGCGTGCATGCGGCGCGGCGCGAGGGCGAACTGACGCCCGACGCGATCGGCGAGATCTGGATGGCGGTGCAGACGGAGAGCCTGGGGCCGGCCTTCACCTACGACGACGAGTACAAATACTACTGGTCGTACATCGGCCACTTCATACATTCGCCGTTCTATGTTTACGCCTATGCCTTCGGCGACTGCCTGGTGAATTCGCTCTATGCCGCCTACCAGGCCAAGCCCGAGGGCTTCCAGGCGAAGTATCTCGACATGCTGAAGGCGGGCGGCGTGAAGCGGCACAAGGAGTTGTTGGCACCGTTCGGCCTCGACGCCTCGGATCCGGCCTTCTGGGACAAGGGCCTGGGTGTGATCTCTGGCTTTGTCGATGAACTGGAGAAGCTGTGAGCTGCTGGGGGCGCGCCACTCCAGTGGCGCGTCTTTGGCATCTCACCGAGAAGATCGCGCCACTGGAGTGGCGCGCCCCCAGCCATGAGTGATGAGGGCGACTCGCTCGGCGGGCGGCTCGGGCGCTATGCCCGGGTCGGCTCGTCGGTGGGCGGGCTTGCAGTCAAACTGGCGGGTCAGCGCTATCTCGGGTTCACGTTGGACCGCGACAAGCATGCCGGCGAGTTGAAGGCGGCACTTGGCGGGCTCAAGGGTCCGCTGATGAAGGCAGCGCAGCTGCTCGCCACTATTCCCGACGCCTTGCCGCCGGAATATGCCCGCGAGCTGGGGCAGTTGCAGGCCAATGCGCCCGCCATGGGCTGGGCCTTCGTGCGCCGGCGCATGGCCTCGGAGCTGGGGCCGGACTGGCAATCGAAATTCACCAAATTCGACAAGGAAGCCTCGTTCGCCGCCTCCCTGGGCCAGGTCCATCGGGCGACCTTGCTCGAGGGCCGTGACGTGGCGTGCAAGCTGCAATATCCCGACATGACCTCGGCGCTGGAGGCCGATCTCAATCAGTTGAAGCTCGTGTTCGCGATCGGCCAGCGCTTCGATCCGGCGATCCGGACCGACGAGATCCACGCCGAGATCACGACGCGGCTGCGCGAGGAGCTCGACTATCGCCGTGAAGCAAAACACGTCGGCCTCTATCGCCACATGCTGCGTGACGAACCCAACGTCCATGTGCCCGAGGTCGTGCCGTCGCATTCGACCGAGCGGCTGCTCACCATGAGCTGGCTGCAGGGCGAGCCGCTGCTCAACTGGAAAACGCATTCGCAGGAAGAGAAGGACGCGCTCGCCATCAACATGTTCCGCGCCTGGTACGTGCCGTTCTATCGCTACGGCGTCATCCATGGCGACCCGCATCTCGGCAACTATACGGTGCGGTCCGACGGCGCGGTCAACCTGATGGATTTCGGCTGCGTCCGCATCTTCCCGCCGCGTTTCGTGCGCGGCTCGATCGAACTCTATCGTGCGCTGATGACCGACGACGAGCCACGCGCCGTGGCCGCCTACGAGGATTGGGGGTTTACCGGGCTCAGCCGAGAGATGATCCAGGTGCTGAACCGCTGGGCGGCGTTCCTCTACGGCCCGTTGATGGACGACCGGCCGCGCCGCCTCACCGAGGGCATGGCCGAAGGCTATGGCCGCGAGATGGCGCAGAACGTCTTTGGCGAGCTGCGCAAGCTGGGTGGCGTGCGGCCGCCGCGCGAGTTCGTGTTCATGGACCGCGCCGCGATAGGGCTCGGCGCCGTGTTCATCCATCTTCGTGCCTCGATCAACTGGCATCAACTGTTCGAAGGCATGATCGAGGGTTTTGACGTCGACGCGCTCGCGGCGCGCCAGCAGGTAGCGCTCGCCGAAGTGGGGCTGGCATGACATCGGACGGCTTCGTCACCTGTCTCAGCCGCCATGACCCGAAGGAAACCATGGACCGGCTCGTGGCCGCGGTGGCCGAGCGCGGCATGACGATCCTGGCGCGCATTGACCACGCCGGCGCGGCGGCCAAGTTTGGGATGGAGCTGCGGCCGACCGAAGTCGTGCTGTTCGGCAATCCCAAGGCGGGCACGCCGCTGATGCAGGCGGTGCAGACCATCGGCATCGACCTGCCGCTCAAGGTGCTGGTCTGGCAGGACGCCGACGGCAAGACCTGGCTCGCCTACAACGATCCGAAAGGACTGGCCGCACGCCACGGCATTCCCGCCGGCATGGAACCGACGCTGGGCGCCATGGCCGACGTGCTGGCCGCGATCGCAAAAGCCGCGACGTGAACATCCTGGTGACCGGATCGTCGGGCTGGCTCGGCCAGACCCTGGTGCCGCGGCTGTTGCGTGACGGCCATCGCGTCGTCGGGCTCGATCCGGAGCCGGGGCCGACGACGGAGATCGTGGGATCGGTCGTGGACCGCACGCTGGTGCGCCGCATCATCCGCGACGAGAGGATCGAGGCGATCGTGCACGCCGCCGCGCGTCACAAGCCGCACATCGAGACGCACGACAATTCGGAATTCGTGGCGGTCAACGTGCAGGGTACGCTCAATCTCCTGGAGGAGGCGGTGGCCGAGGGCTCGCTGGTCGGGCGCTTCGTCTTCACCTCGACCACCTCGCTCATGATCTCGCAGCAGATCCGCGACGGCCGGGCAGGCGGGGCCACGGAAGCGATCTGGATCGACGAGGAGATGGCGCCGCTCAAACCGCGCAACATCTACGGTGTGACCAAGCTCGCAGCCGAGGAGCTGTGCCGGCTGTTCAATCACCTGCACAAGCTGCCGGTCGTCGTCCTGCGCACCTCGCGCTTCTTCCCGGAGGAAGATGACATGGCGCACGCCATCGCCCAATCCGGTGAGAACACCAAGGCCAACGAGTTCCTGTTCCGCCGGCTCTCGGTCGAGGATGCGGCCGAGGCGCATGTCACGGCGCTGACGAAGGCGCCCGAGATCGGCTTCGACACCTTCATCGTCTCGGCGATGACTCCGTTCTCGCGCGGCGATGGCGCCACGCTCATCGCAGATGCCCCATCGGTCGTCGCCCGCTACTTCCCCGAATATCCGGCGCTCTATGCCAAGCGTGGCTGGACGATGTTCCAGTCGATCGATCGCATCTACGACGCCAGCAAGGCGGCACGGAAGCTGGGATTCACCTGCCGCACAAACTTCCGCGAAATCCTCGACGGGCTAAATCGCTAGCGCGCCGCCACGACGAGGCGGCGTACCACATGAAGGTCGCGGACGACGAAGGTGCAGAGGCTCCTGATCTCGTCGGTCGCTTCGAGCAAATCGGGCACCATGATCGTCATCATGCCCGCTGCAGCGGCGGATCGGACGCCGTTGTGCGAATCTTCCAGCGCGACGCAGAGATGTGGCTCGACGCCCAGCCGCTCGGCCGCCAGCAGGTACGGGTCGGGCGCGGGCTTGCCGGCGGCATAGTCGCCGCTTGCGACGATGTGGTGGAAGCGGTCGCCGAGATCGTGTGCGCCGAGATGGTGCTGCACGGTCTTGTGCGACGACGAGGTCGCGATGCCGCGCGGCAGGCCGAGCGTGTCCAGCGCGTCGAGCAGTTCGAGGACGCCCGGCTTAAGCGCCAGCCTTGTCTCCACGATCACGTCGAAGTGCCGATTCCACGCGGCCCGGAACTCATCGACGGGAAACGAACTCCCGTAATGTTCCACGAGGAAGGCACGCGTCAGCAGCCAGGGACGACCGATCATGCTGTGGAAGATGGCTGGGGTCATCTCCTGCCTGACATCATTGGCCGCCGCCATGATCGCTTCCTGATAAAGCGACTCGGTGTCGAACAGCAGGCCGTCGAGATCGAAGATGACGGCTTCAGGACGATGCGGAAGCTTCACTAACCGCGCACCCTAACCACGCACGCGCGGCATCATGATCATGTCCCACGGGCTCGGCACGTCGCCGTGCGGCACCCAGACGAGCGCCGGAGCGTTCAGCGCAAACGCCTTGTGCAGCACTTCCTCGAGCTGTCGCGGATCGGTCGCCTTGAACGAGGCGATACCGAAGGAATCGGCGAGCTTGGCGAAATCCGGATTGTGCAGGTCGGAGGCGATCAGGCGGTTGCCGTAATGCTGCTGCTGGATGCGCTTCACGTTACCGAAGGCGCCGTTGTCGAACACCACGACCACGACGGCGAGGTTGTGGCGGGCCGCGGTCGCGAGCTCGCCCACCTGGTACATGAAGCCGCCGTCGCCGGCGATCGCCAGCACCTTCCTGTGCGGCATCGCGGCCTTGGCGCCGAGTGCGGTGCCAAATCCCCAGCCGAGATTGTCCTGGTAGCCGGGCGAGAGATAGGTGCGCGGCTTCTCGATCGGCAGCGCCACGCGCGAGGCGAAGCCCATCTGCGAGACCTCGTCGACGAAGATGCCGTCCTCGGGCAGGGCGGCGCGGATCGCCTTCAGGAATCCGACTTGCGGTTCGAGCCGCGACAGCCGCTCGGCCAGCCAGGCGCGGTGGCCCTTGAGTTCCTCGGAGCGAGAGGCCCGCGCGCGGTTGTGCTTGGGCAGGGCCGCGATCAGGGCGCGCAATTGCGTGGCCGCATCGCCCACAAGGGCCACGTCGGGTTTGCGAAAGCGGTCGGGCTCGTCGGGATCGATGTCGAGGCGCACGACCTTCAGGTTCTTGTCGATGCCCCAGCTGCCGTTCTGGATGAAGAAGCGCGTGCCGATCGCCAGCACCGCATCGGCGTCCTTCCACAGGCGATGGCCGACCGGCATGTCGACAGCCAGGCGATGCGAACTCGGCACGACACCGCGACCGCGCCGATAAGAGCTGACCGGGGCTTCGAGCAGTTCGGCGATGGCGATCACTTCGGCGCTGGCGTCGAGCGCGCCGCCACCGACGACGATGATCGGCCGCTCGGCCGCGCTTAGGATCTTGGCCGCCGCCGTGATCGCCTCGTCGTCGATCGCGGGGGCGGGCAACGGCAGGGCTGAGTCGGGAAGCGTGACATCGGCGCGCTTGGCCCAGGTGTCGAGCGCGCATTCGAGGGCGACGGGGCGCGGCCGGCCCGAGGTCGCGTGCCAGATCGCCTGGCTGACCAGCGTCGGCGCTTCCTGCGGGCTGCGGATGCGTTCGGCCCATTTGGTGATGTGGCGCATCATGCCGAGCTGGTCGTGGATCTCGTGCAGATGGCCGTGGCCGCGGTCGATGTCGGCCTGCGGGATCTGGCCGATCAGGCCGATCACCGGCGCGCCCATGCCGTAGGCGGTGAGCAGCGCCGCGCCCGCGTTCAGGAAGCCGGGGCCGGGCACCACGGCGAAGGCCTGCGGTTTGCCGGTGACGAGTGCGGCGCCCAGCGCCATGTAGGCCGCGGTCTGCTCGTGCCGCGGATGGATCACGCGCAGCCTGTCGGCCGCATGGTAGAAGGCGTCGAACAGAGGATCGTTGTGCAGGCCGGGCAGGGCATAGACCGTGTCGAGGCCGTGATGCAGGAGGGTTTCGACCGTGGCTTCGGCGGTGCTCAGGCGTGGCATGGGGATGGTCTATAGGCCGCCCGGCAGGCGATCAAGGCAGGCGGCATGCGCCTGATCCTCTACGTGCTCCTGCGCGTCGTGGCCGTCGTGCTGATGGCGGGCGCGCTTGCCTGGTACGCCGAGCGTCGGCTCGATCGCGCGGCCGAGGCGAAGTCCTTCACCGAGGTCGGCAAGGTGCCGGCGGTCGACGTGGCGCTTGTGCTGGGCACGGCGCCGATCGGACCGGAGGGCGGGCCCAACCGCTACTTCGTCTATCGCCTCGATGCCGCGGCGGCGCTCTACAAGGCGGGCAAGGCCAGGTATTTCATCGTGAGCGGCACCCGCGAGGGAAGCTACGACGAGCCGACCGCGATGCGCGCCGGCCTGATCGAACGCGGCGTGCCGGCCGACGTGATCTATCGCGATTTCGACGGCGACCGCACGCTCGAGTCGATCGTGCGGGCGCGGCGGATCTACGGCCAGACGCGGCTCGTCATCGTCTCGCAACGCTTCCATCTCGCCCGCGCCCTGTTCCTGGCATTGCACGAGGGCATCGCCGCCTCGGGCTTCGAAGCCCGCGATGTCGATACGCCCTACAGCGTCTTCACCGAACTCAGGCGCTACCCCTCGGCGCTCCGCGCCTATTGGGACGTATGGACCGGCATGAGGGCCGAGGAAGTGGGCAAGCCGATCGCTATCGGAGTCGACCCGCCGGAATAGCCGCCATGTCGCGCAGTTCGGGGACCGGCGAGACGACAGGCTTGCCGGCGAAATGCGCGTCGAGGTTCTGGCAGACGAGCGAGGTCATGCGGCGTTGGGCGTGCTCGGTGCCGCCGCCGAAATGCGGCGTCATCACCAGATTGTCGAGCGGCAGAAGTTCCGTGCCCTCGTAGGGCTCCTCGTCGAACACGTCGAGGGCGGCGCCCTCGATGATGTTGTGGCGGAGCGCGTCGGCCAGCGCTGCCTCGTCGACCGCCCAGCCGCGGCTGATGTTGACCACGTGGCCGCGCGGGCCCAGCGCCTTCAGCACCTCGGCATTGATGATGTGCCTGTTCGAGGCATTGGAGCGCAGGCAGACGATCAGGTAGTCGGCCCAGCCCGCGAGCGCCATGACGTTGGGGAAGTAGGCGAAGTCGACGTCACCGCGTTTGGTGCGATTGCAATAGCCGATCTCGACGTCGAAGCCCTTGATGCGCTTGGCGAACTCCAGGCCGATCGCGCCGAGGCCCAGGATGCCGACCTTGCCGCCGGTCAGGCCGGCGATGGGGCCGAAGCGGTTGGGGATGCGCTGCTTCCAGTCGCCACGGCGGATCATCTTGTCGGCGCGCACGAGGCGTCGGGTCGAGGCCAGCAGGATGCCGAGCGCCAGCTCGGCCACGTCGGGCGCATTGGCGTCGGCGCCGTGCGTGATCATGATATTGCGGCGGCGGGCCGCTTCGAGATCGACCCGCTCGTAGCCGGTGCCGTAGCAGCAAAACAGGGAGAGCCTCGGCAGGGCGGCCATCATCGCGTCGGAGATGCCGACGCTGCCGGTGCTGACGATCGCCTGCACGCGCCCGGCAATGCCCGGCGGAATGTCGGCCACGGTGGGCGTGGGATTGTCCATGTGGCCGGCGATCTCGCAACGCTCGGCGAAAGCGGCCAGGGTGGTCTTGGTGAAGTGGAAGCCGGTGAGGATGACAGGACGCTGAACCATGGTCTGCACTATCACGTGGTCGCCATTGCGGTAAATGGAGCTTTACCTCGCGGCGAAAAACCGTCTTGGCAAAGAACGGCACGCTGTGCATGGTGCGGCGCACTGACGACTGTTCCGTGTCTCAACCCGATCCAAAAGCGCGCCATGAAAATTGCCATTCTCAAAGAACGCCGGCCGCATGAGACCCGCGTGGCCGCGACCCCCGAGACCGTCAAGAAGCTCATAGCGCTGGGTGCGGAAGAGATCGTGATCGAGGCGGGCGCCGGCCTCGCCGCCGCCTACACCGACGAGGCCTATGCCGAGGCTGGAGCAAACATCGTGCCGGACGCGGCCTCCGCCGTGGCCGCGGCCGATATCGTCTTCAAGATCCAGCGGCCGATGTCGGCTGCCGAGGGCCTCGACGAGATCGGCCTGCTGCGCACCGGCCAGACCCTGATGTCGCCGCTGGGCGCCCTCAACAATGCGGAACTGGTGGCGGCGCTGGCGACCCGGGGCGTGACGTCGTTCGCCCTCGAGCTGATCCCGCGCATCACGCGCGCCCAGTCGATGGATATCCTGAGCTCGCAGGCCAATCTCGCCGGCTACAAGTCGGTGCTGCTGGCGGCCAACAACTTCGGCCGCATCTTTCCGCAGATGATGACGCCGGGCGGCACGCTGGCGCCGGCGCGCGCCTTCATCATGGGCGTGGGGGTGGCCGGCCTGCAGGCGATCGCCACGGCCCGGCGGCTGGGCGCCATCGTGACGGCGACCGACGTGCGGCCAGCGACCCGGGAGCAGGTCCAGTCGCTGGGCGCCAAGTTCGTGGCCGTCGAGGACGAGGAATTCAAGGCGGCGGAAACCTCCGGCGGCTACGCCAAGGAGATGAGCGCCGAGTATCGCGCCAAGCAGGTGACGCTGGTGGCCGAGCACATCGCCAAGCAGGACATCGTGATCACCACGGCGCTGATCCCCGGCCGCAAGGCGCCGGTGCTGGTGACTGAGGACATGGTGAAGACCATGAAGCCGGGTTCGGTCATCGTCGACATGGCGGTCGAGCAGGGCGGCAACTGCCCGCTGTCGGAATTCGGCAAGGTGATCGAGAAGTACGGCGTGAAGATCGTCGGGCCCGCCAATCTGCCGGGCGAACTTGCGACCGACTCCTCGGCGCTGTTCTCGCGCAACCTGCTGAACTTCATCACGCCCATGGTCGACAAGGAGACCAAGGCGCTCAAGATCGATCTCAACGACGAGGTGGTGAAGGGGACCCTGGTGACGCAGGGCGGCCAGATCGTGCACCCTTCACTCAGCCAGACCCCCTCGCTCAGCCAGACCTAGGAGCCGGCCATGGACGACAAACTTGCAGGCGAGGCGGCCAAGCTCGCGACCCAGGCGGGGGAACTCGCCGGCAACCTCAAGAACATGGCCCAGCAGATCACCGACATGGCGGCGCAGAACACGCTGGCGCTGCCCGACGGCCACATGCCGTTCGTGGCGCTGCTCACCATCTTCGCGCTGGCCTGCTTCATCGGCTACTACGTGGTGTGGCGGGTGACGCCGGCGCTGCACTCGCCGCTGATGGCCGTCACCAACGCCATATCGTCGGTGATCATCGTCGGCGCCCTGCTGGCTGCGGGCCTGAAGGGCCTCGGCGCCGCCCAGCTGTTCGGCGCGATTGCCGTGGTGCTGGCCGCGGTGAACATCTTCGGCGGGTTCATCGTCACGCACCGCATGCTGTCGATGTTCAAGAAGAAACAGCCGGTCAAGAAGTAGGCGGGGGACAAGAGGGATGATCACCCAGGAACTGGCCGCCTACGGCTATCTGATTTCGGCCATCTGCTTCATCATGGCGCTGCGCGGGCTCTCCTCGCCGGTGACGTCGCGCCAGGGCAACCTGTTCGGCATCGTCGGTATGGTGGTGGCGATCGGCGTCACCGTGGCGACCCCGGGCGTCGTGGCACCATGGCTGATCGTGGGCGGCCTCGTCGTCGGCGGCGCGATCGGCGCGTTCGTGGCCTGGCGCATCAAGATGACGGCGCTGCCGCAGCTCGTGGCCGCCTTCCATTCGCTGGTCGGCCTTGCCGCGGTATTCGTGGCGGCGGCCGCCTTCGTCTCGCCCGACGCCTTCGGTATCGGCTCGCCGGGCAAGATCAAGGTCCACAGCCTGATCGAGATGGGCCTTGGCACCGTGATCGGCGCCATCACCTTCACCGGCTCGATCGTGGCCTTCGCCAAGCTGCAGGGCCTGGTCTCGGGCGCGCCGCTGATGTTCCGCGGCCAGCACTTCCTGAACGCGTTGATCGGCATCGCCA
>Ga0194051_1001079_pt1 | contig 14787 bp, 9 predicted proteins | sample SepL2320m_MetaG_FD_161275 | JGI IMG/M metagenome (GOLD analysis project Ga0194051, IMG submission 161275) | Anoxic zone freshwater microbial communities from boreal shield lake in IISD Experimental Lakes Area, Ontario, Canada - Sep2016-L239-20m | ecosystem: Environmental > Aquatic > Freshwater >... | reverse complement strand
TCTTTCATCGCTTTTGTGATCAGGGCTGCTGGCTTGCTTGGCCCGCCAGCGGTATAGGTTTTAGGTTGCTGCTCTCGGGCTTGTCGCCCTTCGCGGCCACGGGACGGCTGCGAGGGCCGAGATGGGCTAGGGCGGCCTGCTGGCATTCCTCGCGATTTGGCGGGCTCGACTGATTGCGTGCGTGGCCGAGCCCCTTCGCGCCGGCCGCGGGCAGAGCCGTTTGACTCCTCCTGCTGGTGGCCAGCGCTGTTGCGATGGTCTTGTTGTTGGCCAGGCGCAATCATTGTCAGCGCCACGCGACGGCGAGCCTTGTCGAGCTCAAGCACCCACACCTTAACAATCTGCCCGACGCTCACGACATCGTGTGGATCCCGCACGTATTGGTTGGAGAGCTGGCTAATGTGTACCAAACCACTGTCGTGCATACCGATATCGACAAAGGCTCCAAAATCGACGACGTTCAAAACCGATCCGAGAAGTTCCATGCCCATTTCTAAATCCTCCAGCTTTAGCACGCCTTTCTTGAAGAAAGGCTTTGGAAGATCGTCGCGCGGATCGCGGCCCGGTCGCGCCAGTTGTTCGATGATGTCACTGAGCAACAGCCGCCCCACGCCAAGTTCAGCTGACAGAATCTGGAGATTAAGATTGGAGGCCCGCTTTGCAAGCTCCTCGACCTGCTGACGGCTCATCAGATCCTGCGGAGTTCCACCGAGTTTCTCCAGCACTTTTTCAGCAACGGCATAGCTCTCTGGATGAATCCACGTTGAATCGAGTGGGTTGACACCACCGGTGATCTTTAAAAACCCTACGGACTGAACGAAAGCAGCCTCGCCAAAGCCCGGTATCTCACGAAATTGCTGCCGCGAGGTGAAGGCGCCATTTTTCGTACGCCATTCGTGAAAACCTTTGGCCATCGTCTGGTTAAGCCCTGAAACATAGCGCAGGAGAGCTGGGCTGGCCGTATTCACATCAACGCCCACGTAATTCACACAGCTCTCAACAACCGCATCGAGGGAGGCGTGCAAGTGACGGGCTTTGACGTCGTGCTGATACAGCCCAACCCCAATATTTGCCGGCTCAATTTTTACAAGCTCCGAAAGCGGATCCTGCAGCCGCCGACCGATCGAGATAGCACCACGCACCGCAGCCTCATGGGCAGGCAATTCTTCGCGGGCATAGACGCTCGTCGAGTAAACGCTTGCGCCGGCTTCGTTGACGATCACATAGCCAACGTCGAGGACCTTCAATTCACCAGCCACTAACTCGGCCACAAGTGATTCTGTTTCACGGCCGGCTGTGCCATTACCAACAGCCACCACGGTGCAGTTATGAGTTGTTACCATCTCCACAATTTTTTGAGCAGCCGCGTCACGTTTCTCTTTTTGACCAATGATGTGCAAGACCGCATGCTCCAGCGGAATGCCGCACTCATCAAGGGCCACGGCCTTGCAGCCGCTTTTAAATCCGGGATCGAGTGCCAGCACGCGTCGTCCTGTAAATGGCGGTTGCAGCAGCAGGTTGCGCAGGTTTTTGGCAAATACCTCAACAGCGTGCGATTCGCAGTATTGCGTAATCTCGCGACGAATCTCACGTTCCAGACTTGGTAGCACCAATCGTGCGAGGGCATCGCGCACGCACCCTTTTAGAAAATCCGCGTGTGGGTGATCGGGTGGCACGAGCATTTGCTCGGCAGCGGCATGCACCTCTTCGGTCGGTCCATCGACTCGAACCTTAAGAAGCTTTGCCCGCTCACCACGGTTGATCGCAAGGGCCCGATGCGGTGGCACTCGTTGAATGTGCTCGGAATAATCGAAGTAATCACGAAAGTGCTTCTCGTCTTTGGAGAGAGCTTTGCCTTCACTCTCAACGCGCTGGCTCTTGAGGTGGGCTTTTTTATAGAGAATGCTGCGGAGACACTGCCGGAGATCGGCATTCGCGCTAAACTCATCGGCAATGATGTGTCCCACTCCGAGCAACGCATCGGCAGCCGCTGCCACCTGACCATCGCTGTCAATAAAATCTGCCGACCGCTTATCGAGATCAGTCGCGATCGGATCAGCGGTCATGATCTCCCGCGCCAGCGGATCGAGCCTGCGCTGCCGAGCAATTTCTGCCAACGACATTTTGAGCGGCTTGAACGGTAGGTAGATATCTTCGAGTTGCTTGGTGTTGTCGACGGCTTCAATCTTCGACAACAGTTCTGGTGTTAGCTTTCCCTGCCCCTCGATGGTGCGCACAATGGTTTGCTTACGGTCAGCGAGTTGCCGTGCCTTGAAAACGCATTCGATAATGCGGCGGATGTCTACCTCGTCAAAACCACCAGTTGGGTCTCGTCGGTAACGGGTAATAAAGGGCACGGTATTGCCCTCGTCGAGCAACCGTACAACGGCCTCAACACCGGCTGCTGGCAGCCCGAGTTGGTGGGCTATCTGCCCCAAATCAATGAGCGTTATGGATCCCATCCAACTCGCGTGGCCGATACAGTCAATGCATCGCCAAACCGCGCAACTCCACCGGCCTCTCGCTAAACCACGCGTACAAGCGGGCAAACAGCGAGACTTGAAAACAGTAGGAATTTAGGGCGCCCGCGGGGCAGTGTCAAACTCTCTGTTTTTGAAAGGCTTGCAAAAACACCGAGTCTTTCCTGATTTCCCTAAAAAGCGGTGGAAAAATGCAACTCGGCTTGGACTTGACGCCTCTGCCAAAAGTGAACTATTCCCAACTTTTGCGGGTAGCGCACCTACCAGGGGTGCCTCGTTGCCGCGGTTAACCTGCTCTGCCGGCAGACCAAACACTATTCGGTGCAACGCAGATTTTTCCAAAAAAACAACTGATTGACTGAAGCAACTGTGGTGATCGTGACGATTAGGAAACAACTGTCGGGTGTGTACTGCGGAGAAGGCTCGCAGGCACTCGCGTTGAGCAATTCGCCACGGAGACCAACGCTGTCATGATTCGACAAAGTGCATCGATGCTGCCTGCAAACACCAGCCTTAAAACTGTCAACTCAACCGACGATCGTCCGGAATCCGAGTCACTGCTGCCCTCCGTTGGCTTGCTTGCTCTCGACCGACAATACGCCGGACTTCGCGAAGAAATTCGCATGGCTATTGAACGTGTCTGTGATTCTGGGCGATTTATTCTGGGCCCGGATGTTCATGAACTCGAATGCGAACTCGCGCGGGCACTGCGCGTCCCCCACGTTATCTCCTGTGCTTCTGGTAGCGATGCATTGCTACTGGCTTTATTAGCACTTGGTATCAAGGTCGGAGACGAGGTGATACTGCCGAGCTATACGTTCTTCGCTACCGCCAGTGCCGTCACCCGTTTGGGAGCCGTGCCAATATTTGCTGATATCGATCCCATCACCTACTTGATCGATCCTGCTGACGTGGAACGCAAAATCAGCCAGCGCACCCGGGCGATTATGCCCGTTCATCTTTTCGGTCGCACTGCCAATATGGACGCGCTGCTGCCCATTGCAAGGACTGCTGGGTTGCCGGTTGTCGAGGATGCGGCCCAGTCCATCCTTTCGACCTGGCACGGCAACTGCTCTGGTGCTTTAGGAGACGTCGGTTGCTTTAGCTTCTATCCGACAAAAAATCTTGGTGGCATCGGAGATGGTGGATTTTTGACAACGACTCGCGATGACATCGCTGCATCTCTCAAATTACTACGCGTCCATGGCATGGAGCCACGCTACTACCACCAAGTGGTCGGCATTAATAGCCGACTCGACTCCATCCAAGCTGCAGTGCTGCGCGTAAAACTGCCGCATCTCAACGATTGGACAACCGCTCGCCAATCAAATGCTGCCCGCTACATGGAGCTTTTCTCTCAGTACGATCTGGAGCACCACGTGGTTGTCCCTGGTGATGAGCCACGCGGACGTCATGTCTGGAACCAGTTTGTCATTCGTGTATCCGATGGCCGACGCGATGCGCTGCGGGCTCATCTTACGAAGTGCAACGTCGGAACTGAAATCTACTATCCCGTGCCGTTGCATCTGCAAAAATGCTTCGAGCCACTTGGCTGGCGCACCGGAGATCTCCCAGCCACAGAGCGCGCTGCCGATGAAACACTCGCACTGCCGATCTTTCCCGAACTCGAACCGGCCGAGCAACGCACTGTGGTCGGCCGGATCGCGGAGTTTTTTGGCACTCCAATTCCGCAGCGATCGACCGCAGATGCCACTGGCTCCGCATCTGCCGCACAAGCGACAAATGGGCCGCACTTTTTACGCAGGATGAAAGCCGTCGGCCGGGCCGATGACGTGCGTTGCTAGTTGCACTCCCGTCCTCCAGTCGCGTGCGACCGTGGGACGGTGATTGGTTTTGCTCAAAACCGCGGTGCTAGGGCTTCATGTCTCGCGATCGCCTGCTTTGCCGACCGACGATAAAGATCCCCAGCCCGATCAAAAGTGCGGTCAAGGCGTAGGCAAACACGTATTTTGACATCTGTGTGCGGGCGTTTTAAGGGGAAGGTAGAATCAGATTTTCGATTTTATTCTATTCCTCAATAGGAAATCCTACAGCAGATGGCTGCTTCTTCGAAACGCACTGGGAAATCATCCTCGGCCAGCCGCAGCGCAGCTCGAGTCAAGCTCCCTCCGGTTGACATTAAAACCCACCGCCAAATAGTGGAGTTTGCCGATCAGGTCGCTGCTGCCGCTGAGAAGCGACGTGATCCGCACCTCGATATTCCCACCCGCAGCCTCTCCAACGTCCGCTTCAATAAATCGCGCAAGATTATTGAGATGGGCCCCCAAACCAATCGTCGTCAGCTCTTTAATCTTTCGCAAGCCAAGAGCTACATGCAGACTTTGCTAGTAGCCACAGGTTGTAAAGCACTGATTGATCAGCAGAAAACCACCAGCATCCGCGGACTCTATTATCTGCTCAAGCACACGATTGAAGGCACTCGTGAAGAAACCTTTTCCACACAGGAAGAGTGCGATCCTATCATCGAAGACCTCGAAGTAACGCTTGAGAGCCTCCGCGAACAATTGCACGTCTACGCCAGCAATCGCGGTGGCATGGTAGGACCAATCGTACTCATTGATTCGGGAGATGAGATTGACTGCGCTCGCATGGGTTCGGGCGGCTACAGCATTCCGTCAATCGTTGAAGCCGATATCATTAAGTTTAAATCGTGTGAAGCAAAGTTTATTCTGCACGTCGAGAAAGATACGGTTTGGCGACGATTTAATGAAGATAAGTTTTGGAAAAAACATTCCTGCCTGCTGACGCATGGCGGTGGCCAGCCACCGCGCGGCGTGCGACGCATGCTCTACAGGCTCCACCACGAACTCAAACTCCCCGTCTACTGCCTGCTCGACAACGACCCTTGGGGCTACTACATCTACTCGGTGCTCAAGCAAGGTTCGATCAACCTCGCCTATGAGTCAAAACGCATGGCGATCCCAGAGGCCCGCTTTCTTGGTCTGCGATCGCGGGACTACAGCCGCTGTGAGCTCAATCCTAGCGTGCAGATCACTTTGAATGACACCGACATCAAGCGTGCCAAACAGATCGCAGCCTATCCTTGGTTTGCCGGCAAGAAGGCGTGGCAGAAGGAGATCGAGATGATGCTGACCAATGGCTTCAAGCTGGAGGTCGAGTCACTCATTTCTAAAGACATTAGCTACGTGACCGAAGTCTATGCGCCCGAGCGGATCGCTGAGGGAAACTGGTTAGACTAAAAAACGGACTCGATGCCAGATTCTCTGCCTGATTTGATGCACAGAGTCAAGCCTCTTCTCGCAGCAGTGGCGGGGGTTCTTCCAGATCTTCTAGCTCGGGCGGTAGTTGCAACTGCCGCATTGTTTCATCGGTGCGCCGCAGACCCTCAGCAGCCTCATCGAGATGCTGTGCGATATCACTGACGTTGCGCTTCGCTACCGAGCCCTCAGCAATTGCCGCAATCTTTGCTTCCAAACGTTCAATCTCCGCTGCCACAACGTCGAGCTTTCGCTTGGCTTCTTCAATGTTTTCCAAACGCTCGCGACTGGTGCTCAGATGATCCTCAAGTGTTATGCGGAGTTGCTGCTTCTCGGGGCCATCAACTGGCGACGGAAGATCCGCCAGGCGTTTTTCCAAGTCTGCAATGCGACTGCGAATCGGGGCGGCATCGGTGTTGTCAAGAAACTCTGACAGCGTGGCCGCACCCCAGATCATGCGTAGATAACCCCAGAGCAGCCGTTCGAGGGTTTCCATTGAGCCACGGTCTGGCCCCTGCTCTTCCGGACCGCGCATGCTACCGGCAAGATGCACCAACTTGACGCAGCGCTCACGCAGGCGGTCGAAGCGGGCCAGCAACTCCGGCGACAAGGACTTGCGAATCCGCTCGTACGACTCGCGAGAGCCTGCTGCAACCAGCGTGCGTTGTGCCTTTGAAATCTGCGCCTCTACGGCACTCCGAAACCGGTCGTTAGCCAACATGCTGGCCAGATAATAAGTCTCTGCAGCCATTACCAGCGGCAGCACGACTTCTGGGAAACCGCCGATAAATCCCGCAGCCACACCCGCGCCGACAAACAGCAGATTCCAACGCGTCATAAACGCGGTGCGGAAGTAGGCGAACAATCGCTGCCGCACGTCAGGATGCCCCCTGTGTGTCAGTCTGGCAAAAGGCTGCGGGCTGCCGCGCGGCTGCCTCTATCTGCTCGATTTGTTGGTGAAGCACTTGTACCTTTTCATGGAACCACTGTTCCGACTGCGTTTGCCGCGCTGGAGCAGATGCCGCTGGCATCCGAATCTCCTCCGCAATTCTACCCGGCGTTGTTGCCATCACGAAGACTCGATCTCCAAGGTAGACAGCCTCTTCCACCGAATGCGTTACAAAGAGTACCGTGGCCTCTACCTCCCGCCACAAGCGGACAAGGAGATCCTGCATGTCGAGCCGCGTGGCAGGATCGAGGGCTCCGAATGGTTCGTCCATCAGGATGATCCGCGGCCGCAGAATGAGCGTTCTCGCTATTGCCACGCGTTGGCGCATGCCACCGGACAACTCGTGCGGATACTTATGAACATCCCGTTTGGGATCAAGCCCAACGCGGGCAATCCATTCAAGCCCTTCCGCTTCGCGTTGCTGTCGCGGCACCCCTCGGCATTCCAAGCCAAAAACCACGTTGTCGAGAACGGTGCGGTTGTCAAAGCTGGTGTAGTCTTGAAACACCATGCCACGGTCGGCGCCTGGGCCGACTACCGTTTGGCCAAGCACCGTCACGCTGCCACTCGTCGGCGGATGCTGCGGCTCCAGTCCGGCGACAAGCCGCAGAATCGTGCTTTTACCACAGCCGGATGGCCCCAGAAATGATGAGATTTCTCCGTTGTGGGGCAGGTCTGGAATGGTGAAGCTGACGTTGGCAATCGCTGTTGCTGGCCGGGACGATCCTAGGCCGTAGATCTTTGTAACGGATTGAAATTGCACCGCTGCAGGCGGTTCGCTGGCGGCTTCGCTCATCGTCTAGGAGCCTCCTGCGAATGCAGAAGAAAACGGCTCAGATTCAGGATGCGCGGCACGAGGCCCCGGCCACCGTAGCGGTGTGGAAACAGGTCACACTGGAGCCACCACAGCAGTCGATCAATGGCGTAGGCCACCAGTGGAATGATCATGAGCACGAGCAGGATTGGCTCCCGCTCACCGCGCCGCTGCGACATGTTAATCAGGTCACCAAGACCACCAGATGCACTGCCAAACTTCACCAATTCAGCCAGCATCACATACCCAAATGCCAAACCAAACAGCAGCCGCAGCGAGTTGAAAACAGATGGGGCCGCCAGTGGCACAAGCACCTTGAGAATGATCTGCCACCGTGAGGCTCCCAGCGTCAATGCCGTGTCGACGTATCGCTGCGGCACCTCAAGCACCGCGGTGATCGTATCGCTAATCACAAAAGAAACGCTGGCAATAAAGAGAAACATTACCTTTTGAAATTCTCCAATCCCGAAGAGAAAGAAGGTCAGGGGAATGAGCGCGGCCACCGGAATATTGCGGCCAAAAATATTCAACGGAGCAAGGAACGCACGGACTGCCGGGAAACAGGCCGCCAATACGCCCAGCGGTGCACCAATCAGTGCGCTCAGCCCAAAACCCAGACAGACCCGCGCAAGTGTCACAAGTGTGTTCGTTGCGAGTTTACGTTCACCAAAAACTCTCGGCAGTGCCTGCGCTGTTTCAACAGGGCTAGGCAACATGGCAGGACTGACGAGCCGCATTTCACCATCACCCGCCGTAACAAAAGCCCAGACAGCTAAAAATCCGGCGATGGATGTTGCGCCCCAGAGAATTGCACCCGCTCTGGAAATATCACCCCGCAGCGGTGCTGCCGGCCGCTGTGCACCATCGGCAGGCATGACTCTCACTCCTTCTCTGCCGAATAAACCTTGATCTCTACCCGACGATTTAAGACCTGGTTATCGGGATGATCGGCATCCGCAGGACGCTCCCAGCCAACACCGTCCACAGCAAAGCGTCCTTCATCAAACTCAAATTTATCGATTAACGCCGCTTTGACTGACTTCGCTCTCTCCAATGAAAGCTCCTTCACCATTGCCGCTGGAACCTGTCCCTTCATCGAACTATCGGTGTGGCCCTCAATGACAACCCGCGCGCCACCCAATTGCTTTGTAAGCGTTGCAACTTCTTCGAGAACGAGATCGACGCCGGAATCGTACGATTCTTCAACATCTTTTCCGTTGATGTGCCGAATGATTTTTTTCTGCAGGTCCCAGCTATTGGGAAAGAAGTGGATCACGACGGTGTTAGTGAGAATCTCTTCGTTTTCAGCGCGAATCTGCGAGAGTGTTTTTGCAGGCAACGCCTTTGTGTACTCGTCTTTCGTTTCAGCATACTTCGGCTCTCGTCCAAGTTTTTGGATCACTGAAAAATCCATGACCTGGTCGAAGGCGACCGGTGGATTCGAGATGGCGCCGACACGCCGGTAGAGGTAGTAGGCCTGCTTCCAGATGTGTTCGAAGTTGGCTGGGTTGTTACGATTTACAAAAAACTGATAGTTCTCAGCCCAGTTTGTGCTGTGTGCATCGCCCAGCATCGAAAGCGTGTCTGTGGCGGGGATGTTGTAGCCGGCCGCCATCAGCTCTGCGACCTTGGCCCGTGCTGATTCGCTCTTGAGAGACTCCATCGAATCGAAGATGCCCCGGACGATTGCTTCGACTTTATCGGGGTGGTCCTTGGCAAAATCGGCCCGGGCAAACCAGACGTCAGCAATCAGTCGATTGGCTGTCTGTGTCGTGACGAGCATTCGATTGCCTTTTGACTTTTCAAGGTTGTAGATGTCGGGTGCCCATGAAACGCAGCCCGCGAGACTCTTATTGGCATTGAATGCTGCCGCCGCCTGAAAGGCGTCCTCGGTGTAAACCATCTCGACATCTCCCGGCTGCAGTCCACCGGCCACAAGCATGTTGAGAGCAAAAAACTGGCTGGGTGAATTCTGGGCAAGCACGAGCTTCTTACCGGCTAGATCGCGCACTGTCTTGATACCCTCGCGCACAACAATGCCGTCGCCGCCATTAGAAAAATCGACCTGTTGGTAAATGCGAGGCATCACACGGGAATCTTTTGGGGCTCCGGTGCGATCAACAAGTCCTTCCAGAAATAATGGAACCATGTCGAGGGTAGCCCAGCCAATGTGCACCTCTCCGGCCGCATAGGCGTCGCGCATGGTGACGGGATTGTCGATGAGTACAAGCTCAATCTTAAAAGGCTTGCCGCCTGGTGCCTGCCAGATTTTGCCCGCTTTGAAGCCATTATTGGCGTAAATAATCGGGCTCCAGCCAGCCCAGACGTTGAGCGCAAATCGCACCGTCTCATTCTCAAGCGATTGATAGGCGCTAGTGCCCTTCACGGGTGGCAGCTTTTCGGCAGGCTTGAACGTGTACTCCTTGACCGTGGTTGGTGCACCGCTATCGGCGGCCTCAAAGAGAATGCCCTCAGCCCCTGTTGTGCCACTTGCCCCTGTGCCACCCGTCCCGGCACCGCCCGCAACTACAGGCGCGACACCGCCTCCTCCCGGTCGTCCCAAACCAAACTGCTCGAGTACTCCCGCACGCCAAGCCGCTAGGCCTACCAACGCGAGAATCACCACCCATACCACGAGCCAAAACGGTGCCTTGGGTTGACCTGCCATGAGGATAAACCATCCCTTTCAAAAAAGCGCTGACTCTTGAACCGTGACCTTTTACAATTTCGAATCGCAGGCAATTGTGGAGTGAGAAAAAATCGATTGGCAAAATCTGTGCGGGCCGCCTGAGGCGTTGAGATCATCCCACAAATTTTGTCTTGGGTCGGGATTTTCCCGCCATGTAAAATGCATTCATTAGATCGTAGGCCGTCACCTCGCACAGCAGTCGCGTGACGGTTTCGTGTGCCTCTGGCGAGAGCAGTGGCTCGACTGCTCTCATCAATGCCACCACTCGCTTTTCTTGGGTCTCAAGCTCAACCGCATCCACCTGCCCGTCGGAAACGACGTCCAAGAATGAGTCTAGTTTGCGCGCATACTCAGCGAGCAACGGCGATTCACTTTTTTCGTCAAACCATGGCGTTTGCGACAGAGACGATGGCGAATGGGTTGTCTGGCTCATGAGAGGATTCCTTTTCTAGGGTGTCGGATCAAAACATAATGCATATGACATAATGCATGCGACATAATGCATGCGTTGCAATCGCCTGTCGTTCTCGTCATCGACCGATCACCTCGCGAATAGCGGCAAGTCGCTCCTGCAAGTGGGAACGCCCGCCGGGCTGGCTGATCTTTTCCTTCCAGTGCCCTGGCAGAAATCGCTTTTCAGTGCATTCCAAAACAGCAGCAATCTCCTGAACTTCTTTTTCTAAGCCCTCTGCTGATGGTATGAACTCATCGAGTGCCGCAGCAAAATCTTCATTAGAAATCATCTCTGGGGCGACCGCGCTTGTGCCAGCACCGGCATCGGCTGCACGCTCGAGTCCGCGTCGCTTGGCTGCCAACACCACACTTTCGATGTCGGCACCGGAGAGACCCAGTTCGAGATTGATTGGCCCCGGTAGGCCCGGAGAAAGTGTGACGTGACACTTTCGCGCCATTGCTGCAAACATCGCCTCCATTTCGGCTTGATCATGCGGATAAAACAGGGGAATGTGCACTTCGGCACGACCCTGTCGCTTGAGGTCGATCGGCAGCAGATCGGGCCGACTTGTCAGCAGCATCCAGACAATCTTGCCACGGTAACGAGTGTCGCCCATCTGCCGAGCAATCATGGCAAATACACGTGCCGAGGTGCCCGAATCACCATCTGATTGCCGGTTGCCAAGGGCGGCATCGGCTTCATCGACAATGACCACAACCGGCCCCAGACTGCGCAAAACATCGAGCGCGTGTTCTAAATTGCCCTCAGTTTCACCGACGTACTTGCTGCGGAAATTTTTCAGCACCACGCAAGGGATGCCGACGCTCCCGGCATAACACTCCGCTATAAAACTTTTACCCGTACCCACCGGGCCGCAGATGAGATAGCCCATCGGCGCGCTTTCTAATTGACCACGCATGATGGCACGGGCGTCGGATTCGAGCCGTTTTTTTGCCTCGGTGTGTCCCGAAACCGCTGCTAAGCTGAGACGCGGCTGAATAAATTCAACGAGACCCTGGCAGGATCGTTCGATCAGTTCCTTTTTCTTTGCCGCAAACTCTGGCCCATCGGCGGGCATTTTTTCACGTGCCGACATCGTGATCACTGCCCGCAGGCTCTCGAGCGTTAGGCCTGCCGACAAAGCAGCCGTTCGCTTGATAGCTTCATTTTGATCGGCCGGGATACCCGCAGTGGCGGCAGCCTGCATCGCAAACATCTCGCGTTCCTTGCTGTCTGGTAGCGGCACGTCGATCACCGTCACCGCCGGATTTGTTACCAGCCGCGGATGCATCTCGGCGAGTGCATCGGCAAGGAGCACAACCGCCACGTTGACCCGTCGCAACAGGGGATTGGTGGCCCAGCCCACAATCCGCACCAGCCTACCAGCACCAGAACGAGCCGATGACGACACGTCACCAACCGGCGTGAGATACTGTGCGTAGTCGAGAACAACTGCAATTCGCTTGCGCTGCTCGACAGGATCGATCAGATTGCGCTCGAGCAACGCGTCGATGGCGCTGATTGCTGCATCGGGATCGCGCGGCCAGTTGACGGCGGGGCCAAGCCTTTCGCTCAGCCACTGCACCATCGATCGCAATCGCGCTGGATCGGCACCAGCCAGCGGCCGCAAGCCCTTGCCAACATCGTATGCAATCACAAGATCCCAGCGCGCAAACAACTCCCGCGAGAGAAAGTCTGAAGCGGTGCCCCAGTTGTCGGTCTGACTCGAAGCCTTTGACAACAAATTCGCTGGGCCTAAAGCAATTGCATCGCGCACGTTTCCGTGCAGCAAAAACACGCAGCTTGTGCCTGAAAGATAACAATCGCCGAGCCGCTCTGCCCACCTTGGGCACCATGCCGGCAGCGCTGCTCCACCGGCTATTGGCACGCCGATGGCGCCTAGCAATGATGGATTCGACAGCACCGGTGCCAACGGCTCTGCCGGTGCCCGCGGGGACACTGCAGCGGAAGACGGCTGCGCTGCAACAGATTCCTTGACTGGGGGAACGCTTGCCACTACTGCCTCTGCACCACAGGAAAAAGGGTGGATGGATGACCTGTCACAACCAAAACACTGACGAACGATTCACTCAACTGGTCGCCTGCTTGATCCGCTCAGCACCGAGCTGCTTTTCGTCTGCTGTCACGCCGGCTGTTTCGGGGGTGATCATTCCCATCTGCACTTCAAATTCGCGCAGCGCCCGGTCAGCCATATTCTTTTCCACGGCCGCCTCCTGCTTGATTGTTTCCAGCCCCTCGCCTGAGAGATCGGCTGCCACGCGCACCTTAGCGCGATTCAGGCCGATCTTGTCCTGAATGACATCCTCAATCTGCCCGAAGTCTGTGGTGATGTCGAAGTTGAAGCTGGTGGCTAGTTTTGCGAGCTCTGCCTCGGCCCTCGAGAGCTTGAGTTCGGCATCGTACTTTTGTATTTTTGTCTTGAGTTGACCAATTTTTTTTGTGGCATGCTGAATCTTTGTCACGTTGTTACCGTAGGCCGACTCGTGCAGTTGCAACTGCGCCTCGTTCTCAATCAGATCCGTCTTTGCTCGCTGCAGATCCAACGCAAATCTTGCCGCTGTTTCGCGCTCGCCGGCTTGCAGATAGGCCTTGATGCGAGCCTCGAGCGATGCCACGTGGTTGCGATCCCCATTGACCTGACGGGTGACGCGTTCGACAAGCGCTCGATACTGCTCTAAGCCCTCGCGGCCTTCTTTCATCTGATCAATTGCTTTGTCGTATTCGTACTGCAACTGCGCAATCGGATCAGCGGTCCAAAAAAAGTTAGCTATCTTGTTCATCTGCGCAGCAAGTGACTTCCAGAGCTTTCCAAGAATCATGATCCAGTTCTCCCCGAAAAAACAGTAGAATGTGGTCCGGCGTGTAAAGGCTACTGACAAGGTCTTACCCCCCAGCACAGTCGCCGTCAAACGCCACACGCAGCTTTCGCAAACCTGGCTTTCAGCCGCTGTCGCGTCTGGCGCTAGAGCGTCTGACGCTAGAGCGTCTGGGCTTAGCGACGGACTGAAACCTTGGGATGTGCCTGCTGGAAGGCCGCTAGGACCGGCTCTGTAAAAAGAGTAAAGCTGGTGTCTAACGTGCGCAGGCCAGTGAGTTTTTCCAGCGATTGAATCGCTGCGTCTGTCACCTTTGTGCCGCTCAGATTGAGCGTGTTGAGTTTTGCGAGACCCTCGAGTTTGGCAATGCCGGCATCGCTCACCATCGTGTTTTGTAGGTTGAGCTTAGCGAGTGCAGCCAGCGAGCCGACCGTTTCCATCCCCTGATTACCCACGCGCGTGTCCCAAAGGTCGAGTTCCGCAAGCTTCTCTAGACCGGCCAAGTGCACGAGACCTTCGTCGCCAACGCCTGTTTCGGCCAGATCCAACAACACCAGATTGGGTAGCCCGCTGAGATGCGCAAGGCCTGCATCGCCAATCAGCGTGCCACGCAGTTCAAGCCGTTTAATCTTTTTGAGTTTTGCCAAATGCACGAGCCCTTTATCGCCAACGAATGTTCGCATGATATTGAGCTCATCGAGTTCCGTTTTATCCGCCAACATGGCCAGACCGGCATCGGTGATCTGGCCGTCTTCAACCGCCAAGCCTCGCAGCCTTGGCAGCGAGGCCACGCTCGCCAAGCCTCGATCGCTAATGCCCGGACACCGCAACTTAAGTCGCTCTAGGCTCTTGATGCGTGCCACATGTTCTAGGCCCGGGTCGCCGATCAGAGCGCAGCCACGCAGGTCGAGCAACCTCAGCTTGGCTAGCGATTCAATGTGAGCGAGCCCGGCATCAGTGAAGTTGTTGTAGAGGAGCACCAACTGCTCAAGTTCTTTGAGCTGCGCCACCGTTTCGAGAGCAGCATCGGAAAGGTTCGAGGATCGCCGCAGATTAAGCGTCTTGAGATTGACCAGTGACGCTAGTGCTTTGATGCCCGCGCCGGTCACGTCGGTATTTTCAAGCACAAGTTGCTCGAGGGCTGTCAATTGAGCAAGCGCTGGCATACCGGCATCGGTAATTTCGGCACCCCAGATTTCCAAAACCTTGAGTTCCAACACCTTGCGTTGCCCGATCGCGGCGATTGCTGCGAGATCTGCATCCGTTGCTCGGCAGTCTGAAAGATCGATCTTTGTCAGGTGGCCCGCAGCGTCATACCCCACGCT
>Ga0194051_1001076_pt1 | contig 14812 bp, 15 predicted proteins | sample SepL2320m_MetaG_FD_161275 | JGI IMG/M metagenome (GOLD analysis project Ga0194051, IMG submission 161275) | Anoxic zone freshwater microbial communities from boreal shield lake in IISD Experimental Lakes Area, Ontario, Canada - Sep2016-L239-20m | ecosystem: Environmental > Aquatic > Freshwater >... | reverse complement strand
GCCCGCGAGAAAATTTGGTTCATGACAACTATCCAGTGGGGAGTGGCCAGAGGGTGACTCAGGCCGATGCGGGGGCGGGCAAAGTACAAACTGCTAGGTGCTACCTGCAAAGCGGCAGCGAAAAGGCGCTGCAAACTTGGGCTTTTGGCCGGGTCCGCAGATATTTCGATTTCGGAAATTAGCAGCGCTTCAGAGCCGTGTCAGGCGAATTCTGCGTGACTTTTGTCATGAAAAAGTGCCCATTACCCTTGTGTTCATTTGAATTTCAGTCAATACTCTCTCGGCGGGTCCAATGGGGCTCGCATTGGCGAAATGGGAGCGTTCATGATGCAGACAAGCACTGTGCGGGTACGAGGCGTTTTGGGGGCAACTCTTGCTGCCGGAACCTTGTTGCTTGGAGCCTGCGTAGCTCCACCGAAACCACCGACTACGACAACAACCACAACGGTGGCGCCGACCACAACCGTGGCACCGACCACAACCGTGGCACCGACCACAACCGTGGCTCCAACCACGACCACGACGACCGTCGCACCAACCACGACAACAACAACAACAACAACGACGACGACCACCACCACGATTCCTCCGACAACCACCACGACTACCACTGCTCCTCCGGCGGCCGTTCGAACTGCTGTAGCTATGACTTGTCAGGGGACCGCAGTTGGGCAGTCCAGCACTAGTGCGTTGAGTAGCGGCGTGACCACACTGGTTCCCGGGTCAGTAACTCCCGGTGGCGCTTTCGCCATGAAACTCACTGCTGACCCAGTGGTTGTTCCAACCACTGGCGGCGGCTACGCCATCAGCTACCTCAAGTCACTCACGGTCAAGTTTGCGATTCCTGCAGGCGCCACGTTTGTGTCTGCTTCGCAATCAGGCGGAAGCAACTTGGGTTCTGGCGCAGTCACAGTTTCTGCCTCTGGCAGCATCGTGACCCTGTCGGTACCTGGCAACTTGGCAGGTGGCACAACTGCAATCCTGCCCGAGGTGACCATCAACCTGCAGGCAACGGGAGCGTCTGGAACCGCACTCAATGCTCAGCTCTACGGATCGAGCTACTCCAGCTTCAGCATCGGGTTTACTGCTCGTGTCACTGGCGTTCCACTCTTCGGCAGCGTGGATGCAGTCACCAAGTGCTACGCACCTGTCAACCCGATTCTGGGAACCACGGTCATCTCCTAAGACCACCTCCAATCGGCCGGCGAGCCGATTGCAGATCAAAACCAAGAACTCCCCTGGTCAACGGCCAGGGGAGTTCTTCTTTCTACAGTCTGTTAAGCGAAATGCTCAGAAGTGTGCTTCTAAGTACGTCCGAGCGCCAAAAGCTATTCGGCCTGCGCTGCGGCCCGGTCCTTGGCTACCTCGTCGAGCGACTCGTACTCTTCGCCAGTGTCGGCCCAGTCCTCGAACTGAGTCACGCCAAGCGTGTCGAACCGCTTACGGAGCCAACCATCATTGGCATCAAGCAAGCCCAGCTTCTTGCAGTTCGGAACAATCTTAGAGAACAGCAGTTGCTGGAACGGGTCCTGGTTCTTCAGTTCCGGGTCATCTTGTTTAAATAGCGAGATTGCCTCGCGAACAGGAATGCCAAGGTTTTCCCATACCTCTTGTTGCAAGAAGCGGTCTCTCATTCGGACTGCAGCCTCGAACGCAAACTCTTGACGTTCCAACAATTCAGCAGAGTTCAACTCGGTATAGAACTCCTGCAGGCTCAATACTCCGAAGGCAACGTGGCGAGCCTCGTCGCTCATGACATAGCGAAGCAGTTGCTTCAGCAGCGGGTCTGGCGTGACCTGATAAGCCAGCCCAAACGCCGCAAGGGCTAGGCCCTCAATCATGATCTGCATGCCTAGGTACGTCATGTCCCAGCGGCTATCGCTGATGATGTCATCGAGCAATGCCCGCAGGTGATGGTTGACGGGGTAATGACCTGAGCACTTCGTGTCTAAGTACTTGGCAAAGACTTCAACATGGCGGGCTTCATCCATGACTTGGGTTGAGGCGTAGTACTTGGCATCAATCCAAGGAACAGTCTCAACAATCTTGGCCGTGCACACCAAGGCCCCCTGCTCGCCGTGCATGAACTGACTCAGGCTCCAGTTTTGGGATTCAACAGCCAGTTTGATCCACTCTTCGTCACCCCAACTCGCAAACGAGGTTCGACTCAGGTCGATTCCCAGTTCGGCAATGAGCGCGGTGTTCATCGTCATCGGCGACTCCCGAGCGATTCGCTCTTGGTCTACTTCGATTGACCAATCCAGATCAGTCTCGCCATTCCACATCGAATGCTTGGCCTTCTCATAGAGCTTGTTCAGGCCGGGGCGCTCACCCTTTTCGTAGTTCCACGTGAAGATCGCGTCAGCGTTATCGGTGACGGCGTGAATCGACTCGGAAATGTCGGTATTCGTCAACGCCAGGATTGCGTCAAGGTCATTGACTTCATCACGATCAAGGATCTCGGCATCAGTGCGACTCATAAGGTTCCCCCTGCTGAAGTAGTTACTCAGAAACTACTGCGCGGAACAGGCAAAACGCATAGCGCGGACTGCAATGAATCCAAAAGAAGGATCGAAATGGGCTTTTTACCTGTTGACGAATGTCACATGAGTCCCCAAGGTAGATACATGCGGAGAGAGGTTGCGATCGGGGTACCGAGCTTGGCGCTCGCGACAGCCGGCGGGCTGTGGGTTCAGGCATTGCACTCCGCGAATGCGTCCCTACCCCGATTTGCGGATCTTTGTGCAAGCGGAAACTACGGCAATCCCGGCGGGGAACCCGTTCGCATCACCATTCTGGGCGATAGTTCCTTGACCGGACCTGGGCTTCGTGCTGGTTCCGAGATTTGGATTGCACAACTTGCTGATCGGTTGCCGTGGAGCGTTGAATTACGCAGCCAGGCCAAGGGTGGATCTCGAGTTCGGGATGTACTCCTGCACCAGGCAGCAGACGCGGCGCTGACCAAACCCGACTTGTTCGTCCTTGCAATCGGATCAAATGACGCGTTACATGCCACCTCCACTCGGCAGTTCCGCAGAGACCTTGAAGCGGTGCTGAACCTGCTTAGCCATATCGCGCCTGTGATGAGTTTGGGGGTAGGCGACTTGTCAGTCATCCCGCGCATGCCAATAGGCCTTCGAGCCTTCGTCGCTCATCGAAGTGCAACTATCGACCAGATTCACAGTTCTGTTGCTGCCAGAGTCAGTCGCGTGACTCCGGTTCCCGTGAGGGAACTTTCTGATTCCATATTTAGGTCGTGCACCACGGACTTATTTGCAGAGGACCGCTTTCATCCAAACCGGCTTGGCCACGCAGCTTGGGCAGACATGTTCGAACCCTTCATGCGTGCGGCAGTAGAAGAGTCGCTGGGCGCTCAGGACAGCAAAGCTCAGTCGTTGGCGAGTTCTGTTACAGCGTAAAGCTCAAATTGCTAGCTAGCTGCAGGGCAAGTTCTTGATCTCCAGCAAGTAGGACCTGGTCTGCGATGACCTCGCTTGGCTCACAGCGGCCGCCGGTGAGTCGAAAGAACACCATGACGGGCATCGACACTTCAACCGAGGCTGCTGCTGAGAGGTTGTCCACCACACGGGCACGATCTGTCACTTCAACGAGGTAGGTGCGCTGAACTTCGCCAGTCAGATCGATGCGGATTCTTGACCCTTCAGGCAAACCTGCTTTACGCCCGACGATGTATCCCAACGACGGTTCGATCTCTAACAGCGCTGAACGTATCGCTGCTGGGTCTGCTCGATCCTCAAGGCCAAGCGCCTGACGAATATCGTGTTCGTGCATAAAGGTGTCGTAGTGGCGAATACGCATGAAGCGGCCGTAGGTCTCATCGGCACTCACAGGAGTCCACGAGGGGGCGTCAAACTGTTCTTGACTCATGGCCTGCAGCGCAGCGAGTCGCTCAGTCGTGACATCAAGAAATATCTGTAGAACCTCGGCGCCAGAGAGCGACCGCATGTCTTCTACCCAGACCTCGCCCATGCGGGCAACGTCATTCTTTAGGTGGGTCAGATGTGTTACATCCACCTCGGGAGCGGGCACCCCGTTGAGCATGAGTTCGATACCCGTGATGTGACTCAGCTGATCCTTGACAGTCCACCCGGGAAGGCAACTTTGCATCATGAACTCGGCTTCCTGCAGCGAGGAACACATCTCGGCTACTGCGGCCCACTCTTCGGCGAGCAACGGAACAATTGTTTCTTTAGTAACGATAGTGGGCATCAGGGTGTGTCCTTTTGGATGGAGACCCAATCACGAGCCTCAAAGTAGGGAGTGAACTGCTCAGAGATTGCTTCAATATCCGCTGGCCGCTTTGGCCGTTGCAATTCGAACAGATGCGGGAACTGCAGCCAAGCCGTCACGGCATGCCAGAGCTCAACAGCAGCTTGCCCACTCGGGGGGTCGATCAGGACAGGCCCAAAAAGCGCCTGCGGACCACTTGGCATATGGTCGAAAACCAAGGTCGGCACTCCCCATCCACCAAGGTCGAGCACCTGCTGATGCTCGGCTGCAACCTCTTCAGTCGTGGTTGGGTCATCAATGGCTTGGCGCACCATCGCTGGATCTAGGCCCAGTTCAACAAGGAGTTCCTCGGCAACTTCCAAGCGATGGGGCTTGCGGCCCTCCACATGCAGCGCCGTACCCGCAAGTAGGTACCACTGATCAAGCAGGCTCATATCAATTCTTCGGAGGAACGCCCCGATTCGCATCATGGACCACCCATAGGACCAGTCTCGTTCCCAGGGGTGCTTCTTACCCTCTGCTCGATTTACTTCTTCAAGACTAAAGAACCGCCAGTCAACACGAAGGCCAAGTTGATCTCGAACCTCTCTCATCCATAGCGAGGTTTGAAATGCATACGGGCACATCAGGTCGAAATGAAAGGCAACCGCGTTCGGGGTTGTGATCTCGCTAGTTGTGTCTGCCAAGGCCTGCTCCGGGTGCACTGGACTCATGGCTGGTTACTCACAGATCTTCGCCGTCCGACAACAAGGCATCTGCATACGAGGCGCCAATGTTGTTGATGAGCGGTCGCACAATCATCGTGTAGGTATCAGACATTGCCGTCTCACGGTGCTCCGCCTGAACTGCAAGCCTTTCAGGGTCAGTTACAACGGCCATAAACGCAGCCCTGCTTGGGAAGGCATTGAAGCGAACCTGGTCCCATTGCCTGCCGTCACCGATGATGGTCCCCTCAACGTTGAACCATCCTGCGATTTGAACCCCGTTGGCGACACCAATTCTGACTGCATGATCCTGATAAGCAGTCATGTGTTCGATGCTCTGCTCGAGCTCAGACTCAGCACGGTCAAAAGCAATAACGTGTACCACCATGACTGCTGGGTCATCAGCCGTGGAAGGGTGCGGCACCTGTGCAGGTTCGGCCAGATCCTCTGGGGCAGCCGGGTGGGCAAATGGTTGGCAACCCAGAATGATCGTTGCCTCCATGCCTGCATCTTTGTGATGGTGCTGATCCTTGAACTCTTTGCGTTCTTGCATGTCCATAAAAGAACGCCGGGTTGGGTATTTCACAACGGCTACGCGATCCCAAGGTGGAAGATCGCCGAGTAATTGGGTTTCGACATCTCCAAAAAACACCACCTCAGCCCCCACCGCTGCAAGCGACTCAATTGGAGCGTAAACATCGTCGGCTTCACGGCCGCTCAACGTAGAGTCCCTGCCATCGGAGTACTGGGCGGTGGCGCGGTATCGCATCAGGTTGACCATCCACACAGGGCCATCTTCTTCTTCGGAGGTAGTCGCAAGGCGCAGTCCGTAGTCGAAGTCGATCTGCCCGTAACGAACGGAGAGGTCCGTTACCGAATTTTCAACCTGAGATTTCTCAGTCATCTTCATCTCGATTCGTGACGCTGGGAGGATTGCAGTCAGGACGTACTAACAAGTAGCAGTCAGGACGTACTAACAACTAGCACACATACTGCACCGATTTAGACCCTGCTGCTGCCCCTGCTGCATCGCTCCTGCCAATAGATTCTCAGGCACAACTTCTGTCACACTGGTGCATGACCAAACTTGGACTTCAGATCCCGAACTTTAACTTTCCCGGCGGAAGCCCCGAGAAGATTTTTCCAACAGTTGTTGCTGCCGCCCAGGTCGCCGAAACATCCGGATTCGACACCGTGCTAGTCATGGATCACTTCTACCAGCTACCTGGTCTGGGAGAACCCGAGGACTTCATGCTCGAGGCGTACACCCTCTTGGGCGCTCTTGCAGCGGTTACTTCTTCGGTTCGACTCGGAGCCCTTGTGACTGGCAACACCTATCGCAACCCGGCGATCCTGGCCAAGGCAGTGACCACACTCGACATTATCTCGGGGGGTAGGGCACAGCTAGGAATCGGATGTGGCTGGTTTGAGCTCGAACATGATTCCTTTGGGATCGAATTCGGCACCTTCACGGATCGGTTCGAGATGCTTGAAGAGGCTCTACAGGTCATCCTGCCGATGCTTCGAGATGAGCGGCCCTCTATCGATGGCAAGCACTACAAGATCACTCAGGCAATCAACCAGCCAGCACCACTGTCTTCCATTCCGGTGATGATTGGGGGTAGCGGTGAAAAGAAGACTTTGCGGATGGTGGCGCAATACGCCACCCTAGGAAACCTCACCTGCGAGCCGGGAGAGGTTCAGCGCAAGGTCGAGGCCCTTGCCGGGCACTGCGAGCGCCTCGGCCGAGACCGTTCAGAGATTCAACTCTCGTGGAATCGAGTGGCCTGCATTGCTCCCACCACAGCCGAGGCAGAGGCCGAGCGTGACCTGTACTTGGCCTCCCGTGGAATGGATTGGAACAACCTTCCCGAGGAAATTCAAGAAGTGATTGAGGGAATGATCGTCGTGGGAGACCCCGATACTGTTGGTCAGAAGTTCAGCGAGTGGAAGTCCCTTGGAGTTGACGGCTTTACTGTGTCCCTGCCGGCAAACCTGCACCTTCCGGAGAGAGTCGCCCTGTTAGGACAGACTCTGAGTACAATCTGAGTAAGTGTGAACTTCTCGTGAACACTTCAATTGGGGCTAATTGGGGCTAATTGACTAATCGTCAGTCAGTGGGTTGAATACATTTCAGGATACTGACCCGAGGTACCGGTGTTGATGAACGAACCTAGTGAGAAACCCGATCAGTCTCCTGTTCACCCCGCTTTGTTCGTTGCGTCCGTTGACGGCAGAACAGCCCGAAAGAACACCAATCGGGATGCCGTTGTTGAAGCCGCACTGCAGCTCTTTGAGGCTGGTACCAAAAACCCCAAGATGGATGAGATTGCTGCAGTAGCCGGCGTCTCGGTTCGTTCTGCTTATCGCTACTTCTCGAACGTCGAGGAAATTACCGAGGCAGCGGCCGTAGCGAACTTAGCCCGCTATGGCGCACTATTTGAGGTCGACAACTTGGGCGTAGGCACCCTTGATGAGCGAATCCGGAATCTTGTGTCGAGCCGAATGCGGCTCTTCGATGAGGCTCACTCAATGATCTTGGCCGTCATGGCTCATATCTACGAGGACAATTTCATCGGCAATATGCTGGCGTGGCGTCTTCAGCATATGTACCTGCAGAACCTAGAGATGTTCTCGGCTGAGCTCAGTCGACTGCCGGCCTTAGAGAGCCAACAGGTCGCAGCCGCACTTGATGGGATATTGAGCTTTGATAACGCCGAGTCCATGCGTCAGCGGCTGGGGTTCACCCCGGATGCTATTGGAGAAGCGATGATCTATGCCTTCCACCGGCTCTTGGATCCTGCCTCGGCGCAAGAGGATCTCAGCTAGTAGCCAAGTTGATAGATTGGCTGACTAAGCCCAACCGCCTGCGTAACTGACGAACTGTCCGGTTGTAAAGCCGCTGGTCCCATCAAGAAATGCCATGGCAAAGGAAGCAAATTCCTCCATGGTGCCGAGCCGTTTCATGGGTACCTGTGCTTCTACCAGCGCTCGCACATCAGGGTCATCAGAACCCACTGCCTGGTGAAACTCGGGAAAGTCCATAAAGTTGGTTCCAAGTGCATTGACCTGAACTCCGGTTGCGGCAATCTCTTGGGCCAAGTTCCTTGCCATCATGGTGGCACCAGCCCTAACTGAGGAGTACAGCGCAGCGCCCTTCGTGGGTCGAGCGCCCGCTGCACTCGTAATCATCACAATCTGACCGGACCCCTGCGCAATCATCGGCTCAGCCACAGCCTTGAGAAAGTGATACGGGGCCTCGACACAACCTTGAACCAACTTCTGTAAATCCTCGATCGAGGAATCCATGAACTTGCCGGGAATGATCCTTCCAGTAAATGCTGCCGCTGCATCGATTCGCCCGAAGCGATCAATGCCCGCTGCCACCAGAGTTTCGGCAGATCCGGGGTGAGCCAGATTCGCAACCCCAGCCACGGCTTCCACCTTTGCACCCAACTCGGTCAGCTCTGCGACTAACTCACTCGTTGGGTTTCCAAGAACTAGGTCATGACCACGGCCTGCAAACTCGCGTGCCAATGCCGGGCCAACATAGCCACCGGCCTCATTTACGAGTGCGACTCTGCGCTGCGTGGTCATCGTTCAACTCTTTCGGGTTTGTGTGTTGAATCGTTCGGGCTGAGCAGTCGCATCATTTCTCTTGCGACCATCGGTCCGGCATTCTGGTTTTGTCCGGTTACTAGATTGCCGTCCACCACCCAGTGATTTGCAAACGGATCGCGGAAGCGAGTTGAAGACTCAAATAAGGCACCCCTTTTGCGAAGCTCAGTCTCGGGGTGCTGCGGGGTTGATTCAATTCCTAACTCACGTACCTGCTTATCGGTTACGGCGCTGACTCTGCGCCCTTCGACAAGCGGTCGGCCATCCGGGGTACTTGCGTTACACAGTCCGAGCGGTCCGTGACAGACACCACCTAGAACGAGTCCTGCAGCGGCTGCCTCGGAGACCTTCTGAGCGAGTTCTGCAGATTCACCGAAATCAAAAGCCGCGCCCCATCCGCCGGCTAGAAATACCAGGTCATACTCGCTCATATCGAGGGTTCCAATGGGCAGCGAGTCGGCCACCTTTGACCGCAATTCCTGATCTGCAAGAAAGCGATCATCTGCAGCACAACGCAGAACGGGAACTAGCGACTGAGGGTCAACGGGGATGATTCCGCCTAGCGGACTAGCAAGATCCACCTGCATGCCTGCGTCAAGAAACGCATAATACGGCGCCGTCATCTCTGAGGAATACACCCCGGTTGCCTTGCCGATGTCGAGCGTGGCGTGGTTGGTACACACCACGAGCGCCCGCAGACCTTTCAGATCACCAGTAAAGGGAGTGGGGTCATCTGGGTGCATGCCAATCTTGTGAATGGCGCTTCGGATCCAGCGTGCAGGAAGCGGCGGCTGCTTCATCTCTGGGCCAGAATTCGGGTGCCGTTCGGCATACAGCCAGGGATTGTTCCGCTCAGGAACACAGCGAGCCCGCTCCAGCTCGAGTCGGGCACAGAGATGTTCCCGAACGAGTGCTACATCCGCATCGCCCCATCGGTTCAGCGCCTCAATCGGGTCAGCATCGAGGTTGTATAACTCCCACTGATCAGCAAGTGGATCGGTTCGGTAGGTAGGCCCGCCAGGACCGCTGGCCGAGAGCTGCCTTACCCCGGGAGTCGTCCACGTAGTCGGGTCATCGAAGGAACGGACCAGTTTCCAAATCTGCCCCGCACCGCCGCTGCACTCCTGCTCAGTCACCGTAGTCACGATGCCCTCAAAGTTTGCTCCCACATAGGCAGGCACTGAAATTGCGAGCGGGCCACGGGCAGACTCTTCAATCCCAATCCTGCGCGCAAAACCAGACGCGCTGCTGTCTCCTTCGAGCACATTGTCTCGAGTCATGAGATAGACCGCATGTGAAGGCTCTGCTAACTGTGTGCTGGCTGATGCTGTGCTGGCCGAATCTGTGCTGCTGCTGAGCAACGGCGTCAGATCTCGGCCTGGCAGCGGGTGAACCTCGGTAAAGCTCAGAGCGAGATCCGCAGAGATCTTTGCCTGGTCAATTCCCGCTGCGGCGAGCAATGTGGGAATCAGGTCCACATGCGAAGTTGGTGTGTCAGAAATTCTGGCTGCACTCGTTGCCTCTGCACCCGTTCGAACAATCGTAAAGGGAACCCGCGTTCCCTCCTCGTACAAATTGAACCACTTCTGATGAAGTCCACCGTGAGCGCCAAGTAACTCGCCATGATCAGAGCTGCGCACAAGCACAGCGTTTTCTGAGCCGCCCTCGGTCACGGCCTTGCGAACACAGTCAATCGGCCCATCACCCTCTGCGTGCAAGCGGTAATACAGGTCGCGGTACTGCTGTGCATTGCTTCGATAGATCCGCTCCACTGCAGCCGGTGGGCCATACGCCGAGTAGTAGGCCTCACGGTAAGCAATCTGCGCCGCCGGTTTGGAGTGCAAATCTTCTGCAGCAGTTGGGGCTTCGGGGATATGTGGTGGGTCCATTGGGGACTCGCTCAGTGGCGAGGACCGAACCCATGCTGGAAACAAGACAATGTCGTGAGGGTTGACAAAGCTCGCTACCAACAAGAAGGGCCGCAACGCATCAAGATCTCCGGCCCGACGGCGCTGATAGCGATTCTCTAGCCAGGCAACCACCCGCTCAGCAATCAGAGGGTCACGAACCAAACCACAATTCGCGTGGTCTGCACCATGTGGTTCGGGGCCAACCCAACCAGAGAACCCAAACTTGTCAAGCTGGTCTGCATCTAGGTACGCACGCACCGCTGCAGGAAGAATCTCACCCTCCTTGGTGTTCGTGGCTACAGCTTTGCCAGTAAGGGGATCCATAAGGTCCTCATGGGAGATGTGCCATTTACCGTCGTAGTGGGTGTCGTAGCCGGCGGCCCTGAACCAGTGGCCCAAGGTAGGAACCTCGCCAGGTTTCAACCACCGCATTCTTGAATCACCAGCCAGCTTTGCCAGGCCGTCTGTTTGCGTCACGCCGTGCACATCTGGGTACTGCCCCGTAAAAAGCGTCGGCCTGCTCGGCACGCATGCCAGCGAACCGGTGTAGTGGCGATCAAAGCTCACACCATTGTCGTCAAACCATTCGCGGCCAGTGAGTGTGTTTCGCCGCCATTGCTTGACTTGCTCTGACTCGTAGGGAGGGATTGCGCGTTCCTCATCGGTCAGAATGATCACAACATCGGGGGTGTTCGCAGGGATCATGATTCGGGAGTTCCTTTCGCTGTGCTCATGACAATGGCATCTAGGCCGACGAGCATTCGTTGGGAGGCCCGACCCAAGATCAGGCCCAGAATTCGGGCCGCAATCTTGCCCCGAGGAGACGGTCCGGGGTCGATTGAGGTGGTGAGCGACACCCCTGTTGCTCCCCCTAGGCTTTCGAGCTGCCAATGATTGGAAACCGATTTCACTAGTGGCGGCAACCCTTGAATTGAGTATGCAAGTTCCTGTTCAGGTTCCCAGACTGTGACTGTCTCGATCAGCGCTAGGCGTCCGGCCTGAATGCGCCGTGCTGCACCAACACCAGTTGCTTCAGATGTGATGAGAGCTGAGTGATCAACACCCTTGGCCCAGGTACTAATTGAATCGAATTGCGCAAGCTGCTCCCAGACCTGCGCAGGATTGGCAGCAATCAGGCAGGTCTTGATGATCTCTGTCATTGTGCCGTTCTAATCATGTATCACTACAAGTGCAAACAGTAGGGTGCTGAGGAGGGTGCATCTGGCGATCTTCTCGGGCGTTCAGCCATCAGCTTCGAGGCTGGTACGAAATCTGCATCTCTTTGATTCCGTTGATCAGGTTGGAGTGCAACCTGCGGGGCGGTGCCTGAAGTTCTATGTCTCCCCATGATGCAATGAGTTCCTCGAAGAGCACGCGAAGCTGCAAGCGTGCCAGATTGGCACCCAAGCAGAAATGCTCCCCAACGCCAAAGGAAAGCTGTCGATTCGGGCTGCGGGTGATATCGAAGCGGTGCCGGTCCAAAAACACCGCCGGATCGCGGTTTGCACCTGCATAGAACATGATCACCTTGTCGCCCTGAGCGATCTGCTGACCGCCGACCTTCACATCACAGGTGGCAGTTCGACGGAAGTGGTGAATTGGGGGTTGCCACCGCAGGATTTCTTCCACCGCTGCGGGAATGAGTGACGGGTCTTGGCGCAGAAGTTCAAATTGCTCCGGGTGCTCAAGCAGAGCAAGCAGTCCGTGCGAGGTGGCAGTTCGAGTGGTCTCGTTCCCTGCCACGATCAGGAAGACAAAGAACAGAGTGAACTCCAGATCATCAAGATGGCGACCGTTCACCTCGGCAGAGAGCAGGTCCCCAGTGAGGTTATCTTCTGGGTTCAACCGTGCACGCTGTGCCATCTCGGAGGCGTAGGCAAAGATTTCTGTTACGGCTTCCATGGCTGTCTCTGGGGTTGGTGCAACCTCTGGGTCTTGGTCATCGATGAGCGAGTGGCTCAACTCGTACAGTCGGTGACGATCAGCAACCGGCACCCCGACAAGCTCGCTAATCGACCACATGGGAATGATGGCGGCAACGTCGGCCACGAAGTCACAGGAGTCTTGCTGCGCAAGCTGTGAGAACACAGCGCGAGTCTCGGCACGCATTGTGGGTTCGATCGTACTAATTCGCTTCGGAGTGAACGCTCGAGACACCACATCACGAAAGTTGCGATGCTCAGGGGGGTCCATCCCGATGATGACCATTCGAAGCTGATCAAGCTCATCCGGTGACGGGTCCAGTCGAAGAGGGCCACCTACCCAACTCGAGAAGTTGCTCGGGTCAATCGACACAGCCCGGACATCCTCGTGTCGGGTGATTGCCCAGAACCCAGGGCCGTCTGATTCCTCCTGAAAGTAGAGTCCCTCAGTGTTGCGGACCTCGTCGAGCCAAGTATGTGGCGTAGCGGCCTGCCAAACAGAAGCATCCGTTAGATCGATCGGGCTTGAACTCATCTCAGGCCTCTTCTAGTGCGGGGTCAGACTCCACGTACTTGCGGAACTTGCGCAGCATGTGGGCATTCATGGGCCGCATCGCAAGTTGAATCAGTGGAGTCATGCGCTTTGAGCCGCCGCTAAAGGTCATGGCCATGGTCCACTCCACTCGGGATCGGCCATTGCCAAGATCGGTCACGATGTAGTCCTCAGCAAATGCCTCTGGCCCACCCTTGATGGTCTGATTGAAGCGAAACGCCATGCGCGAGCATGGCTCCCATGCAATAAATTCCTCCCAGCCAGTCATTCCGCCGCGCATGTGCACTGTTCGGGTAGAGCCAACTTGCAACGGGAACGGCGAGGTCCACTCGACCCCCGTGATCGGCATCGCCCAGCGGGTCCACGACACTGCGTCAAGGAAGATCTCAAAGATCCTGTCTGGGGATGCTGCAATCTCTTGAGATGCAACCACCTTGCAGGGTGCAGTTTCGAAATACTCGAGGCGGACTCGCTCGCACTCTGTTCTGTCGGTTTCCAGTTTGGGTTCGGATTCTTGATGATCCTGCTGCTTGGCCATTTTCCCCTTTGCCCGAACGCTCACTCTTGAGTGGTTGCCACAACAGAGTGGGCCAAGGCTAGGCGAAGGCGCACTCGTCGATGCGCTGAAGAAGATCCGCTCAAGTTTTGGGCTCTTTAGACCGATTCCAATTCAAGCGACCGAGATCCCGCAAGAGTGTCGCCACGCCGATGAAGAGTCGGCGGCGAGGAGGCATCATGATTCGCCGAAACAAAATTGCCCTCACTGCGTCGATCTGTCTCGTGCTCGGCACGGGGTCGGTATCTGCTCTGACGCTGGTAGCGAGCACAAATTCGGCTGCGGCGGGAACGGAGACCGCGGCTGGAGTGAACGGCCTTGGTGGTTCCCCCGTGACGGTTTACGAGGACAAGTACATTGACGATTTGCTCTATGTACCACCCGCAGATGCTGGCGCAGGTACTGCAGCTGCAACCGGGGTTGGAGCGCCTGTGGAGGCAACCGCAAGTGACGGTCGCGTGAGTGCCAGCGATGGTTGGGTTGCAGGAGGTTCCTTGGAAACCTCCGTGGGTGTTGAGGGAGCAACGGGTCAGCCATCTCCGGAATCCGGCAGGTCAACGAATCCGACGGTTGCCGAGAATCCGAACCCTCCACAGAGTTCACCCGCGATAGCCCCCGCAAACCCGTCACCAACCCCTGGGATCGTCTCCTCCCCGGAACCTGTACCCACCACCTCACCGCCACGCAGCACCATTCCGACTGGAGCCGAACTGCCCTCCGACTGGCCAGCTGGCGTGCCGTATCCACCAATTCCATCGGGATGCAGACAGCCTCACCTAGAAGACAACGGGGTGTGGAATTGTGAGCACTGAGAGCACTGAGAGCACTCGAAAATCTGAGCGGACTCCAAAAACGGACAGCAAACCTGCAGCCCGGCCGAAGCGCAAGAAGCGCCATGCAGCCATGACTACAAGGATTCTTGCTGGGGGTGTGAGTACCTCGGCCATGCTCGGCCTAGTCGCTGGCATGGCAGCCGCGTCCACAGAACCCCTTGGTAGCACGAGCACCACCACCACCAGCGCAGTCCCAACACCGTCAACGATCGTCGTGGTGCGCGAGATTCATCGGCAGGTGATCTCGGATGTGCCACTAACGGGAATTGATCCAGTCACTGGCGCCGCTGTGGCAATCGGTGGTCAGCCTGCCGGCACCCCCGGAGCAGCCTCAGCCGCACAAATAGGCGGGACGGGCAGTTCAACGGGCTCAGGCACACAAGGGAGTTCCGCGCAGCCCACAACCTCTTCGGGAGGAGTCAGGGCTAGCTCTCCTGCACCGGTGGGCGCAGGTACGCTTGGGGG
>Ga0194051_1001075_pt1 | contig 14818 bp, 12 predicted proteins | sample SepL2320m_MetaG_FD_161275 | JGI IMG/M metagenome (GOLD analysis project Ga0194051, IMG submission 161275) | Anoxic zone freshwater microbial communities from boreal shield lake in IISD Experimental Lakes Area, Ontario, Canada - Sep2016-L239-20m | ecosystem: Environmental > Aquatic > Freshwater >... | reverse complement strand
AAGTTTATCTTTATTTTGTTTTAAATCTTTAATATGATCTATAATTTTTCCATGTGATAAATTTTCTATTTCATTACTTTTTAATGAATCATTTATCCATGTTTTCCTTTTTTTTGTAAAATATTCTATTTCTTCATTGGTCTGCCATCCTATTTGAAAAGCTTTATCGTTTGAAAATTGAGGTAAAGATTCTACAGCCCATGAAAGCAACTCGTTTTCAGTAAAATATTGTTTTGCTTTATTATTATACACGTTTGTGTCAGAATCACCTTGAGCCGCCATAAGATTATTTATTCCATGATATATTCTTTTCTGATTAAACCAGTTTGAAGCTATATTGACTGCGTTTATCACACATGGTAGATAAAAATTACTTTTAAATGGACCTATACTTTTTATATCCCACTCGTGTAGAAGTCCTTTTTTTCCTTTTCTAAGTTCTGCTTCTATTTTTTTCCAGGTGTCTTTTCCCGCAATATTAGATTCAATGTGGCGTTCTTTGTTGCTGCCTGCTGGTTTAATTTGATGTTTTTTAGGTGCAATAGCAATTTGATGTGTATTATTTCCGCCATTTATGACGCTTAATTTATGTCCAGTTACTTTTAATGGATCATTATTTCTATAACTTTCATCATTGTTAATTATTGTAGTTAGGCTAATTTTAGTATTTAAATCAGGTTCTGCTAATTTTAAGGATTTAATTTTTTTACTGGAAAATCTTGTATTTATTTGTCCTGTTTTTTCATATGGATAAAATATATAATCTATTATTTCTTTTTGTTGTTCTTTATTTAATTTAAATATAATATAATCATTTGCATAATCTTCATAATACCAACCATCTATATTATCAAAGTCTGAGTTTGGCAAATCTTCAATATTGTCAATTTTTTTTCCGAATGCTTCTGGTTTTTTATATGCTGTTGTTGAAATTCTGCTAGATTTTTTGCTAGATATTCCAAAAGGCTTATTTAAACATTTTGTAAGTAATGGTCTTAACTTTGATATGTCTATTGGAGGTTCGTTCTGTCCCTTCATGGATGACCAACCTATTGATCTATTAGTACCTGAAATAGTTGTGTCCTTTTTCTTCCATCTTTCTACAACATCTTTTCCATATTTTTTGTTAACATTTTCTATTTCTTCTGGGGTTGTTGCATCTTTTATTTCACTAATACTGTTATGCATAACATTCATAGCATTGTTTAACATTGGTATAGCATTTTTAAAAACGCCACTGTGATAATGATAATTATCATCATCATCATCATCATCATTTTTTTCATCAGGTCTAATATCGGGACCGTACTGTTTATTTTTGACAATAATAGATCTTTCCTTTTCCATATCGTCAAGCCAACTTCCTTCATCAATAAATTGAATTAAACCATTAAATCCTCCATATTCAAATGGTTGCAACCCATTTTCTTCTGCGGTTTTTTTTAATTTTTTTAGATCTATAGTATATTTTTTTCCTTTTGTTCCAATTTCAATAATCATTTCTTTAGGTTCTAATTTTTCACTATAATATTCATGTATTCCCATTCCATCAATTTTAACTTTACCTAATTCTTTGTTTTTTTTCCAAGCCTCAGGAGAAAATAAATCACGAGATGTTATATTTTCGTCATAGTCATTCCCTTGTTTTTGTATGATGTGGCTCATGTCTCTGGCCATTTCTGACTTAATTGAATTTTTTCCAATTTCAATTTTTACTTTTTTTAGTAATTCTTCTCTTGCTTTTGATGCTTGCATCAATCCTTTTCCGAAAATCCAACTCAAAACTGGAGTTTGTAATTTTTTATCTAAAAATGTTAAAAGACTTGCCACTCCTTCATTGATTCCAAAAGTAAGACTTTTATCATGAGTACGATTTTCAGAAATTAATTTTTTGTTTTTATTAATAATAAATAATTTAAAGCTGTTATTCAATTTAACCCCGTAATGTTTTAACTTACTAAACTATATATACACATATGACATGTTCTGGATCTAATACATTAGTAATTGGTCGTCCATCTCAACAGCAATATGATAACTGTGGTGCGGGTGGTTTTAATTCTTCCACGTGTGGCACTGCGGCTTGTAATTCTCCAGTTTCTCCTCATGACAGGAAGCTTTCCCCACGCAAGCACAGGGAAAAGGTTCGTGAAGACATTAAAGATTATGTTCTTTTAATGCTTGGAGCGCCAGTTGTTAAGGTAGAATTAGATCAACAACAATTAGACCTAGCCGTAGATCAATCTATGAAAATATTTGAAGAATATGCTGGTCGTGAATTTTTTGATTATTATACATTTTTTACAAGTCCTGGAAAAAGCGTTTATCGCATGCCTGATGATGTTGGAGTGGTTCGTAATGTTTTCTATAAAGAGAATGGTCAAATGGGGTTTCAAGCTTCAGATTTAGGAGGCGCTATTCCATTGGAATATTTTTATCCGGGTGGAGGAGAAGGGGCTATGGGCGGAATGTTAAACCCGATTCAGCCAATATGGGGTCGGGCAGGAGAATGGGTTCTTTACAAACAATATGAACAACAATTTAGTAAACTTTCAAGCAACCTCGGCGGTTGGGAATGGGTGTCTGATCCAGGTTATATAAAGCTTTACCCAATTCCATCTCGTGCTCAAAAAGTAATGGTTCACTATTTGCAAAAATGCAAAGATTGGAAAGAAGTTAATCAGGCCATGCAAGAAGGAGCTTTGTGCCATGCGATGATAATTTTAGGACACATCAGAGGCAAGTATGCACAACCACCGGGACCGGGTGGTGGAATGGCGCTTGACGGTGAGTATATGAAATCAAAAGGATGGGAAATGAAAGATAAATGGCAAGAGGAGCTTATTTATCGTTTTGGTGATCTTCCGTACATATCTCTTGACTAGCAACTAATTGATTTTGAATGTTAATTTTCTTTCAATAATAAACTATATAAGACAGCCAATTGGCGTCTTCCTTGTAGGATTTTGCAAATGAAAACATTTTTTAGATGGTTAAAAGACCAATCACGAACAAATGAATCGGACACACGTTATAGTGTAGAAGTTAACTTTAGAACACGAACGGACGAAGTTTTGAAAAATGCAGTTAAGATTACACTTGGATATGTTTCAGCTGCTTTAAAAAAATCAGGAACTCATGTAAAACAAGTGTTCGAAGAAGATCCTTTGCGAATTTTAGTATCTTCACGTAATTGGGACGATGGAGAATGGGTTTGTGTTGTTTCTTGGGATACAGATCACAAATGCTATGTTATTTCTAAAGGATTTTATAACAAAGATCGAAAATCTGTTTCTGTTAAAAGTAGCAAACATTGCGATGCAGAAAATGCTTCTGAAATTGTTGGAAAAGTACGCAACATGATGCACACTTTAAAAGATCAACCAGATAGAAAAGTTGTAAATCTTAAAAAAGTTCCCATGAAAAGAGGTCCTAAATAGTAGTTCATTTATCTTTCTGTGGAACAATAAGGATTCATAAATCCTTCACCTACAACTTTCATTCCACGAAATCCCATTAAGCGAACTTCAGCGATAACATTTTCTGGATTTTTATGAACTTCTTCATCTAAATCTTGGTCCGTTACTAATTCTTCAATTTTTTTAACAAGTTTCAGTGCTGCGTCAGAAAGTTGATCTTGTGATTGGGATGGTGGAGGATTTTCTTCTACAAGAACCGATAAATGTTCTAGTGATTCGATCTTATATAATTCAGATCCAGTCTTTGATTTAAAGATTTTTATAGCCGTATTGGTTTCGTGTCCCAAGTAGATTGGTGACTTTTCAAATATTACTGCATACATTGTTATTTCACAGTTCTCTGTTTGTCGCTTAAATTATAACAAATCCACCTTCAATCGGGCCTTCGTTCAAAAGAATATCTGGTTGATTTCCTTCTTCGATTTTTATTTCATTTAGTTTTTCAACAGGTTTTAAAACAACATGTTCGACTTTTCCTTGATCTTTAACGATGTCTGGTTGATCCAGAATTAATTTTTCTTCCATTTTAGCCTCTAATTCGGTGATTTTTTCATGATTAGGTGATTGCAGTTCTTTTACTAGTCGTAACAATCCTTGTTTTACTAATTGAATGTAGTAATTGTCACCTTGAAATTCTTTTCCCTTTCCAACACTTCGAATTCCACTTTTTGTAGGACGTGGCAGCGTAAGGTCAGCATTAGTATTGTTCCTGTACAAATACATGCCTTCTCCATGAAGGGCATTTTCTATCATTTGTGCTCGAACTTCTTTTTTTTCAAACTTGTTGAATTTTCGGTATTTCATATTTAAATGCCTTCTATGAACTACCCACCCGCTAAAAACTGGTGGGTTTCCTGCCCGACTAACTGCTTTCAATTAAGATAGTCTTATGTCAGGACAGCAGGCTAACCCGGTCGTTCCGACCGTTTTGTTTTTTTTGTTTTTGGATTGAACACTTGGTTTTCGTGATTTATCCAAACTAATATAGTGAAGAATTTTTATTTTTTTTTAATAAAATGTAAATATTGTTTCATGTTAATCTGGCAAGGAAACCCATTTCTTGTGTGGAATTTTGATTTTTTCAAATAAAACAAACGATTACTGTATTACAATAACACCTTTAGTCGCACAGGATATAGGATGATTACTAAAGATTTACTTCATATTTTCCAATACAATTAGGAACTATAGGCTAGAAAACAATGAATAAAAAAATTAATACACCAAAGAAATGGACTGAAATTTACCCCTATGGAACCAAGGAAGGAGATGAAGAATCAAAGTTTTTTCGTGCTTTAGCTAGACATAATAAGTTTGATTATAGAAGTACAATTGCTATTGTTAAAGCAACTAATTTAAGCAGGGAAAGAGTAGAAGATATAATAGATAAGTACCGCAACAATATTAATCCTCCATTAATTTATCCTCATGCCACCAATGAGGATCATTGGTGCTATTGGGAAAGATGTCCCGAAGTTCTTAATAGTGACAATAGAGGTATTTCAGATAAGGACAAAGACAATCGAATTGATAGACATATTTCTGGTTCATGTTAATTAAATAACTATTAATAACTCTTGATTTGATCTCAAAACGGATGAATATACAATCGATTTCCATCGTTAATCTTAATTTTTTTACTAGATCTTTTAAAAATTAAATTATATCGCTATATAATGTTAAGATGAACTTGAAATTTAAGAGGCAAAATAATGCTTGATTTTTTTAACTGGTGCTCAACAAAGAGCCTTCCAATTCCTGCAACAACATCAGAAAACTCTACTCGTACCGGTGTTAAGCCTCAATATCCTGATGGATATGTGCGATCACAGTACCCTGATGCTTATTTTGCACCAACATCAGCAACCGCTTATCTTGATCTGAAAAACTCTAAGAAGAATAAAAGTTCCTAAGGCTAATTGTCGCACTATTTTTAACATCTAAAGCTATAAAAAAATAGGCGTCTGATAAGTAACTTTTTAAAATTTTTTTAGAATTGGAATTACGATCCACGAACTATTCAGGATCATGGTATTTCATGAAGAAAAAGGACAGTAAATCACATTAACAAATGCTGTACTAATTTGTGAATTATCTTTATAATTTAAATTATTTATTATTCTACTAATTGTGGCAAAAGTCACTTTATAATTTTTAGATAAATTTTTAATTGAAACCCCATTTTTGTGTAATTCTCTTATTTCTTTAGCTTTTTCAAAGTTTAATTTATTGCGACCATAGTTTTCTTTTGGTCTATAAATATCATGTTTTTTCATCCAATTTATTATTGTTTTTTCAGTTACATTAAATATTTTAGACGCTTCTTTCCTGTTATTAATGTATGGGATCAGATCTTCTTTTTTTTGATTCATTTTGACCTTTTAAATCTTCCAAGTAAAATTAGTACAAAGAAAAAATTTTTTAAATTTAAGTGCATAGATATTTTAACTGAGTCTTGAACAGCCTTAGTTTACTCCTGTGGATAATTATGTGATTTTTCAACAGGAAACCAAATCCATTTATATAGTGGAGTTGAATAGTTCAATTAATAAATTCCACTTTCTTTAGAAGGTGGTTAGTTGATTAAAAACCTTTAAAGGAGGAATTAAATGCCACTTGTTGTGCCCGATACCGGAGAATTGAGGCTTCTTGATATCATGCTGAGGCTCGCCCTTTCGACTAACGAAAACCAAATTCTAAAGCTTTTCCAAAGTGATTCAACCCCAAGTGCGAGTTCGGCTCCTGGTTCTTTCACGGAGGCTAACTTCACAAACTATGCTGCCCGTACTTTATCACGTGCAACTTGGAACGCTGCTGCCACAGTTTCGAACAAAGCAGAATCTTCGTATGGCTCAACTCCACAATCTTGGACTTGCGGTGCTACCCCAAATACGGTTTATGGTTACTGGGTTGAAGGTTCAACTAGTGCAACATGTCTCTGGGCCGAACGATTCTCAACCAGTCGTGTAGTTGCTAATGGTGACGTTCTGAATATCACTCCAAAGTTTACATTGGCTTCGGAAACTTAAATTTTATGGATGCTTTTGTTTTAACTATTATCAGTTAATTATGAAAGATTTAAATTCAAGCCAGTTATTGAATGGAAGAATTTTGTGAACCAAAGTTCAGTTCAATAACGGCTTGTTTTTTTTGGTTAAATCCATATCAAGAGAAATATTACTTTAGGAGTTAATGGCAATTCTTACAACCCCCAAGGGAATTTGTTTTCTTGCCTGAAACATATGAATAAATTTCTATTATCATCTATGTTTTTTTTATTTTTAATTATAATATCTGTAATATATTTAAAGGAAAATAACACAACTCCAAAAGAAAGCATAACAAAGCGTAGGCTAGATATTTCAGAGACTTCTGATGTTGACTTAAGTATTATAGAAATAGTAAAAAAAATAAATATAAAAAATAATTTGATTAAAAACTTTTTTTGTAATAAATTAGAAGTTAAAATTTGGGAAAATATTCATAAGTTAAAGTTATACGGATCTTTGAATTATCAGAAGCCTTTTGGATTTCGATTAGAATTAAATTCATTTTTTGGAAAAGAGCTAGATCTAGGATCGAACGATAAAATTTTTTGGTATTGGTCAAAAAGAGACCGAAGACCGGGAGTATACTGGGCGTATTATGAAGATTTTTATAAAACAAGATTAAAAAATCCATTTAATCCAATGTTTATGAGAGCTACGTTTGGAATTGAAAATATAGATTTAAAAGATTCTATATTTTCTCAAAATAATGTTGATTTTATGTTAACTCAAAAAAGAAAAAATTCTAATAATGAAACAATATTTTTTTCAATTATAATTAATAAATATAGGGAACAAGTAGATGGATTCATAATATCTGATGCAAATGGAGTTTCTTTAGCAACATGTGAAATACAAAAAAGAAATAATGATGATATTCCATCTAAGATTTTATATAAATGGAATGAAGAAAAAAAAACAATGATGATTGATTTAAGTGATTGTTTTATAAATCAAAATTTAAATCAATCAGCATTTAAAATTCCAGATATAGATTCTAAAATAAATATGGCAAATGAGTGATTTATTTATTTAATCTTTTTTTAATAGCTTGACGCCTTAATTTCTCGGCTCTTAATCTGTGATCGTCCATTTTGCGACTTTCCATTAAATTCATTGAATTTTTCATTCCTAAGGCACGAATTTGTGATGGCGTAGGTCCAGCAGCACTTCCTCCTTGAATAGACATAGGACCAATTGTCGGCCTTAAATTAGACCTTCTTGGCAAAGAACCTTTCTTTCCACACCCACAACCCATAAAACCTCCTTAATGTATTTTTATACTAAAAGTCTCTTTGCCATCCTAGGCTTGGTAGCTTTTTAATTTTTACATTAATATGTGACCTTTAAGAAAATCGGAACGACACAATAGGTTGAAATTTGCGTTATAATATATATGAATTAATTATGATAAAAATTATCTGTTGAGCGGATAAAGTCAAATTTTGTTTGATGCTTTTTTGAAAGATTGAATTATTACTTTATTTTTGAAAATTCAAAGCACAGACGGCACTAAACAGTCTTCCAAAATCACAATGAATCAGAAGATCGAAACTGGAAGTTTGGTTATTTAGCATCAAAATTGTATATTTGTGAAAATCAAAAGGTTAGATAATCTTCATAAAGGACACTATGCTATGTTAGAAAAAGAGGGTTAATAATGACTGAAACTCCAGAGTGTATTTTGGAAAAAGCTAATCAAATAATGGATAGTGCAATTGAAAAGGCTGGCGATCTTATTATGACCAAGCCAAATATTGCAGAAATTATTTTGAAACAAGTACTAAAATGTGATCCAGAGAATAACTCTGCATTGCAACTTTTGGGACTTTGCAAACATAGGATGGGGGAAAACGCAGAAGCTATAGAAATAATTAGAATGGTTCTTGATCTTGATCCAGATAACGCAGACAACTGGAATAATATTGGTCTTGCTTATGGCGGTTTAGGTAATTCAAAAAAATCTATTGAATGTATCAATATGGCAATTAAATTAAATCCTAACCAATATTTCTTTAAGAATAATTTATCACTTCAGTATAGAGCATTAGGCGATTATGATAACGCCATACTTTACATGAGAAAAGCTATTGAATCAAACGAACAACCACAGCTTTGGCTGAATCTCGGTGGAATTTATGGAGAGTTAAAAAACATACACGAAGCAAAGAAGTGTTTTGAAAATGCACTAAAAATAGATCCTAAGTATCCAGCTGCTCACGTGGACATGGCTTTTACTTATCATCTTTTTGGAGATTGGAAAAAAGGATTTGCCGCCTATGAATGGAGGTTTTGGTACTATCCACAGATGCGTTATTATCACAATGCTTATGATATGAATAAACTTTGGAACGGAAAAGATGATCTAAATGGAAAAAGAGTTTTAGTATACGGAGAACAGGGACTAGGAGATATTATTCAATTTGTAAGATATGCAAAAGATTTGAAACAGTTGGGAGCACACGTGATTATTCACTGTCCCAATAGCCTAGATTCTGTCGTGAAAAGAATTGAAGGCGTTGATGAAACTACTAATCGTGATATAGTTAATGATAATGGAGATAAATTTCCTGATTATGATTATCAATTTTCAATGATGAGCTTTCCTCATTTGCTTGATTCGCAAGAAATTTATGGAAAACCTTATATCAAACCAGTAACGATGGGGTTTTCAGATCATATGAAAAAAGAATATGGCGATACATTAAACATTGGAATTGTGTGGGCCGGAAGTCCTGCTCATCCACATGATAAAAAAAGATCAATTCAACTTAAATTTTTTAAACCATTGCAGGATGTGTCTGGCGTAAAGCTTTTTAGTTTGCAGATGGAAGGTTCAAAAAGAAAATATGGAGTGACATATAGAAATGAAAAAGAAAATTTAACAGATCCTAAAGATATGAATTTTGAAAAATTTCAACCAGATGCTGAAGGCATCGTTGATTATAATGAAGGATGTGGCGATATGAATATTATTGATTTGACAAAAATGATACAGTCCTTTGAAGACACAGCAACAATTTTGGCAGGTATTGATATTTTGATTTGCTGTGATACCTCAATAGCGCATATGGCTGGTGCAATGGGAGTTCCAGTTTGGAATGTTATTCCTTACAACCCAGATTGGCGTTGGACATTGGAAGGAGAAACTACAAAATGGTACGACAGTATGAGAATATATCGTCAAGAAAAAAAGGACGACTGGACTGAAGTTTTCAAAAAAATTGAAAAGGATCTTCGTGAAAATATACTACAGAATAAGTGACAATAGCTACAAGAAAACAAAACTCATTGGAGCTTCTAAAGAAGTTTGTTTGATGAACTTCGTGAAAGCATTTCATGAAGTGATTTTTGGGACTAATGTTCATCCGTTTGATAACTGGGTGGTCCCTATGAAGATTATAGCCGATAAATGTGACCGTAAAACATTAAAAATGTTGACGCAAACAGGAATTCCAATTGTTTTAACTGAGTATGGAAATGCAGGATCTTTAAAACACGCTATTAATTTGGCAGTTACGGAATGTTCTGAAGAAGATCTAGTTTATTTTTGTGAAGATGATTACTTGCATTTAAAAATAGCACCCAAATTATTACAAGAAGGTATAAAAAGATCAGATTATGTGACTCTTTATGACCATCCTGATAAATATACGCCTCAATACAATGGTGGTGAGTTTTCCAAAGTAATAAAAACTAACTCAAGTCATTGGAGATACACGATTAGTACATGTATGACTTTTGGAACTAAAATTAATACGCTTAAAAAAGATTTAGATATATGGAATAAATACATTGATAAAAATCATCCAGAAGATCATCTTATTTTTAGCGATTTAGCCAAAGAAAAAAAAAGAAGATTGGCTGTGTGCATTCCAGGAGTTGCTGACCATACGGATCTTGAATACTCAAATAGAGTAAATAAAATGCTCATTCAACCTTGGTCTATTGATTTTATGATAGATGAATTAACAAATAAAATTGGAGATTTGGCTCAACAAAGTTGGATTAAAAACAAACAAGGATTGGATAAACTTATGGCGCTCGATGCAGTTTTTCAAGATCAATTACATGTCATCCAATAGCACTGTTTCAAATCCTACCGTATTTTTTGGATGCCATTTTTCCGTTTTTTAGGCGGCAAATAACCATTTTGACGAGCAGTAGTAATCGCAGATAGTACCGCTTTGCTGGATATTTGACATTTGTAGTTTCTATTTAAAACAAGACATTCAGTGTAATAAATTTCTTCATATGCACATTCAATGTGTTTGTTTGGATATTTCGTAATATAACTAAAACCATTGGTGGTTGGGCAAGGATCATCATAGTAAGATAATTGATAAATGTTTTCACTCTTAATCGAAATGCCACCAGTAGAAATAAATTTGTAATTGTTTGTTATTACACTTGCATCGCCCCTGATATAAATTCTATTACGACGATTTGCAGGAATCCATTTGTAACCAATTAAAAATGTGGACGCACTAGCAAAATTTATTTCCGCATCTTCTGATTCAAATTCGAATGCGAAAGTATAAGTGCCGCTAATTAATGCGCCACCACTAGAAATTAAATTGTATATCGATTTTGTTTGTCCACTTGCAATCACACCGCCATTTGCTGTAATCAAATAATCCACTGCAACATAAGCTGAATTAACACTGACGTTAAGCCCACCATTTGTTTCTTCAACATCATTAAATGTTTGATCGGAAGAACCAGAGACTGTACTTCCACCAGCAGTTTCTTCAATATCATTAAATGTTTGATCTGAAGAACCAGAAGCCTCTGTCCCGCTAGTTGCTGTAATGTTATAAGTAGCTAATGGATCTGTAGAACCAGAAACCTCTGTCCCGCTAGTTGCTGTAATATTGTAAGTGGCTAATGGATCTGTAGAACCAGAAACTGTACTTCCACCAGCAGTTTCTTCAACATCATTAAGTGTTTGTTGTGCAGATCCAGAAACTGTTGTTCCGCTAGTTGCTGTAATATTGTAAGTGGCTAATGGATCTGTAGAACCAGAAACTGTACTTCCACCAGCAGTTTCTTCAACATCATTAAATGTTTGTTGTGCATATCCAGCAACTGTTGTTCCGCTAGTTGCTGTAATGTTATAAGTAACTAATGGATCTGTAGAACCAGAAACTGTACTTCCGCCGGCGGTTTCTTCGATATCATTAAATGTTTGATTTGCAGATCCAGAAACTGTACTTCCACTTGTGGCTATAATATTGTAATTAACTAATGGATCTGTAGAACCAGAAACTGTACTTCCACCAGCAGTTTCTTCAACATCATTAAATGTTTGTTGTGCAGATCCAGAAACATTAATACCACTTGTGGAAATAATATTGTAAGTAACTAATGGGTCTGTAGAACCAGAGACTATATTTCCACCAGCAGTTTCTTCGATATCATTAAATGTTTGATTTGCAGATCCAGAAACTGTTGTCCCGCTAGTTGCTGTAATGTTATAAGTAGCTAATGGATCTGTAGATCCAGAAACTGTACTTCCACCGGCAGTTTCTTCAATATCATTAAATGTTTGATCTGAAGAACCAGAAGCCTCTGTCCCGCTAGTTGCTGTAATATTATAAGTAGCCAACGGATCTGTAGAACCAGAAACTGTACTTCCGCCAGCGGTTTCTTCAACATCATTAAATGTTTGTTGTGCAGATCCAGAAACTGTTGTCCCGCTAGTTGCTGTAATGTTATAAGTAGCTAATGGATCTGTAGAACCAGAAACTGTACTTCCACCGGCGGTTTCTTCGATATCATTAAATGTTTGATTTGCAGATCCAGAAACTGTTGTCCCGCTAGTTGCTGTAATGTTATAAATAGCTAATGGATCTGTAGAACCAGAAACTGTATTTCCACCGGCGGCTTCTTCAACATCATTAAATGTTTGTTGTGCAGAACCAGAAACTGTTGTTCCGCTTGTTGCTGTAATATTGTAAGTAGCCAACGGATCTGTAGAGCCAGAAACTGTACTTCCACTTGTTGCTGTAATATTGTAAGTAGCTAATGGATTTGCAGAGCCAGAAACTGTACTTCCGCCAGCGGTTTCTTCAATATCATTAAATGTTTGATCGGAAGATCCAGAAACTGCACTTCCACTTGTGGAAATAATGTTATAAGTAGCCAACGGATCTGTAGAGCCCGAAACTGTACTTCCACTTGTGGCTATAATATTGTAATTAACTAATGGATTTCCAGAGCCAGAAACTGTACTTCCGCCAGCGGTTTCTTCGATATCATTAAATGTTTGATCGGAAGATCCAGAAACTGCACTTCCACTTGTGGAAATAATGTTGTAAGTAACTAAGGGATCTGTAGAACCAGAAACTGTACTTCCACCGGCGGTTTCTTCAACGTCATTAAATGTTTGATTTGCAGAGCCAGAAACATTACTTCCACTTGTGGCTATAATGTTATAAGTAGCCAACGGATCTGAAGAACCAGAAACTGTACTTCCACCGGCGGTTTCTTCAACGTCATTAAATGTTTGATTTGCAGATCCAGAAACTGTCGTTCCGCTAGTTGCTGTAATGTTATAAGTAGCTAATGGATCTGTAGAACCAGAAACTGTATTTCCACCGGCGGTTTCTTCAATATCATTAAATGTTTGATCTGAAGAACCAGAAGCCTTTGTCCCGCTAGTTGCTGTAATGTTATAAGTAGCTAATGGATCTGTAGAACCAGAAACCTCTGTCCCGCTAGTTGCTGTAATGTTGTAAGTAACTAATGGATCTGTAGAGCCAGAGACTGTACTTCCACCGGCAGTTTCTTCAACATCATTAAATGTTTGTTCTGAAGATCCAGAAACTGTTGTTCCGCTAGTTGCTGTAATGTTATAAGTAGCTAATGGATCTGTAGAACCAGAGACTGTATTTCCACCGGCAGTTTCTTCAACGTCATTAAATGTTTGTTGTGCAAATCCAGAAATTGTTGTTCCGCTAGTTGCTGTAATGTTATAAGTAGCCAACGGATCTGTAGAACCAGAAACGTTACTTCCACCGGTGGTTTCTTCAACATCATTAAATGTTTGTTGTGCAGAGCCAGAGACTATTGTTCCGCTTGTTGCTGTAATGTTGTAAGTAACTAATGGATCTGAAGAGCCAGAAACTTCACTTCCACTTGTGGCTGTAATGTTATAAGTAGCTAATGGATCTGAAGAACCAGAAACTGTATTTCCACCGGCAGTTTCTTCAACATCATTAAATGTTTGATCGGAAGAACCAGAAACTGTTGTTCCGCTAGTTGCTATAATGTTGTAATTAACTAATGGATCTGTAGAACCAGAAATTGTTGTTCCACCGGCAGTTTCTTCAACATCATTAAATGTTTGTTGTGCAGAGCCAGAGACTATTGTTCCGCTTGTTGCTGTAATGTTGTAAGTAACTAATGGATCTGAAGAGCCAGAAGCCTCTGTCCCGCTAGTTGCTGTAATGTTGTAAGTAACTAATGGATCTGTAGAACCAGAAACTGTATTTCCACCAGCAGTTTCTTCAACATCATTAAATGTTTGATCTGAAGAGCCAGAAGCTTCACTTCCACTTGTGGAAATAATGTTATAAGTAGCTAATGGATCTGTAGAACCAGAAACGGTACTTCCACCGGCAGTTTCTTCAATATCATTAAATGTTTGTTGTGCAGATCCAGAAACTTCACTTCCACTTGTGGCTATAATGTTGTAAGTAGCCAATGGATCTGTAGAACCAGAAACGGTACTTCCACCGGCAGTTTCTTCAACATCATTAAATGTTTGTTGTGCAGATCCAGAAACTGTTGTTCCGCTAGTTGCTGTAATATTATAAGTAGCCAACGGATCTGTAGAACCAGAAATTGTTGTTCCACCGGCAGTTTCTTCAACATCATTAAATGTTTGATCTGAAGATCCAGCAACTGTTGTTCCGCTAGTTGCTGTAATGTTATAAGTAGCTAATGGGTCTGTAGAACCAGAAACTTCACTTCCACTTGTGGCTGTAATGTTATAAGTAGCTAATGGATCTGAAGAACCAGAAACGGTACTTCCACCGGCAGTTTCTTCAACATCATTAAATGTTTGTTGTGCAGAGCCAGAAACTGTTGTTCCGCTTGTTGCTGTAATGTTGTAAGTAACTAATGGATCTGAAGAGCCAGAAACGGTATTTCCACCGGTGGTTTCTTCAACATCATTAAATGTTTGTTGTGCAGAGCCAGAGACTATTGTTCCGCTTGTTGCTGTAATGTTGTAAGTAACTAATGGATCTGAAGAGCCAGAAGCCTCTGTCCCGCTAGTTGCTGTAA
>Ga0194051_1001073_pt1 | contig 14830 bp, 10 predicted proteins | sample SepL2320m_MetaG_FD_161275 | JGI IMG/M metagenome (GOLD analysis project Ga0194051, IMG submission 161275) | Anoxic zone freshwater microbial communities from boreal shield lake in IISD Experimental Lakes Area, Ontario, Canada - Sep2016-L239-20m | ecosystem: Environmental > Aquatic > Freshwater >... | reverse complement strand
GTTTTAAAAGCGTAGCGCTCGAATAACTCGCGTAATTTTGGCGCATCCTCTGCAACTGCATGCAGGTCATCCAAGCTGGGCAAGTGAGGCGATAAATCACAGTCCGTTTTAATCGTGAGCAATTCGCGTGCGCGCAATAACCAAGGCAAGCTAGCGCGTAAATTTTCGCCCACCACACCTTTGACCAATTCAGCTGAGGCCATTAAATTATCTAAATCGCCAAACTCAGCCAACCATTTATTAGCTGTTTTAGGGCCAGCTTTAGGTACCCCCGGTACGTTATCTACAGTATCACCAATAATGGTGAGGTAATCGACGATGCGCTCGGGAGGTACGCCGAATTTATTAATCACCCCGGCAATGTCCAAGCGCTCATTGGTCATCGTGTTAATTAATGAGACCGAAGAATTCACTAATTGGGCTAAATCTTTATCACCAGTTGAGATAATCGTTTCCCAGCCAGCTGCACTTGCTTGGGTCGCTAACGTGCCGATCACATCGTCGGCCTCAACGCCTGACACCATCAAGATAGGCCAACCCATGGCTTGCACCATCGCATGAATTGGCTCAATTTGCTTCACCAAGTCTTCGGGCATCGGTGAGCGATTTGCCTTGTACTGGTCATACATCTCATCTCGAAAAGTTTTACCCTTGGCATCGAAGACGCAGGCGATATGATCTGCAGCAATATCAGTTCGCGCCCGGCGGAGCATATTGACCATGCCATAAATAGCGCCAGTTGGCTCGCCTGCCCCATTACGTAAATCGGGCATCGCATGAAATGCCCGATAAAGGTAGCTAGAACCGTCAATTAATAGGAGTCTGTGTTTAGTCATACCGCAATCGTACAATCTAGTTGCCTAACACTCATAAATAGAGGATTTTAAAGATGCGCCAACTTCGCTTGACCCGCCTTCCAGCAAGCTTGGCATGCCTTTTAAGCTTTTTTTGGGGCAGCTTGGTTTTAGGACCCCTACCGGTTCTAGCTCAAGCAGGTAATTTGCAAGCACTGAGCCCAGAAGATCTGCAACAAATTAATGGTCCCGCCCAATCGCCAAGCAGTTCAGCCTCGACCAAGGCGGGCAGCAAGTTAACTCACCAGCCCTCCTTTTCACATACCAGCTCAAATGGGACGCGAATTACGGAATATCGAGATGCTCATAGCCCTACTAGCGTTCAGGTTAAAGGTCCATTAGGTGCCTACGATATGTCTCACCCTTCCTCTTTAATGCCGGGTGCACGCGAGCCCGCCACCACTATTCTCAGCGTACCTAGCTTCAACCTTCCGCTGCGATAAATTGGTTTTAGATAATGGCCGTTTATACCCCGCTCACCCTCTCTGAAATTACACCCTGGTTCGAGCACGAATTTTCGCTTGGCAAGACAATGGATTTAAGAGGCATTCATGGCGGTATCGAGAATTCCAATTTTTTTCTTGATGTAGCTCAAGCCGGTGAGACTCATGAGTATGTTCTAACGATTTTTGAGCGCTTAACTGCTGCGCAGTTGCCCTACTATCTAGACCTGATGTTGCACCTCGCCAATAAAGGTATTCCGGTACCTAAGCCAATTGCTAATCGCGCTGGAGAGATCCTTTTTACCATCCATAACAAACCTGCTGCTATCGTCACTAAATTACCAGGTCAATCGCACCTGCAGCCCACTGCCGAAAACTGTGCGATGGTTGGTGAGATGCTGGCCAAAATGCATTTAGCTGGAGCAGATTTTCCGACTGTGCAGGCTAATTTACGCAGTCTCGCTTGGTGGCAACAAACTGCTCCTGCCATACTGCCTCATCTTTCAAGTACCCAACAAAGCCTCTTAAATAGCGAGTTGCAATTTCAAGCAGCATTCTTTGCGAGCGCCGATTATGCGCAGTTGCCCTCTGGCGCCAGTCACTGTGATTTATTTCGCGATAACGTGCTGTTTGTCGAGCACCAACAACAAACGCAGTTGGGAGGCTTATTTGACTTTTACTTTGCCGGTGCCGATAAATGGTTATTTGATCTCGCGGTAACCGCTAATGACTGGTGTCTTAACGCTAACCATGCCGATTTAGATGAGCAGCGTCTCGCTGCTTTGCTGAATGCTTATCAAACTATTCGCCCCTTGAGTGCAGGCGAAAAGCGCAGTTGGTCTGCTATGCTCCGTGCAGGCGCATTACGTTTTTGGATTTCGCGCTTATGGGATTTTTATTTACCCCGTAACGCGCAAATGCTCACTGCACATAACCCCAATCACTTTGAGGCGATCTTAGATAGTCGTCGTAAGCAAAAAAATAATCTCTTATGAAACTGAATAGTGTTAATGCCCAACAAGGCTACGTCTGGATTCGCCAAGGTATATGGCTTTTTAAACAAAACCCGTTGGGCTTTTTAATGCTCGTGTTTTTGTATATTTTTTTAGTCCAGCTAGCTATCTTAATTCCTATTGTTGGTGTCTTTGCAATTTTGCTCATCACCCCCTCATTGCAGTTCGGTTTCATGACGGGTTGTCGGCAAACGATTCAAAAAATTCGTCTTTCGCCTTTGGTCTATTTGGTTGGCCTACGCTCTTCAGGATCCTTGGTACGTAAAAGACTTTTGCAACTCGGCCTGATTCACACTAGCTTAATTTTAGTGTTAAGTTTTATCGCCAGCTTCTTTGTTGATGTGCAAGTACTCTTGCCTGCGCTAACTGGTGATAAACCTCTGGGCATCGAGATTATTAAGCAGATGTATATCGTCTTAGGGATTGTGGTGGCACTCTATATTCCGATTGGGATGCTGATGTGGTTCTCACCAATTCTGGTAGGTTGGGAAGACATGCCGGTTACCCAAGCACTTTTTTCCAGTTGGATTGCATGCTGGCGCAATCGCAGCGCATTTATCATTTATTTATGCATATGGGGTGCGCTATTAGTGGCGGTGCCATTGTTGCTCAGCACCGTGTTTGAGGCGCTCAATTTGAGCGAAGTAGGCTCGTTTGTCATTGCCCCAATTTCAATGGCTTGTATGACAGTACTGTATTGCTCTGCGTTCGCTACTTGGAAAAATTGCTTTTCCGATAACGTGGCTTCCACTAACCCTGATGAGATTGGCGCTTAACCAACGATAAGGTAGTGCTGAGCCATTCCCCGTTAATCAATGGCTGCTAACTTCGCGATACTCAATTGCAACCATTTCACGCCGTGCCGCTTGAAATTAATTTGTGCACGCGCATCAGCCTCAAGGCCCTCGAGGGCAGTAATACGCCCCTCACCAAACTTGGTATGAAAAACCTGCTGACCAACCCGAAAGGGATAAATGTCTCGCGCTGGTGCAGCCATGCGGGGAATATTGCTACTTAAAGCGCTGTGCGCTAACCGCGGCTTACGCGCAGTAGGGCTATCTTCGTAATCAAATACCTGACTGTCATCACTATCGTGCGAGTAGCCACTTTGCCAAGTACCCCCGCCACTTCGTCCCCCGCCCCAACGCGCATCTTTCATTTTGGGGGTAAGCCATTTCAAACATGCTGTCGGTAATTCTTCCAAGAAGCGTGACGGCATGTTGTAACGCACTTGACCATGCAACATGCGTGATTGCGTATGCGACAAATACAAACGTTCTTTAGCACGCGTAATCGCCACATACATCAGGCGTCGCTCTTCTTCTAAACCGTTACTTTCATTAATACTATTTTCATGAGGAAATAAGCCCTCTTCAAGCCCAGTAATAAAAACCGCAGTAAATTCCAAGCCTTTGGCAGAGTGGACGGTCATGAGTTGAATGGCATCTTGCCCGGCTTGCGCTTGGTTGTCTCCAGCCTCTAAAGAAGCGTGCGCTAAAAAAGCAGCTAAAGGCGACATTTCTAAAGTGCCGGCATCGTTCTCACTTGGCATTGAAGCGGCTTTAGCGTTCTGCCCAAAACCCTCTTCGGCAATAAAAGCCGTGGCAGCATTAATTAATTCTTGTAAGTTTTCAACCCGGTCTTGACCTTCGCGCTCACTTAAGTAGTGCTGAATTAAACCGCTATGTTGAATTACAAACTCGACTGTTTCAGGCAACGTGTTGTGCCGGGTTGCTTCGCGCATGTGATCGACGAGGCGCACAAAGCCACCCAGGGCTGCGCCAGCCTTGCCTTCGAGTGTGCTGGCCGCCGAGTACAAGGAACATTGTTGTAATTGCGCCGCATCTTGAAGCGCCTCAATACTTCTCGCTCCAATTCCCCGTGTGGGAAAATTAACTACACGAGAAAATGACGTATCGTCATTGGGGTTTTCAAGTAAGCGTAAATAAGCTAGCGCATGTTTTACTTCGGCGCGCTCAAAAAACCGTAAACCACCATAAACTCGGTAGGGTAAACCAGCAGAAAATAAATTATGTTCAATAATTCGCGATTGCGCGTTGCTACGGTAAAGCAAAGCAATCTCACTACGACTGATGCCGCTATTAATCAGCCCTTTGATTTCGTCAATGAGCCAAGCGGCTTCCATCCCATCGCTCGCCGCTTCGTAAATCCGCACTGGCTCACCATGACCCGCATCCGTGCGTAAATTTTTACCTAAGCGCGCAGTGTTGTTAGCGATTAAGTGATTCGCGACATCTAAAATATTGCCATGGGAGCGATAATTTTGTTCTAACTTCACCATGAATGGGTGAAATTGATTTTCATATAAACGCATATTTTCTACATCAGCACCGCGAAACGCGTAGATACTTTGGTCATCATCACCAACCGCAAAAACCGAACTTGCACTGGCGCTAGCACGACCCCCGTCATGGCCAGAAAGAAGCTTTAACCACGCATATTGCAACGCATTGGTATCTTGAAACTCATCAATCAAAATATGGCGAAAGCGCTCTTGATAATGCGTGCGAATCGGTGCGTGGTGCTGCAATAATTCATAGCTGCGTAATAGTAATTCAGCAAAATCAACTACCCCTTCGCGTTGACATTGCTCATCATAGGCAGCGTAAAGCTCGGCCATCCGATCTTGGAAGGCGTCACCTGAATGTAAATCTTTGGCCCGCATACCACGCTCTTTTGCATGGGCAATAAAATATTGCAATTGCTTAGGGGGATATTTTTCATCATCGACTTTAAGTCCCTTTAAAAGTCGCTTAATCGCTGACAATTGATCTTGGGTATCGAGTATTTGAAAGGTTGATGGCAAACCCGCATCACGATGATGGGCGCGTAATAAACGGTTACACAGTCCATGAAAAGTGCCGATCCACATGCCCCGGGTATTAATTGGCAAGATCGCCGCAAGGCGAATCATCATTTCTTTGGCAGCTTTATTGGTAAAAGTTACTGCAAGTACGCTAATTGGTGAAGCTTGACCTGTTTGAATCAGCCAGGCAATGCGCGTAGTGAGCACACGGGTCTTGCCGCTACCGGCGCCCGCTAAAATTAAAGCAGAGCGCGAACGGCCCTTTTCATCGCTTGGCGGCAGTGTGACTGCTTCGCATTGTTCGGGATTCAGGTTGGCGAGCAAGTCAGAGTACATTAGGCCAATTATAATTTGCCTCTTATGCCAAACCCTTTAAATCCCTCTGCTTCAAGCCCCATCAACCCCACCGCTGATTTAGAGTTGGCTAAATCCTATGAACCAGGCCCCATTGAAGCCTATTGGGGCCCTGAATGGGAACGCCGTGGCATTTCAGAAACTACTTTAGACGACCAGAAACCCAACTTCAGCATCCAACTGCCGCCTCCTAATGTCACGGGTACTTTGCATATGGGACATGCGTTTAACCAAACGATGATGGATAGCCTCATTCGCCATGCCCGCATGCAAGGTTGTAATACCCTCTGGCTACCGGGCACTGATCATGCTGGCATTGCCACGCAAATTGTGGTTGAGCGACAACTAGATGCGCAAAAGGTCTCACGCCATGATCTGGGTCGCGAGGCTTTTCTAAAAAAAGTTTGGGAATGGAAAGATGCTTCTGGCTCAACCATTACGCGCCAAATTCGTCGTCTTGGTGCATCCATTGACTGGTCACGCGAATATTTCACCATGGACGACAAAATGTCAGCGGCCGTGGTTGAGGTCTTTGTGCGCCTACATGAGCAAGGTTTAATTTATCGGGGCAAACGCCTAGTCAATTGGGATCCTGTCCTTGGTACCGCCGTTTCCGATTTAGAAGTGGTGAGCGAAGAAGAGTCAGGCAGTCTGTGGCATATTCGCTATCCATTAAGCGATGGATCCGGCGAATTAATCGTCGCGACAACAAGGCCAGAAACTTTACTGGGCGACGTTGCGGTGATGGTGAATCCAGAAGATGAACGTTATCGTCATCTGATTGGACAAATGGTGAATTTACCCTTGTGCAATAAAACCATTCCCATCATTGCTGATAGCTATGTTGATCCTGCTTTTGGTACTGGCGTTGTCAAAGTAACTCCTGCACACGACTTTAATGACTACGCCGTTGCCCAACGCCACCAATTACCGCTCATTACGATTCTGACGCTCGATGCCAAGATTAATGAAAATGCCCCCAAAATCTACCAAGGCCTGGATCGCTTCGCCGCCCGTAAGCAAATCATTGCCGACTTAGAGGTTGCAGGTTTAATGGCGGAAGTAAAACCACATACCTTAATGGTGCCCCGTGGCGACCGCACGCAAACCATTATTGAACCGATGCTGACCGACCAATGGTTTGTTGCCGTTTCTAAACCGAGCGCTGACAACCTCTATCAACCTGGTGCGTCAATGGCCAGTGCTGCATTACATGCCGTTACGAGCGGGGCAATTCAGTTGGTGCCCGAAAATTGGGTCAGTACGTATACGCAATGGCTGGAAAATATTCAAGATTGGTGTATTTCTAGGCAGTTGTGGTGGGGCCACCAAATTCCCGCCTGGTATGGCACTGACGGACAAATATTTGTAGCCCGTAATGCAGCTGATGCGCAAGCCAAAGCCAGTGCAGCCGGATACTCCGGACCACTACAGCGCGACCCTGATGTGCTTGATACCTGGTTTAGTTCGGCACTCGTACCCTTCAGTTCATTGGGTTGGCCGCAAGCAACTCCGGAGCTGAAGCACTTTTTACCTTCCTCGGTCTTAGTTACTGGCTTTGACATTATTTTCTTTTGGGTGGCGCGTATGGTGATGATGACTTGCCACTTTACGGGGCAAGTACCCTTTCATACGGTCTATGTGCATGGCTTGGTACGCGATGCTGAAGGCCAAAAAATGAGTAAGTCAAAAGGGAATACCTTAGATCCAATCGACCTCATCGATGGAATTGAATTAGCGCAGCTCGTAGACAAGCGCACTGCTGGTCTCATGAATCCGAAACAAGCGGCAAGTATCACCAAAAAAACCAATAAAGAATTTCCTGATGGCATTCCCGCTTTTGGTACCGATGCCTTACGTTTTACCTTTGCCTCTCTAGCATCGCTAGGCCGTAATATTAATTTTGATCAAAAACGCTGCGAAGGTTATCGTAATTTTTGTAACAAACTCTGGAATGCCAGCCGCTTCGTTTTAATGAATTGCCCCGGTGATGATGCAGCCAATGGCTTTGCGCCCTGTGACAATGAATGCGGTCCCGATGGTTATCTCGATTTTTCACCGGCTGATCGTTGGATTGTGTCCCAACTGCAAACCACTGAGGCAGAAGTTGCCAAAGGTTTCGCGATGTATCGCTTTGACAATGTGGCCAGCGCGATTTATCAATTTGTTTGGGATGAATATTGTGATTGGTATCTAGAGCTCGCAAAAGTTCAGTTACAAACTGGCACGCTTGCCCAACAACGCGCTACACGGCGTACGCTCTTACGAGTCCTTGAAACTATCTTGCGTTTAGCTCACCCGCTTATTCCTTTCATTACCGAAACCCTTTGGCAAACCGTTGCCCCTAAATCTGGCAAAGAACTGAGTCAGCAAGCAAGCCAATCAATTGCTTTACAGCCCTATCCCATCAGCCAGCCTGAAAAAATCGATGCAGGTAGTGAAGCGTGGATGACGCAAATCAAGGCTATTACCGATGCCTGCCGGAATCTCCGTGGTGAAATGCAAATTTCACCGGCACAAAAAGTGCCCTTGTGGATTTGCGGACCGTCAGCTTTTTTAACCCAAGCAAGTCCCTATTTAATGGCGCTCGCGAAATTATCTGAAGTGCGCATCTTTGCCGATGAAGCTAGCCTCGAGCGCGAAGGTGCGGGTGCTCCTATTGCCTTAGTTGGCGAGATTAAATTACTACTTAAAATTGAAGTCGATTTAGCTGCTGAGCAAATACGCATTAGCAAGGAATTGGTGCGAATTGCCAATGAAATTGATAAATGTCGCCAAAAATTGAATAATGAAAGCTTTGTTGCCCGCGCCCCAGACGAGGTAGTCGCACAAGAAAAACAGCGTCTTGCAGGCTTTGAGCTCAACCACGAAAAATTAGCTGCCCAACTGGAGCGCTTAAAATCATCTTAAATCCTTTTTAGAATCGAACTTTATGAGCAATGCCAAGTTAAAACCCGTTAGCAAAGCAGTATTTCCAGTTGCCGGCTTAGGTACGCGGTTTTTGCCTGCTACTAAGGCCAGTCCTAAAGAAATGCTCAATATTGTCGATAAGCCGCTGATTCAATACGCGGTTGAAGAGGCGATAGCTGCCGGGATTACTGAAATGATTTTTGTCACCGGCCGCAGTAAACGCGCCATTGAGGACCACTTCGATAAGGCCTATGAACTTGAAGCCGAGCTGGAGGCTAAAAATAAAACGGCTTTACTCGAAATTGTGCGTAATGTGAAACCGAGTCATGTCGATTGTGTATATGTGCGTCAACCTGAAGCTTTGGGCTTAGGTCACGCGGTACTTTGCGCCGAAAAATTAGTACGCGATGAGCCCTTTGCTGTCATCTTGGCAGATGATTTATTGGTTGGCGATCCAGCAGTATTGACGCAAATGCTCGCAGTGCATGATCAATATCAAGGCTCTGTTTTGGCGGTAGAAAAAATTAATCCTGCCCAAAGTAGTTCTTATGGCATTGTGGCTGGCACTCTTACTAGCCCAGGTGTGCATCGCTTAACGGGCATTGTTGAAAAACCGTTACCGAAAGATGCGCCGTCAAATTTAGCCGTGGTGGGTCGCTATGTACTCTCTTCTAATATATTTAATTACATTCGCAATCTTCAGCCTGGCGCTGGTGGCGAATTACAACTTACCGATGCGATTGCCGCCTTATTAAAAGCAGAACCTGTATATGCCTACGAATATCAAGGCGTACGTTACGACTGCGGAAGTAAACTAGGCTATCTCAAAGCAACTGTAGATTTTGCTCTCCGCCATCCTGAAGTCAGTAGTGATTTTGCCGCGTTCTTAAAACAACGCTAAGTTTCTTACTGAACTACTGGCTTAACCTCGACCGCTAAAAAATTTAGCGGCGCTTGAGGTAAAAAACAAAGGTATCGTTCACTACCTCAGTAGCGATCAGTTGGTTGCCAGTTTGTTTGGCAAACGCTGGGAAATCATGTTTTGCGCCTGCGTCGGTGGCGATAATTTTGAGAATTTCTCCGGACTGCATATCGGCTAAGGCTTTTTTGGTGCGCAAGATTGGCAATGGGCAATTCATCCCGACGGCATCAACCTCACGATTGGCATGGGGCAATTCGGTGACGGTGCTCTCATTAAAAGTAACTTGATTCTCGTTCATGCTATTTAACCTGCAGTTTTTTCTGCAGTTTTCTCCCTAATCCATTGTTGTACGCTTGCTAAAGCCGCCGGCAAAGCACTTGGCATTGTACCGCCCGCCATCGCCATTTCGGCTTTTCCGCCGCCTTTTCCGCCCACCTGCTGGGCCACAAAATTCACTAAATCCCCTGCTTTTATATGGCTTATTTTATCGGCTGTCACGCCTGCGATCAAGCTGACCTTATCCCCTTGTACAGAAGCTAAAACGATCGCGGCAGTTTTCAGCTTGGCTTTTAAAGCGTCTAAAGTTTCACGTAATATCTGCGCATCAGCACCATCAAGGCGGAGCGCTAATACCATTAGACCATTTACCTCAATTGCCTGCGCTGCAAGTTCATCGCCCTGACTAGCGGCCAATTTTGAGTTCACTCGCTCAAGCTCGCGCTCGGTTTGACGCAAAGTATCTTGCAGTTGGGTAACACGAGTTGCTAGCTCTTGCGGATTACTTTTTAATACCTGCGCTACCGCATTTAGCTTATCTTCTAAATCTTGTAAAAAATGTAAGGCGTTATTTCCAGTGACCGCCTCTACCCTACGAATACCAGCAGCTACTCCAGACTCTGAGGTTACCTTTAAGCTACCAATGTCACCAGTGCGACCGACATGAGTGCCCCCGCACAGTTCTTTGGAGGTGCCAATTTCTAAAACCCGCACTTCAGCGCCATATTTTTCACCAAAAAGCATCATCGCCCCGGTTTTTTGGGCATCTTCGAGTGACATCACTTGGGCTGAGGTTGCGGTATTAGCAAGAATTTCTCGATTCACGAGCGCTTCAATTTGTCTTAACTGGGCTGGGCTAATAGGCGCATGGTGAGTAAAGTCAAAACGGGTTTTACTGGCATCGACCAAAGATCCTTTTTGCATTACATGATCACCCAAGACTTCACGCAATGCTTTATGCAGTAAATGGGTGGCGCTGTGATTGCGCATAGTGTCTTGGCGATGCGCAATATCGACCAGTGCTTTTAACGAATCGCCAACGCACAGTTGTCCCTCTAAGACCTCACCTTGATGGCCAAATACATTGGCTTGAATCTTAAATGTATCGGCAACTTCAAAGCGGGAGCGCTCATTACGTAACTCGCCACGATCGCCAACTTGACCACCCGACTCAGCATAAAAAGGGGTGTGATCTAGAACCACTACGGCGTTATCCCCAGCGGCGACAGACTGCACAGGCACGCCATCAAGATACAACGCAGTAATGGTGTTGCTATCACGTTGCAGTTGCTCGTAACCATGAAATTCGGTTGGCTTACCAGCGTAAGTCAAGCCTTGCGTCATTTTAAATTGCCCTGCCGCACGCGCTTGGTTACGTTGCGCCTGCATAGCCAACTCGAAGCCAGCAACATCGACAGTAACGCCTCGCTCGCGACAAATGTCGGCAGTTAAATCTAAGGGGAAGCCAAAGGTATCGTGCAAGCGAAAAGCAGTTTCACCATCAATATTGGTAGCATTATTTGCTAAAGCGGCTTCTAAAATTTCCATGCCATTGGCAATCGTTTGAAAAAAGCGCTCTTCTTCTTGCTTGAGAACATCACTGACTTTATCTTGCGCCTGACGCAACTCGGGGTAAGCATCGCCCATTTCAGCAACTAATGCAGGTACCAACTGATATAAAAATGGCTGCCGCGCACCCAGTTTAAAACCATGGCGAATGGCCCGTCGGGCAATGCGTCGTAAGACATATCCGCGACCTGCATTACCGGGAATCACACCATCGACAATGACAAAACTACAAGCGCGAATATGGTCAGCAATGACCTTCAGTGAGGGGCTATTGGAATCGTAATTTTGGCCACCAGCGCCATCGACTGCGGCTTTGGCAGCCTGTAGTAAATTGACGAATAAATCAATTTCATAATTGGAATGGACTTTCTGCAAGACTGCTGCAATCCGTTCCAGACCCATACCCGTATCAACACTTGGCTTAGGCAAAGGATGCATATTACCCGCTTCATCGCGATTAAATTGCATAAAAACATTATTCCAAATTTCAATAAAGCGATCACCATCTTCATCGGGACTTCCAGGTGGTCCGCCAGGAATGTGGGCACCATGATCATAAAAAATTTCCGTACAGGGGCCACATGGGCCGGTATCGCCCATCATCCAAAAATTATCAGATGCATAGCGCGCACCCTTGTTATCGCCAATGCGAATAATACGTTCTGCAGGAACACCAATTTGTTGATGCCAAATATCGTAGGCCTCTTGATCTTCTGCATAAACCGTAATTAATAATTTCTCTTTCGGCAATTTAAATACGACAGTTAATAATTCCCAGGCAAATTGAATTGCATCTTGCTTAAAGTAATCGCCAAAAGAAAAATTACCGAGCATCTCGAAAAAAGTATGGTGCCTAGCGGTGTAGCCCACGTTGTCTAAATCGTTGTGCTTACCCCCCGCCCTAATACACTTTTGCGCCGTGGTTGCCCGACTATAAGGGCGCTGATCAAAGCCCAAGAAAACATCCTTAAATTGATTCATCCCAGCATTGGTAAATAGTAGGGTGGGGTCATCGCCCGGAACCACCGGACTAGATGGCACGATTTGATGACCTTTGCTAGCAAAGAAATCAAGGTAAGCTTGGCGGATTTGGGAGACTTTCATAGCAATAATTATCGCATTGGCACTCAATTAGGGCAAACCCTAGATTTTTAGACTAGCAAGGGCTATCAGCGTGGCTTACAATCGCTCATCAATATTAAAAAATGGTCAGTCAGTAACTAGACCAACTTGGAGCGCACTTTGAAAATACGCAATCAACAAGACTTTGCCGCTGGCTTTATGTATATCGTCGTTGGCTTATTTTTTGCCAGCCTAGCTACCGGTTATCAAATGGGTACCGCCGCCAAAATGGGTCCTGGCTACTTCCCTTTTTGCCTTGGAATGCTCTTGGCTGCAATCGGCTTAGTTGTTTTGCTTAGCGCAATCACTAAAAAAGCAGCTGAAGTCAAACTAAAAAAATGGGATCTGAAAAGCGTCATTTGGATTACTGGCGCAGTAGTGCTCTATGGCGTACTGTTAACCACCATGGGATTTTTTGTGGCGCTTATCACTTTGGTATTTGTTTCAGCCTCCGCTAGCCATGAATTTAAGTGGAAAGGCACGATCGTCAATGCCCTTATTTTGCTGATCTTCACGTATCTCGCTTTCGTAGTTGGGCTCAAGCTACAGTTTCCGCTGTGGCCCTTCTTCCTTAATAATTAATCGCTAAAGCCTAGGACACTGACATGGATCTGCTGAATAATTTAGCGCTGGGTTTTTCAACCGCCCTGACTTTTCAAAATTTAATTTACTGCTTCCTGGGATGTTTGTTGGGTACCTTAATCGGTATTCTTCCAGGACTTGGCCCGATTGCTACTATTGCCATGTTATTGCCAGCAACGTATGCATTACCCCCTATTGCCGCCCTCATTATGTTGGCTGGTATTTACTATGGTGCGCAATATGGTGGCTCAACAACAGCTATCTTATTGAACATTCCCGGAGAAACATCTTCCGTAGTCACCGCAATTGATGGCTATCAAATGGCGCGACGAGGGCGAGCTGGAGTAGCGCTCTTTACCGCTGGTATGGGTTCATTTTTTGCGGGCTGCGTAGCGACTTTTATTTTGGCTGCTTTTGCCGCACCCCTTTCACAACTAGCCTTTAAGTTTGGTCCGGCTGAATACTTTTCATTAATGGTATTGGGCTTAATCGGCGCAGTGGTTTTAGCGTCGGGCTCACTCATTAAAGCCATTGGCATGATTATTTTGGGTTTGCTCATGGGCCTTGTTGGCACCGACGTGAACTCAGGCGTTTCACGCTATGCTTTTGATGTTCCCGAACTCAGTGACGGCATTGGCTTTGTCAGTATTGCCATGGGTGTATTTGGCTTTGCTGAAATCATGATGAACTTAGAGCAAAAAGAAAAGCGGGAAAGTTTTTTAAATAAAGTGACTACCTTAATTCCGTCATGGAATGACGTGAAACGGATGACGCCCTCAATTTTGCGTGGTACAGCCATCGGCTCAGTCTTAGGAATTTTGCCAGGCGGTGGCGCAGCCTTAGCGGCTTTTGGAGCTTATTCAGTAGAAAAGAAAACCTCAAAACACTCTGCTGAATTTGGGCAAGGTGCTATTGAAGGTGTTGCTGGCCCAGAAAGCGCGAATAATGCTGCGGCCCAAACTTCCTTTATTCCTTTGCTAACTTTAGGTATTCCACCAAATGCGGTTATGGCGTTAATGGTGGGCGCAATGACCATTCACAATATTCAACCAGGCCCACAAGTGATGACCAGCAACCCTGCTTTATTTTGGGGCTTGATTGCGTCGATGTGGATTGGAAACTTGATGTTAATTCTGCTCAATCTACCGCTCATTGGTATGTGGGTACAGATTTTGAAAATTCCCTATCGTTTTCTTTATCCCGCTATTTTAGTTTTCTGCTGTATCGGGGTTTATACGGTTAACAATACGGTATTTGACGTCTACATCACCGCCACCTTTGGCATTATTGGCTACCTATTTTTTAAACTGGGTTGCGAACCCGCACCGCTTTTATTAGGCTTTGTATTGGGTCCGATGATGGAAGAAAACTTCCGCCGCGCTTTATTACTATCGCGAGGTGATTTTTCTACCTTTATTACCCGCCCTCTGTCGCTTGGCCTCTTGGTGGCGGCTGCTTTAATGGTGGTGATTGTGGCCTTGCCAGCAATTAAACAAGGGCGTGAAAAAGTCTTCGTCGAAGATCAATAAATCCCCTAATACTCTTTTGCTTCATGAGGAAGCCCGCATCGTCTGCGGGCTTTTTTCTTTCTCGTGCAGCGATCTTCTCTACAATTAGCGAATGTCAAAAGAAAGCCCTAAAAATCCAGCCTCTAATAAGACTAAAGCGCTAGCCGCTGAACCTTCTAATTTTCTCCGCCAAATTATCGAGCATGATTTAACCCAACCTTTATACCAACAGCGTCCACTGCACAACGATGCTGACGGCAACGCCCTACCCCCCCTGATTACCCGCTTTCCACCTGAACCAAATGGCTATTTACATATTGGGCATGCTAAAAGTATTTGTCTCAATTTTGGTCTAGCTGCTGAATATCAAGCACGCGCTGGTGGTGCCCGTTGCAACATGCGCTTAGACGACACCAATCCTGTAAAAGAAGAGGTTGAATACGTTGATAG
>Ga0194051_1001072_pt1 | contig 14836 bp, 17 predicted proteins | sample SepL2320m_MetaG_FD_161275 | JGI IMG/M metagenome (GOLD analysis project Ga0194051, IMG submission 161275) | Anoxic zone freshwater microbial communities from boreal shield lake in IISD Experimental Lakes Area, Ontario, Canada - Sep2016-L239-20m | ecosystem: Environmental > Aquatic > Freshwater >... | reverse complement strand
ATCGATCGGCCGGCGGGCATCGCCTTCCCAGACCGATTGCTGGAAGCTGCCGTTCTCTAGAGGGGCCATCCCTCCCGAGGATATCTCGAATTCAAGTAAAATCAATCATTTAGGATCTATTTCTAATGCAAAAGGCGCGCGGACCGGAGGTCCGCGCGCCCTTCGCTATCGAACAGGTGGCAGGCTTAGCGCGCGCCGAACGCCCGCTTCAGCTCGGCCACGAGATCGGTGCGCTCCCACGAGAAGGCGCCGTCGCGCTCGGGCTTGCGGCCGAAGTGGCCGTAAGACGCGGTGCGCTGGTAGATCGGCTTGTTGAGCTGCAGGCCGCGGCGGATGTTGGTCGGGCGCAGCGGGAAGACGTCGGCGAGGACCTTCTCCAGCTTGCGCTCGTCCACCCTGCCGGTGCCCTGGGTGTCGACATAGAGCGACATCGGATCGGCCACGCCGATCGCGTAGGCCACCTGGATCAGGCAGCGGTCGGCGAGGCCCGCGGCCACCACGTTCTTGGCGAGATAGCGCGCGGCATAGGCTGCCGAGCGATCGACCTTGGTCGGGTCCTTGCCCGAGAAGGCGCCGCCACCGTGCGGTGCGAAGCCGCCGTAGGTGTCGACGATGATCTTGCGGCCAGTGAGGCCGCAGTCGCCGTCGGGACCGCCGACGACGAAGTTGCCGGTCGGATTGCAGAAGAAGTCAGCCGTCTTCTTGGGCATCCAGCCCTTGGGCAGCGACTTCTCGACATAGGACGTGATCATCTCGCGGATCATTCCGGAGTTGTACTTCTTGCCCTTCGCAGTGGCTTCGCGGTGCTGTGTCGAGACCACGACCTTGGTGGCGCCGACGGCCTTGCCGTCGACATAGCGCACCGTCACCTGGCTCTTGGCGTCCGGCTGCAGGTCGCCAAGCTCGCCCGAACGGCGGGCCTTGCTCAGCACTTCGAGGATCTTGTGCGAGAAGAAGATCGGGGCCGGCATGAACGAGCCCTTCTCGTATTCCTCCGAATCGCGGCAGGCGAACCCGAACATCAGGCCCTGGTCGCCCGCGCCTTCCTGGTCGCCGAGATTGCCGCCCTTCTTCTTGGCGTCGACGCCCATGGCGATATCGGGTGACTGGCCGTGCAACAGCACTTCAACGTCGGCGCCGTGATAGCTGAAGCCGTCCTGGTCGTAGCCGATGTCGCGCACGACCCCGCGCGCAATCTCGGTCAGCGCTTCGCGATTCACGACGGTCTGCTTGCCGTACTTCTTCATGAAGGGCGCCGAGGCGCGGCCTTCGCCGGCGATCACGATCTTGTTGGTGGTGACCAGCGTCTCGCAGCCGAGACGTGTATTGGCGTGGCTGTCGTCGGCGATGCCGAGCTTGATGTCATTGGCGATGAACGCGTCGAGGATGGCGTCCGAGATCTGGTCGCTGACCTTGTCCGGATGGCCTTCGGAAACGGATTCACTGGTAAAAAGATAGTCCTTGAGCGTCACAATGCCCTCCCACGGTTCACGCTGGACTCCGGGCAGGGCAGCAGGGCCGCCAACGTCCGGCTTAGCCTTTGTTTTCGCGGTGGCAAGTCGTCCAAATCCGTCCGCGGCGGCATCGACCATCGAGGCCGCGCCGTTAAAAACGCCAATTGTCGGCAAAAATCAAGGGGTTCGCGGCAGGGGGTCCTGCGACCCTTTCCGCCGGTATCCGCCCTTAGCGACCCTTGCGGCCCCCCAGGACCTCGGCGTGGCTAGCGGCGCCCACGGCCTTCACCATCTCGAAGATGCGCTTACGCACCCGGGCTTCGCGGATCTTGTAGTAGGCGCGCACCAGTTCGAGGGTCTCGCGCTTGATCAGGGGATCCTTTTCCTGCTCGAACGGCGTGCCGGCCTCGCCGAAGCCCTTGCGGCCGCGTCCCGACATCGGCCGCCCAGCCAGCGCATTGGCCGGCATCTCGTCGAAGAAATACGACACCGGCACATCCAGGACCTTGGCGAACTCGAACAGACGGCTCGAACCGATCCGGTTGGACCCGCGCTCGTACTTCTGGATCTGCTGGAATGTCAGCCCGACGGCCGTCCCGAGCTTCTCCTGGCTCATGCCAAGCAGCGTACGCCGCTGACGCATGCGCGCGCCGACGTGGACGTCAACCGGGTGTGATTTTGCCATCGGTCCAGATTCCTCTACATACAATTCCGCAACGGCAAGACGGTTGCAAGATCGCCATCGAATACATGCAGAAAGCGCAGTGAATTAAGAAATTCACATGTGCAGAAATGCATATCTACACGCCTAAGCTGCATATGACATTAATCCCTCTTACCCATAATGCAAGCTGAACCTCAGGCCGCTGAATCTCGAAGCAGACTAAATCCGGGCTCGGCCGATCCGAGTTCTGCCGACGACCAAGAAGCCACCCATCAGCACCAGGATGACCAAAAGAACCCCGTCACCCCAACGACCGTAGGGCGTCGCCGCGCGGGCCTGCGGGAGGGGGTGGTCGATAATGCCCTCCTCCATCATGTCGAGCGACACCAGGACCCGGCCATAGGCGTCGATCACGGCGGATACGCCGGTGTTGGCGACGCGGATCATGGGCAGGCCTTCTTCCACTGCCCGCAAGCGGGCGCTGACGAGATGCTGCAAGGGGCCGCTCGAGAGGTCGAACCATGCATCGTTGGTGACGTTCAAGAGCCAACGGGGCCGCTCGCCGGGGCCCGTCACCGCCGCCGGAAAGATCACCTCGTAGCAGATCACCGGCGAGAACGACGGCAGGCCGGGAATTCCAAGGGTGACGCGATCCTCACCCACTTCGAACGATCCGCGCCCGATCAAGCCGGACACCGGGGCGAGTTGCTTGTGGAACGGAATGTACTCGCCCAACGGCACCAGATGGACCTTGTCGTAATGCGCGACGATGGTGCCTGCCCGGTCGATGACCAGCAGCGAGTTCCACACGCCGTCCTCGCGCCGGCCGCTACCACGAGCGGCACCGGTCAAAAGGTAGCCGCGGGGCGGCACTGCCGCGGCCATGGCTTCCAATGCCGCTGACCCCGGCTCGATGATGAACGGAAGGGCTGTCTCCGGCCAGATGACGGCGGCGAGACGGTCGAAGCCGGGGCGGCGACTCATCTCGATCAGCTTGGCGAGTTGGCGGGCCTGGGTATCGGGCCGCCACTTCTCCGACTGTGGGATGTTCGGCTGGACGATGCGCACAACAGGGCCGTCGTCAGCCGCCGGCTGGATCACTGCCTGGCCGACGGCCCCCGCGAGGCCGACCGTGACCAGGGCCGCAACCGAGGCGCGCCATCCCGCCGTCGGCGCCGCCAGAACAAGGAAGGTGAAGGCCCCGAGCCCATAGACTCCGAACAGGGCCGCCCCCTGGACGAGCGGCGCGGCGAAGGCCCAGACATGGCCGAGCGGATTCCACGGAAAGCCCGTGAACACGTGGCCACGCAGCCATTCGGCGAGGGTCCAGGCGATAGCCAGCAGGATGAGGCGGCGATAGCGCCCCGCCAACGCCGGCCATCGCAGCGCCGCCCATCGCGCCACCCCGGCCGCGAGGCCCGGAAAGAGGCCCAGGATGACCGCCAGGCCGCCTACGATCGGCGGTCCCAGCAGTTCGTAGTCGGCCGGCGGCACGGAAAAGGCCGCGAGGATCCAGTAGGAGCCGACGGCGAAATGCCCGATGCCCCACGCCCAGCCCCGCAGGAACGCGCTCCGCGGCCCGGGCGCGGTCTCCCAGATCCAGACGAAGACGACCATGCCCACGACGGCCAGCGGCAGCCAATAGAGCGGCGGCATCGCCAATGCGGCCAGTGCGCCAGCCAAAAAGGCCACGCCCGCGACGCGCCATCCCTTGAGGTTCATTGCCAAGAGAGGCTCATTGCCAAGACGTCGCGATCAGGCGGCAGACCGAGACGACGTCGGCTGCCGCACACGCAGGCGGCGGATGCGCCGCGGATCGACATCGAGCACTTCGAACTCGACGCCGGACGGATGGCGCACGACCTCGCCGCGCTCGGGGATGCGGCCGAGCAGCGAGAAGATGAGTCCGCCGACCGTATCGATCTCGCGCCGTTCGTCCTCCGACAGCACGCGACCGATCTCCTGCTCGAGAAGCTCGATGGGCGTGCGGCCATTGACGTCGATGGTGCCGTCGACGCGGCGGGCGACCGTCGGCGTCTCGGCGACGTCGTGCTCGTCTTCGATCTCGCCCACGATCTCCTCCACCAGATCCTCGATCGTGAGCAGGCCGTCGGTGCCGCCGAACTCGTCGACCACCAGCGCCATGTGCGTGCGCGAACGGCGCATGTCGAGCAGCATGTCGAGTACCGGCAGTGTCGGCGCCACGAAGACGACCCGGCGCAGGATGTCGCGGAGATTGAACTTCTTCGACGTGCCCCAGTAGGCGAGCACGTCCTTGATGTGGATCATGCCGATCACGTCGTCGAGAGCCTCGCGATAGACCGGATAGCGCGAGTGGGCCTCGGCCTGGATGATACGCACGACCTCGTCGAGCGGCGTGTCGGCGGCGATGGCGATGATGTCGACGCGTGGCACCATGACGTCGGCCACCGTCTTGTCGCGCAGCTTCAGGATATTGGCGAGCAGGACGCGTTGATCCTCGCTGATCGGCGTGTCGCTCTCGGGCGTCTCCTCGATCAGCTCTTCGATGGCCTCGCGGACCGCCTCGTTCTTCTCGCGGCGGCGCAGCTTGCGCAGAATGGCGCGCAATATTCCGCCCGTGGAAGGAACCTCGGGAGCCGCCGAAGGGACCGATGCCCCTGGGGGTTCGCTTGTGGATTCCGGGCCAGCAAGGCCCGGCCGCGTACTGTGCGCTGTGGAATCGGGCATGGTTCATAAGATAGGCTATCGGCCCTGCGTTGCAATCTCGGAAGTTCTTGATGCGTTCCTGTAAATTGTCCTCCGGCGCGACGATGCCGGCCCTGGGCCTCGGTACCTGGCGGATGGGCGAAAGCCCCCGACGGCGCGCCGAGGAGCTCGATGCCCTGAAATACGGGCTGGATCTCGGCTATCCGATGATCGACACGGCCGAGATGTATGGCGACGGCGGCGCCGAAGAAATCGTGGGCGAAGCGATCGCCGGCCGCAGCGAGCGCCCGTTCATCGTCAGCAAGGTCTATCCGCACAACGCCTCGCGCGCCGGCACGATCGCGGCGTGCGAACGCAGCCTGAAGCGGATGCGGATCGAGCGGATCGATCTCTATCTGCTGCACTGGCGCGGAGGTGCCAGGATCGAGGAAACCTTCGAGGCATTCCATCGCCTGCGCCAAGCGGGAAAGATCGGCGACTTCGGCGTCAGCAACTTCGACCTCGACGACATGGAGGACGCCGCCCGTCTCGATAAGGGGCTCAACGCCAGCAACCAGGTGCTTTACTGCCTCTCGCGCCGCGGCCCCGAATACGATCTCCTGCCGTGGATGCGAAAGAAGTCCATCCCGCTGATGGCCTACTCGCCGCTCGACCAGGGCGGACTTCTGCGCGAGCCCGCACTCAAGAAGCTCGCCGATGGACTGGGTTGCACGCCGGCCCAGCTTGCGATCGCCTGGCTGCTCGCGCAGCCGGGCGTCGTCACCATTCCAAAATCGTCGACACGCGACCGCGTGAAGGAAAATCTCGGCGCGCTCGATGTGAAGTTGACGCCGCAGATCCTGGCCGACCTTGACCGGGCGTTCCCGCCGCCCAGGGGCAAGCAGCCGCTCGAAATGCTTTAGCGCACGACGTAGGGATCAGCGATCCCGAGCCGCTTCAGGATGCGGCTCTCGAGCGCTTCCATGCGTTCGGCGTCGGCATCGCCCGTCTCATGGTCATGGCCGAGCAGATGCAGCGTTCCATGCACCACGAGGTGCGTGACGTGATCGGCGGGTGATTTCTTCTGTTCGCGCGCCTCGCGCCACACGGTCTGGCGGGCCAGCACGATGTCGCCCAGGAATGCCCGCTCCCCCGAGGGGTAGGACAGAACGTTGGTCGGCATATCCATTTTGCGGTCGCGCTTGTTCAGCACGCGCACGCCCTTGTCGTCGGCCAGTGCGACGTTCAGAGACTTGCCGCGCCTGGCCGCGGCGCGCGCAGCCTTGCGCACCAGACGTTCGACACCGGGCAAGGCTTTTAGCCAGCCGGCATCAAGCACGACGACGTGGCAGCTAAGCCTTGGTCTTTTTGTCGCGCGCGTCATAGGCCTCGACGATGCGGGTCACGAGATCGTGGCGGACGACGTCCTTGGAGGTCAGCCGCACGAAGCGTACGCCATCGACGTCCGTCAACGTGTCGACCGCATCGTTCAGGCCCGACTTCTGGCCGCCCGGCAAGTCGGTCTGGCTGGGGTCGCCGGTGATCACCATGCGCGAGCCTTCGCCGAGCCGCGTCAGGAACATGCGCATCTGCATTGGCGTGGTGTTCTGCGCCTCGTCGAGGATGACGAAGCAATGGGCAAGCGTGCGGCCGCGCATGAAGGCGAGCGGCGCGATCTCGATCTCGCCCGACTCCATGCGGCTGGCGATCTGCTCGGCCGGCACCATGTCGTGCAGCGCGTCGTAGAGTGGCCGCAGGTAGGGATCGATCTTTTCCTTCATGTCGCCGGGCAGGAAGCCCAGCCGCTCGCCGGCCTCGACCGCCGGCCGCGACAGCACGATGCGTTCGACCTTGCCCGCGAGGAGCAGCGACACGCCCATAGCGACGGCGAGGTAGGTCTTGCCGCTGCCGGCCGGCCCCAGCGCGAACACCATGTCGCGCTCGCGCAGCGCCGCCAGATAGTCGCGCTGTCCGGGTGTGCGGGCCTGCACGGTGCGGCGGCGCGTGCGGATGCCGTCCTCGTCGCCGCGTTCGGCGCCGGTCCGCGCGAAGCGGACCGCCGCGTCGATGTCGGCCATCTCGATGGACAGGCCGCGCTTCAATCGCTCGTAGAGCGCGGCCAGGGCCTTGTGCGCCACCGTTGCGTCATCCGGCGTGCCGGCGATGGCCAGCTGGTTGCCGCGCGCGCTCAGCTGGACGTTCGCAAGCTGTTCGATGCGCACGAGGTGCCGGTCGTGATTGCCATAGAGCGCCGCCACCAGGGCATTGTCGTCGAACGACATGCGGCGAACGTCGGCAGCGCGGACGCCGGCAAGCGGAACACTCACGCGGCGACCTCAAATCGAGGGGGCGCTTCGCCCGTCGCGACCTCGCCGGCGAGGCTCAGGGCGTAGGCGGCGAGCAGCCGCACATTCACAAGACGCCCGATCATGTCGGCATCGCCCTCGACGTAAACGGACTGCAGCCAAGGGCTCTTGCCCAGCACTTGCCCCGGCTTGCGTCCGGCCTCGGCGAACAGCACCGGCACGATGGTGCCGACCTTGGAGGCGTTGAAGTCGCGTTGCTGGCGCCCGAGCAACGATTGCAGCGCGGCGAGACGCGCCGTCTTGATGTCTTCGGCAAGCTGATCGCCCAGCGCCGCTCCAGGCGTTCCCGGCCGGCGGCTGTACTTGAAGGTGTAAGCCGACGCGAAGCCGACCTCGTCGACCAACCGCATCGTATCGTCGAAGTCGGCGTCGCTCTCACCCGGAAAGCCCACGATGAAGTCCGACGACAAGGCGAGATCCGGGCGAACGCCACGCAGGCGATCGACCAGCCGCCGGTAGTGGTCGCGGCCGTGGCCGCGGTTCATCGCCTCCAGGATACGGTCCGACCCCGACTGCACCGGCAGGTGCAGATAGGGCATGAGTTGCGGCACGTCGCCGTGCACGGCAATGAGATCGTCGTCCATGTCGCGCGGGTGCGAGGTGGTGTAGCGGATCCGCACCAGACCATCGATCTCGGCCAGCGCACGGATCAGCCGCGCCAGCGTCCAGGTCGATCCATCAGCGCCCTCGCCGTGATAGGCATTGACGTTCTGGCCGAGCAGCGTGAGTTCGACCGCGCCCGCCGCCACCAGGCCGCGCGCCTCCTGCAGCACCGCCGTCGCCGGCCGCGAATATTCAGCGCCCCGCGTATAGGGCACGACACAGAAGGTGCAGAACTTGTCGCACCCTTCCTGGATCGAGAGGAACGCCGAGCCGGCGCGCACGTCGGCGGCCGACGGCGCCGGCAGATGGTCGAATTTGCTTTCGGCCGGAAACTCCGTGTCGAGCACGCCGGCGCCGGGCAGGCGACGGCCGTCGGCGCGGCGATCGTCGGACTGGCGCGCCGCCCGGGCCAGCAGTTCGGGCAGGCGATGGTAGGCCTGCGGCCCGACGACGATATCGACCGCTGGCTGGCGCTGGATGATCTCCTGGCCTTCGGCCTGCGCCACGCAGCCCGCCACGGCAATCGTGAGATCGGCGCCGTCACGGCGGCGCTCGACCTTGAGGTCGCGCAACCGGCCGAGTTCCGAATAGACCTTTTCCGAGGCCCTTTCACGGATATGGCAGGTATTGAGGACGACCAGGTCGGCCTGCTCGGGATTTTCCGCCAGGGAATAGCCAAGCGGCCGCAGCACATCGGCCATGCGGTCCGAATCATAGACGTTCATCTGGCAGCCGTAGGTGCGAATGAACACGCGCTTGCGCTGCCCGGTGGTGCGGACGTCCTTCATCGGTCTCCGTTGCTGGAACGACCAATTCCTAACACCGGCAGCGGCCGGGGTCGAGAGGCTCTAGGCAGCGCCCGGCGCCGGCGGCAGCATCTCGGGGTGGCCGGAATTCGCCGATTGCACGCCGAACGATACCTGCTGGAAGCAGTATTCGGCGAGCTTCTTGCGATCGCCGAGCTGGTCGATGTCGATCGTCGGGAAAAACGTCACGATCGCCTCCGTCTCGCCGAGGCAAACCATCTGCCAGAGATGTGGCACCAGGTCGAGATCGCCAAACCATGCAAACAGAGGCCGCCAGTAGCGGCCGAGCGGAATGCCATCAAGTCGCGTGTAGGCGATCGCGACGGGCTGCACGGCGATCGGCTTGTCGTTCTGGCGCAGCTGCGCCACGGCAAACAGGGCGCTGCGAAAGGGCAGAACACGCGTGCCGTCGCTGCTCGTCCCTTCGGGAAACAGCATGAGGTTGTCGCCGGTGTTCAGTCGCTTCAGCATTTCATTGCGGCTGGTGCTGGCCTTGCTCGAGCGCCGCTCGACGAAGATGGTGCGCTGTGCCTTGGCGAGCGTGCTGAAGAACGGCCAGGTTGCGACTTCGGCCTTGGCGACGAAGCAGCCGGGAACCAGGCCGCCCAGCAATTCGATATCGAGGTAGGAGACGTGATTGCAGACAAAGAGTGTCGGCGTCGTCGTCGAGGGTCGGCCGTGGACCCGCACGCGAATGCCCAGGATGACACAGACGATGCGATGATAGACCACCGGCAGCCAGCGGATGACCGGCGTGATCCGCAGCGCGAGCGCGAGCAGATGAAAGGGCAGCAGCGCCAGCGTCAGGAGCAGATAGCTCAGCAGACGAAACGCGCCGCGCAGGGGAGAACCGATCCACATTGTCGCTGTCGGCGCGTCAATCGTGCTGGTCACGAATCCCGCGTTCGTAATGCCGGATGTATTTTTCCGTCACCAATTCGGTCTTGACGATGATGAAGACGTCGGTGGTGTTGAATTCGGGATCGATCACGGCACCGTCGCCGACGAAACCGCCCAACCGCAGATAGCCCTTGATGAGCGGCGGCACGCGCGCCATCGCCTTGCGGGCGTCGTAGGTTCCCGGCGCAAGCACGTCCATCTTGACGCAGCGGCTGGCCAGCGCGCGCACCCTGATCTCCGGCGGGGCGAGATGATGGTGATAGAGATAGCTGAGCGGCAGCGCATGCTGTGACGGATCGGTTCCCGGAAAGCTGGCGCAGCCGAACATCACCTGAATGTTGTAGTGGAACGCATAGAGCGCGATGCCGCGCCACAGCATCTGCATGGTTGCGGTGTTGCGCGCATCCTTCTCGATGCAGGACCGGCCGAGTTCCAGCACCTCGCCGGGATAGTCGATCATCGGCTGGATGTCGTATTCGGCGGACGAATAGAAGCGACCCATCTTCGCCGCCGCCGACCGGCGGATCAGCCGGTAGGTTCCGACGATACCCTCGGGGCCCTCGCCACGACGCCGGTCGAGCACGAGCAGATGATCGCAAACCTTGTCGAACGAATCGAAGTCGCGGCGCTTGGCGGCGATCTCCGCCGTCGGCCGTGCCTTCATTTCTTCGTAGAAAACCCGGTAGCGAAGCGCCTGCGCCGCATCGATCTCGGCGGTGTCTTTGGCCAATCGGACTTCGAAATCGCCGGCAACGACTTTGACGATCTCCGCACTCGAAGTGGGAGTCCCAAGAAGTTCGGCTTCACTGTCAACGCGGTCGATGCGCATGCTTCATCCGCAGGGAGCCGCCCCAATCATTCGGCTATTATCGGGGTGGCGATGGTTCAGTCCACTCATTTTTGCCGTTCGGTCTTTCCGTCCAAAGGCACGCCATACAATTCGAGCCGGTGACCGACCAGCCGATAGCCCGCCTTTTCCGCGATCTTGCGCTGCAGTTCCTCGATCTCGTCGTTGTGGAATTCCACGACCTTGCCGCTCTGGATATCGATCAGGTGATCATGATGCTCGTCGGGTGTTTCTTCATAGCGAGCGCGACCATCGCCGAAATCATGCTTGGCAAGAATGCCGGCTTCCTCGAACAGGCGAACCGTGCGGTAGACGGTCGCAATGGAAATGTTCGGGTCGATCGCGGTGGCGCGGCGATGAACCGCCTCCACGTCGGGATGGTCGGACGCGTCCGAGAGGACACGCGCGATGACACGGCGCTGATCGGTCATCTTGAGACCGCGTTCAACACAGAGGAGTTCGAGCTTGGCTTTACGGTCAGGCATGTCGGAATACCCTACACCGGTCGGCGTTCGCGGTATAGTTGGGGACATGTCCATACAGCCAAACGCTATACAGCCCGACCATGACATCGATATTACCGGCGAGGTCTGCCCGATGACATTCGTGCGAACGAAACTCAAGCTCGAACGCATGAATTCGGGCGAGGTTCTGAGGGTCAGGCTGCGCGGCGAGGAACCGCTCAGGAATGTCCCGCGCGCCGCCCGGGACGAGGGCCACTCCATTTTGGGGATCGAGGCAGACGGCGATACCCATATGGTGACAATCCGGCGGGCATGATCAATCGAGATCGAGACGCATTACAAACGCCTCCACCGCGCGGCCCTGGCCGCGCTTGAAGTAGGCCGGCCGGCTGCCGACGTCGCGAAAGCCCTCCGACCCATATAACGCCCGGGCAGCGGGATTATCGGCAGCGACCTCGAGAAACAGGGTCCGGGCACCGGCTGCCCGCACATGGTCGAGGACCGCCGACAGCAAGGTCCGCCCGGCACCCCGGCGGCGCTCGGCCGACCGGACGGCAATGGTGACGAGTTCGGACTCGTCAGCCGCCACCCGGCAAATGGCCATGCCGACATCGGCGCCGTCGATTTGAAGCAAAAGACCCGCAACGCCCGGTGAGGCCAGCAGCTCGGCCATGTCCTGCCGCGTCCAGCCGCGTTCACCCAGGGGCACGAAAGCCTCGCCGTGCAATGCGGCCGCGCGGTCCAGGTCGAGCGCGCCCAGAGGGCGCAGGACATGGCGCATATCGAGTGCGGGCATTCAGTCCACCGTCCGGCGCGCGCCATCCGGCAGGGTGATGCTGACGCCGCGAAGGTACAGCGGCCGCGGCAAGCCTTCGCTCGCGTTGCGCGTCCGCCAGGCGTCGATCCCGGGGGCAAGTGCCAGCCGCGCGACGGCGACCGGATCGACAAAAGCCACCTCGGCCTTGGCATCGACGCCGGCGGCAGCCAGTTGGGCGACAAGCGGGCCGACGTCGGGACCCACGACGACGCAGGACCTGGCGTTCAGGCGTCGCGCCAATTCGTCCGCGGTCGCCGCAAAGGGCGCCTGCGCTGCCTCACCGATTGCGCAGAACCAGTCGCCGAGGCGGCTGTCGACAGCGGCGACGACAAGCCGGTCCTGCTGCGCGGCCTGGGCTATCAAAACCGATGTCGTTGCAAGACCGGCGAGCGGCACGCCAAGACCAACGGCCAGGCCGCGGGCGGCAGCAAGGCCTACGCGCACGCCGGTGAAACTTCCCGGACCAATGGTTACGCCGATCAGCGACAATTCGTGTCGCGCGACGCCCGCGTCGCGAAGGACCGACGACACGGCCGGAAACAACCGGACCGCCTGATCCCGCCCCTCTTCGCGCAGGGATGCCAGGCAGGCGCCGTCGCGCACTACCGCGACGCCCAGTCCGCTGATCGCGCAGTCGAGTGCGAGCACCAGGCTCATGCCAGGCTCGGGATCGATCGGCCCGTCCGCCAGCCTCTGGCGCTCGATCGGGCGGCTGGGCATTGTTTGGTCATGAAACTCGATCTGATTGCGATCGCCCCGCCCAACTTCGATGTCGACGTGACGCTGGTCTATGCGACTGACGCCAATCTAACGGGACGCCCGGTCTACCGGAATGCCGAATGCTGGCTGCATAGCGAGGCCGCCGGACGGCTCGACGCCGCGATTGCCCTGGCCCGGCCGCTCGGCCTGCGCCTGCGCATCTTCGACGCGCTGCGGCCGGTCGAGGCGCAATGGGCGCTGTGGAACGTCAATCCCGATCCGGAATTCCTCGCCGATCCGCGCCGTGGCTCGCCGCATTCGCGCGGCGTGGCGGTCGACCTCAGCCTGCTGGACGAGAGCGGCCACGAACTCGACATGGGCACGGCGTTCGACGCCTTTACGCCGCTGTCGCATCATGGCCGAACCGACGTCTCCGCCGAGGCCCAGCGCAACCGGCTGCTGCTGATGGGCCTGATGACCGCCGCAGGCTGGGACTTCTACCGCAACGAATGGTGGCACTATCAGCTCTTCGACGCCCGGCGCTATCCGCTGGTTTGCGACGCCGACCTGCCGCGCCCGATGATGTAGCTCAGAAGCTCGAGAGCCGGGACTTGTCGAAATCGCCGAGTTCGTTCTCGCGCATGATCTGGCGCACGAACTGCACATAGCCCTGGCCGCGCTCGGAATAGCGCAGCAGCGTGCCGATCAGGCGATAGCCCTCGGGATGCTCGCCACGATCGCGCATCGCCGCGCGTTCAGCGCGAAAACTGGCGTAGGCCGGATGGGTGTTGAGGTTGGTGATGTAGGCGTCCGTCGCCTCGCCGACATCCTTGAACGGCTGTGGCATGCCGGCGCCTGGCGTCCACGGAACGGAAACACTGTGGCGGCCCACCGTCTGGATCTGACCGAACAGGGCATTGCCGTTGCGCGCGGCGAACGAGGTGCCCCAGCCCGATTCGACACCACCCTGGGCGATCGCCATCGACGGCGGCACGATATCGACGCGGCGCGCCAGTTCGTCGAGCTTGTCGACCGACGCTTCGTAACGCTCGGCGAGATTGTCGAGCCAGATCCGCTCGATCGGCGTCATGCGCTCCGGTGCCGCCGCGATCTTGTCGCGCAGGTAGAGAAGCTGCTCACGATCGGCGAGCACGCGCTGATTGACTTCCAGCACCACCGGCAGGATCGCGGTGATGAAGAGCATCTTCCGCTCGTTGCCGTCCTTGGTGCCGAGATCGCCCGGCACACGATCGACCTTGATCGGCGGAACGGCTTCACCCAGGCGGACTTCGGTCAGGGTATAGGCGACGTCCCGAAAGAATCCGGCAAGCTCGTCGGCAGTGCGCGGGCTGATGGGCCGCAACTGGACCTGTCGGCGCACGGCGTTGCCGGGCGCCGCGAAGCGTCCGTGCCCGAGGATCGTTTCGCGCGGGGAGAAATGAGGCCAATAGTCGTCGGGCTCGATCGGTTCGTGGCGCACGAACGTCAAGGCCGCTGGCTGGGCGTCCATGGCGAGAAACGCCGGTTGCTCCGTCGACGCGGCATTCGCCGTCCCGATCGCGGCAAAGGACAGATACGGCGCGACATCGACGTTCGGCAACGGTTCGCTGAGACCTACCCCGGTGGCGACCATGGCGAGCCAGGCCGCCGGAAATGCATAACGGCGCCCGCGTTCGACCGCGGGCCGGATTGACAACTTCATTCCACACTCTTCGTTTCGTTGGCTCGAACGAACGACCCCACCACGCGCGGTCCCCCCACGAGGACCGCGATGCTGTAACGACGCTGTACGCTTGAGCTGAGGCGACCTACTGGGCCGCCTGGACTTCCACTACTTCCGGCACGTAGTGCTTCAGAAGATTCTCAATCCCCATCTTGAGCGTAGCGGTCGAGCTGGGGCAGCCGGAGCACGACCCCTGCATATGGAGATAGACCACGCCGTCTCTGAAATCCTGGAACACGATATCCCCGCCATCCTGGGCCACGGCCGGACGGACGCGCGTATCGAGCAATTCCTTGATCTGGGCGACGATCTCGTCGTCGTCCGATGCGGCAACGGCCGTATCGCCGCTGTCGACCACCACCGGGTCGCCCGAGGTGTAATGTTCCATGATGCCACCCAGGATGGATGGCTTGAGGATCTGCCAGTCAAGGTTCGCCTCCTTCGTGACGGTCACGAAGTCGGAGCCGAAGAACACCCGCTCGACGCCCTCGATCGCAAACAGCCTCTTGGCCAAGGGCGAAGGCGTGGCGGTATCGGCGCTCGCAAAATCCATCGTCCCCTTCTCCATGACCACGCGGCCCGGGAGGAACTTCAGGGTGGACGGATTGGGCGTCTGCTCGGTCTGGATAAACAAACCTGGTCTCCTTCATCGAACGCTTGGCGGCGGACCGCTCGGCATCGCTCAGGCTGGGAACGGGACGTCTCCGCCCCCAATCGGTACCCCGGACGTAGGAACCGGCGTCCAGTCGATCAAGTTGATTCTTATGCGTCGCGGTATATTAGTTATGGAAAATAAATATATTATCTAATAATTACAATATACTAT
>Ga0194051_1001071_pt1 | contig 14848 bp, 9 predicted proteins | sample SepL2320m_MetaG_FD_161275 | JGI IMG/M metagenome (GOLD analysis project Ga0194051, IMG submission 161275) | Anoxic zone freshwater microbial communities from boreal shield lake in IISD Experimental Lakes Area, Ontario, Canada - Sep2016-L239-20m | ecosystem: Environmental > Aquatic > Freshwater >... | reverse complement strand
AGTTAGTGGAGAACCGGGTTTTGATACTACTAATAATCTGCTAAAAATTGGAGATGGAACTTCAACTTGGAGTAGCTTGAGCAGTAATGTGGGAGTTGGGGATGCTGGTTTACTTAGCATTGCTGGATTAACAACAGGAGCAGACACATATATTTATACGTCAGCTAATGATGTTTATACAACAGGAACTATTACAACTTTTGGACGAAGTTTAGTTGATGATGCTGATGCTAGTACAGCACGAACAACATTAGGATTGGCAATAGGAACTAATGTTCAAGCATATGATGCGGGCTTACAGAGTATCGCTGGACTAACAACAACTTCTGGTAGTTATCTTTATACAACAGCTAATGATGTTTATACGACTGGTACATCTACTGTATATGGTAGGTCTGTACTGGCAGCAACTGGAGTTGAGTCTCTTGTTACTACTACTCTTGCTGCTGGAACAGGCATTTCTTTTTCATATAGTAGTGCCAATGACACAGCAACAATTAGTACTAGTGGATTAGTCATTGGAACTAATATTCAAGCATATGATGCTCAGTTAACTGATGTTGCTGGATTAACGCCAACAGACAACGGAGTAATTATTGGAAACGGAACTAATTTTGTTGTTGAAAGCGCAGCAACATTAAAAGTTTCTTTAGGATTAACTATTGGAACAAATGTTCTAGCATATAACTCTGTGCTTGCTAGTGCATTTGCTGGAGGCAGACTAACTCTTGAAAGTGGCGTCCCAATAAGCACTACCGATCAATCTGCTAAAACAACCATTTATTATACTCCATATGTAAATTCTTCAATAGGGTTGTATGATACTACAAATTTAGTGTGGGTTCCATATAGCTTTACTCAAACATCGTTAGCTCTTGGAACATTAAGCAGTGGATTTAATTACGATGTTTTTATGTATAATAATGCTGGAACTCTTACTCTAGCATTTAGTATTTGGACAGACAATACCACAAGAGCAACAGCAATATCATTACAAGATGGAGTTTTTGTTAAAACTAGTGATAAGTCATATCGTTATTTAGGAACCTTTAGAACAGTAACAACAACCACAACAGTAGATACTGCTGCTCAAAGATTGTTATGGAACTATAATAACAGAAGATATAAAAAAGTTTATTGCTATTATATTAGTGCGCATATTTATTCTACAGCTACTTGGAGATCATGGAATAATACTATAACTCTTGGTAGTACCAGAATAGAATTTGTTTCTGGCTTCAATGAAGACTCTATATCTCTTATGTACTATGGTCAGATAGCAAATGGAAATGTTGCATTAGGATTAGATACAACAACCGCACCCTCAAATAGTTCTATATTAACCGAAGCCTCAACCACCTATAGTAGCGCAGCTAGTGCTGTGGGAGCTTTTACTCAACAGATAGGATATCATTTTGTACAAGGATTGGAACTTGGAGCTGCTGCTAGTTCATCTTTTACTTCATTCGCTATAGAGAGTTCTCTATTATGTTAATCTTTAATATGGAATTATAATGGCTATTACTAACCAAATACAAGTTAGAAAAGGAACAGCAACTCAATGGTCTACTACTAATCCAATATTAGTTAGTGGAGAACCGGGTTTTGATACTACTAATAATCTGCTAAAAATTGGAGATGGAACTTCAACTTGGAGTAGCTTGAGCAGTAATGTGGGAGTTGGGGATGCTGGTTTACTTAGCATTGCTGGACTAACAACAGCAGCAGACACATATATTTATACGTCAGCTAATGATGTTTACACAACAGGAACTATTACAACTTTTGGAAGAAGTTTAGTTGATGATGCTGATGCTAGTACAGCACGAACAACATTAGGATTGGCAATAGGAACTAATGTTCAAGCATATGATGCGGGCTTACAGAGTATCGCTGGACTAGCAACAACTTCTGGTAGTTATCTTTATACAACAGCTAATGATGTTTATACGACTGGTACCTCTACTGTGTATGGTAGGTCTGTATTAGCAGCAGCGTCATCTGATTCATTTGTTACTACTACTCTTGTTGCTGGAACAGGCATTAATATTACGTATGATTCTATTACTGACACAGCAACAATTAGTACTAGTGGATTAGTCATTGGAACTAATATTCAAGCTTACGATGCTCAGTTAGCTGATGTTGCTGGATTAACGCCAACAGACAACGGAGTAATTATTGGAAACGGAACTAATTTTGTTGTTGAAAGCGCAGCAACATTAAAAGTTTCTTTAGGATTAACTATTGGAACTGATGTTCAAGCTTATGATTCTTTATTTGCTAGTAGACTAGCTGGAGGGAGAATTTCTGTTCAAGCTAGTAATCTAGGAGGAGGAATAATTCCAGATGCTGATCGTACAGGGAATATTATTATTAGATATTACCATTTTACACATGGTTATATTGGTTTGTATGATACAACTAATTCTGTTTGGGTTCCATATTCAATCTCCAATTCTGCTGGAGGTCTTAATGTTTCTTCTGTTCGTCTTGATACTCCTGCTGTTACTGCTGATGCTAATTATGATTTATTTATAAATTATATTGGTACTCCTAATGAGATGGCTTTAAGTATTAATATTTGGGCTAGTGATACTACACGAGCAACAGCAATATCTTTACAAGATGGAGTTTATGTTAAAACTAGTGATAAATCATATAGATATGTAGGAACATTAAGAACAACATCATCAACAACAACCGAAGATAGTAAAAAAAGGAGATTTGTATGGAATTATAATAATAGGGTGCCTCATGCTATCTATGCTGGGCAATATTCAATTCATTCATATGCTACTGCTACTTGGAGAGCTTTTAACTCTAATACCACACCTGGAGAAGGAAGGTTTGAGTTTGTTACGGGACTCGCAGAAGATGCTATTAGTGTAAATCTTAATAGTTCTTTTACATGTGGAAATATAGCCCTGGCTCTTGATAGTATTACTACTCCCACAAATCTAATTTTAACAAAAACAAGCACTACAGATTATAGAACTTTTAGCACATCAGCTACTTTTGCTCCTCAAATTGGATATCACTATATACAATCTTTAGAAAAAGGAATATCTGCTACTACTAGTTTTACAAACGTCAACATGGAACAAGGATTCATCTTATGTTAATAAATATACTCCATACAAAAATTAATAATATTATACCGATACATGGCATAGCTGACCTTGAAAATAATGAATTTAGAATAGACTATAAAGATGACCAACCAACTCCAGACCAACAAATTCAGATAGATTCTTTGATTTTAAACTGGCCCACGGAAAAGCTCTGGATAACAGTTCGAGCAGAAAGAGATCTTTTATTATCTAAATGCGACTGGAGAGTTTTACCAGATGTTGGAAATAATAAAGAAGATTGGATAATTTATAGACAAAATCTTAGAGATCTTCCTAATCTGCAAAATGATCCATCTAATATAGAATGGCCTATTGAACCATGACAACATTTAAAATAGGTCGTACTACAGGAGGATTATTAAAAATAGGGGGAGGAATTTCTCCTAAAATTGTGTCAGGTCCACTAGTAGTCACAGGAGGAACCATAACTACTAGTGGATTATATACAGTTCATACATTTTTATTATCTGGTAGTAGTTTTTTTTGTTCTGAATCCTTATCAGTTGAATATTTAGTTATAGGAGGAGGAGGATCAGGAGGAGGAACTTATCACGGTGGTGGTGGAGGAGCAGGAGGATTTCAAACAGGAACTGGATTTGCTGTTACTAATGGAACATATCCCGTTACTGTGGGATTAGGAGGAATAGCTACTACTGCTCAGGGAAATAATGGAGCTAGTTCTATATTTAGCAGTATTACTAGTTTAGGAGGCCAAGGAGGTGCTAGTTGGTACAACTATCCAACAACTCCTCCTACTCAAGCGTCTTTAGGTACAAAAGCTTCTGGAGGAGGAGCCTGTTATGGCTCTAATGTTGGCGGAGTTGGCACTGTTGGACAAGGAAAAAATGGAGGAACAGCAGGTACATCTGGAAATTATGGTTCTGGTGGAGGAGGAGGATCTACTAGTGCGGGAGGAAACGGAACAACCACTACTGGTGGAGCTGGTGGAACTGGAACAGCTAGCAGCATTAGTGGAATATCAACAACTTATTGTGGAGGAGGAGGAGGATCTACATATGCAGGAGGAACACCTGGAGCTGGAGGATCTGGAGGAGGAACTGCTGGGGTTGGATCTGGTAGTGCATTAGCAGCAGCAGCAAATACTGGAGGTGGTGGTGGTGGAGGAGAAAGAACTAATGGAACTGGTGGTGCTGGAGGATCTGGAATTGTTATTATTAGATATCTTACTCCTGTGTCATTTACCCCACAAGCGGTTTTATTAACTTCTGGCACAAGCTACTCTATTCCTGCTGGGGCCACCACTATGAAAGCTTGGGTTGTTGGAGGTGGAGGTTGTAGTCCTGGAAGCATAAGTTATGGTGGAGGTTGTGCATATAAAACATGGTCTGTATCTGGTGCATCTATCTCTTATGTTCTAGGAGTAGGAGCAATAAACATTAGTACTGCTTCAACAAGCTCAACAGCAACATATAGCTCAGTAACTATAACAGGAAACAATGGCAGTTCAGGATTAGGAAGTTATAGTGGAGGAGATGGTGGCGCAAACGGAGGATCTGGAGGTTATGGTGGTCCGGGAGGAGCTGTTGGTGGAGATTCTGCTACGACTACTGCTTGTGGAAGAAAACCAGCTACAGATATTAGTGGATTATTCGCAGCCCTAAATTTAGCTGGAGTAAGTACAACAGAAACTTGCGGAGCAACAGCAGCTTTTGGATCAGCAGCATATGCTAATAAATATAATAGCGCCTTAACTAAAACTGCTGGATATGGCGGAAGAGGAGCTTATGATACTTTTACAACTCCCGGAGGCAATGGGGCATTAGTCCTATATTTCACATGATAACAGTAATATATCAAGCTCCAAATAATAATAAATTAGCTATGGTAACTCGTAGTGGTAGTCACTCAATAGCTCACTGTTTACTTAGGGATTTTTATCCAGATAAATTTATTGAATATCAACAAGACACTAGTGGTCGCCACCCAACAACATTTTTATCTGTTACAACTCTAGATCAAGAATATAATGTTGGAGTAATGGTAAGAAACCCTATAGAAAGATTACGGTCTTTATGCTCAAAAAAGAATCTATCTGTTTCTATGATAATAGACTCTTTGCAAAATGGATCATATGAGACTCTTTATGGTATGAATCTAATTAATAATAGGTGTGTGCATTTTAAGTTTGAGAATGGATTTCAATCAATGTTTGAATTTCTTGGTATTTATGGTAATGTAGAACATATCTCTCCATCAAATCCTGAAAATAAGCCAGAATTATCTGGGGCAGAATTGGAAATTATCAGGGGTCTTTTAAAAGAAGACATAGAATTGTGGGAATCTTTATGATTAATAGAAGAAAATTTATAGTTGGATCAGGATCATTATTAGGACTACCATTATTAGAGTCTTTGGGAGATATTATTGAAAATAAAAAAAGATTAGTATTTGTATTTAGTCCTAATGGTATGAATATGAATAGTTGGACCCCTAAAGATGTTGGGGTTTTAAATGAGTTACCACCAACTCTACAACCCTTTAATAATTATAAAGATAAGATTTTAATTCTTTCTGGCCTTGCTCAAACAAAAGCAAGAGCTAATGGTGATGGAGGTGGAGATCACGCAAGATCTATGAGTACTTATTTAACTGGTGTTCAGATTAAGAAAACTGATGGTAAAAATATTAGTGGGGGAATTTCTGCTGATCAAATAGCAGCTAAACATTATAGGTCTATAACAAGATTTGGATCTTTAGAATTAGGGTGTGAGTCTGGTAAACAGTCTGGTAATTGTGATAGTGGTTATAGTTGTGCTTATTCATCCACAATATCTTGGAATAGTGCAACCTCCCCGTTGCCCAAAGATAACAATCCACGAAGTATATTTGAAAGAATTTATGGTGGAAATACTCCAGAAAGTAAAGAGCGAATTCTTTATAAAAAGAGTATTTTAGATGGGGTTAGTCGGGAGGTGGATCTTTTAAATAAAGACCTCTCAGGCTCAGATAAACGTAAGCTAGAAGAGTATATCAATAGTGTTAGAGATATTGAAAGACGTATTGAAATGGAAGAGTCTAAGCCCAAAGAATTATCTGGCCAAAGAGAATTATATTCTGATATTCCTGAATTTTTTGATGACCACTGTAAGATTTTGATTGATCTTATAGGATTGGCACTTTTAACAGATTCTACCAGAGTGGTTTCGCTGGTACTAGCTGATGAAGGAAGCAATAGACCCTATCCTAAAATAGAAGTCAAAGAAGGCCACCATGAATTAAGCCACCACGGCAATGATATTATTAAGCAGGAAAGCATTGCTAAAATTAATAAACATCATTCTGAACAAGTAGCTTACTTATTTGATAAATTAAACTCATTACAACACAATGGGTCGTCTATTCTTGACGATACTATAATCTCATATGGTTGTGGAATAGAAGATGGTAATAGTCATGCTCATCATAATTTACCAATAATGGTTGGGGGAGGAGGATTAACTGGGGGAAAACATATATTATATCCTAATGAGACCCCTTTGAATAATCTATGGTTGAGTCTGTTAAATAGTGTAAATATAAAGAGTGATCCTTTTGGGGATAGTAGTTTTCTTTTATCTTTGGCCTAATCTTAGCACTGTTTGCTTGAAGGGAAAACCCGCCGCCGAGGATAGATAAGTGGTCCAACTGTGAATTATAACTAGAGGACCTATGTTTTATATTTTCGGAGAACAATACGGTATTTGTAATAAGATGGCTAGAAGAGATTTTCTCTCAATAGGTGGATTATCTTTTGGTTTAGGTGGGTTATCGTTGCCCCAAATATTAAAAGCACAAGAGTCTTCTGGCAAAAAACACAAATCTTTAATCAATATATTTTTAGCTGGTGGGCCACCTCATCAAGACTTATGGGATTTAAAACCAGATGCTCCATCTGAGATTAGGGGAGAATTTGATCCTATCAAAACTAATGTTGGTGGAATTGAAATTTGTGAAGTTTTTCCACAGTTAGCTCAACGAATGGACAAGTGTGCTATAATACGATCTATCGTTGGTTGTCATGGAGATCATGCTGCTTTTCAATGTATGTCTGGTTGGACTCCTGATAATCTAAAAAGTATTGGAGGAAGACCCTCTATCGGAGCAACAGTATCACGAATCCAAGGGTCTGTTGATCCATCTGTTCCAGCATATGTTGGTTTAGCAGACAGGACGGATCATATGCCTTGGTCTGATGCTGGAGGAGCGGGATTTTTAGGAACATCTCACGGGGCATTTAAACCAGATGGGCCGGGATTACAGAATATGATATTAAAAGATTTAACTTTGGATAAAATACGAAATAGAAAAGACTTACTTGCTAGTATAGACAATTTAAAAAGAACAATGGATTCTAATGGGTCTATGAAAGGGATGGATTCATTTAGTCAAAAGGCTTTTGATGTTTTGTCTGGTAGTAAATTATTAACAGCATTAGATTTGTCAAAAGAAGACCCTAATGTATTGTCTGCTTATGGAGATGGAAAACCTTATAATTATCAATATGATGGAGCACCCACTTGTAATGACCATCTTTTAATGGCTAGAAGATTAATTGAAGCAGGAGTCCGTGTGGTGAGTCTTAGCTATGGTAGATGGGATAGTCATGGTAGTAATTTTGATCTAGTAAGAGATCATGGGTCAAAATTAGACCAATCTCTTAGTGCTTTAATAGATGATCTTAGTACCAGAGGAATGTTAGATGATGTGACTATTATAGTGTGGGGAGAATTTGGCAGAACACCAAAAATAAATAAAGATGCTGGACGAGATCATTGGCCCCAAGTAAACTCAGCATTATTGGTTGGAGGAGGAATGAAAACGGGGCAAGTTATCGGCTCCACCAACAGGCTTGGAGAATATGCTGTTGATAGACCAGTTCATGTTCAAGAAATATTTGCAACTCTCTATCATAATCTTGGTATAGATACATCACAACAAACAATAGTAGATACAACTGGAAGACCCCAATATCTTGTTGAACACCCTTATCTTAAAGAATTAGTCTAATGAATATTGAAAAAGACGATCAGGCTTTTATAGTTAGTTTTTTATCTCACTGTTGCATATTATTGACTTTATCATTAATTCCTATCATTAATGAAAGAATAGCCCCAACTATTCAAATAGTGTCTTATCCAGTACAAGAAATAATAATACCAGAATCATTAGACATAGAGGACATTAATACTTTTAGTGAAGAAGAAACGATATTAAGCAATGAGGAAGCTGGAGAAGAAAGTTTACAGATAAATGAAGAGAACTTAGAAATAGAGCTTCAGTCTGTTGAAACAGTGGAGGATTTTGGAGACACAATATCCAATGAGGATTTGATGGAGCTTTCTGGATCGTCAAATGAGTCCAATATCGGCAACTCTGGCGTTGCTGTTAGTGGAGTTGGTAGTGCTGTTGATCGGTTGTCCAGAGAGATTGTGAGCAATGCTAATGATCGTCCAGTGGTTGTATTTTGGTTATTTGATGCTTCAGTCAGCCTTTTTAAACAGAGGGCAGATATAGCCTCTAGATTTGAAAAAGTGTTGACGGAAATAGAACTTTCCAAAAATCAAAATCAACAGATAAATCACATAGTCAGCAGTTTTGGGGGAGTCCTTAGCACCATTACTCCTGCTCCAACCTCTGATAAAGACCAACTAATAAAAGATATTCTGTCTATTGGACTTGATGAGTCTGGAATAGAGAATGTTTTTGGGTCAATTCAAGAGTTAATATCCTCTCATAAAAATCTTCTTAAAAAAAATAAATCAAGAATGATGGTAATATGTTTTACTGATGAGGTGGGTGATGATCAAAATAAATTAGAACCCCTTATTGTATCTGCCAAACAAACAGGTTGCATGATTTATGTTGTTGGAGTTCCATCTCCATTTGGTGTTGCAAAGAGTGAATTAAAATATGTTGATCCTGATGAAAAGTATGACCAAACAGAAAAATGGGTACAAATTCAACAAGGGCCAGAGTCTTTTGTTAAAATGACCCTCAACATGAAAAGTTTAGATATAGACAATATATTAATAGATAGTGGATTTGGATCATATTCATTATCAAGATTGTGTCAAAATACTGGTGGATTATACTTTGCTCTTCATCCTAATAGAAATATTAGTCATAAAATATCTAAAAAGGATATTGATCCACTGTCTTCTGGTATTCAATACTTTTTTGATCCCACCATAATGTTTAATTATAAGCCAGATTATAGATCAATAGACCAACAAACTAAAGAAATATTATCTAATAAAACAAAATTAGCTCTTATAAATGCTTGTAGAATCGAAGACGGGATAAATATTTCTGGTAATCAAGTTTTGAAATTTGATGCTAGAACCATAGAGTCTTTTTTAAAGTCTTTGAATAAAGCTCAACAATTTTCTGCTAAATTAGACCCTAAAATAGCTCAGGTATTTTCTATTCTTCAAAACGGAGAAGCTACTAGGGGTTCAGTAAAAGAAAAGGTATGGGGTGCGAGTTTTGATCTTGCCATGGGAAGGATATATGCTGCTAAATGTAGAAATGAATCATATAATCTATTGTTAGCAGAAGCTAAGTTGGGAATGAAAACAGAGAGACAGGAGTCTAATCAGTGGGAACTGGTACATACTGAAGAATCGATAAAAGGGAATAGCTCGGTGGAAAAGTCTTTTAAATTAGCTCAAATGTATCTAAACAGAGTGGTTAGCGAACATTCTGGAACCCCTTGGGCATTAGTAGCTAGCGAGGAATTGAAAACTCCTATGGGATATAAGTGGATGGAAGGATATTTAGAACCAGATATAATGAAGATGAATGATAATGGTAATAATATCCCAAAACCTCCAAAAGATGATGAAAAAAAGATGTTGTCGCCCAAACTTCAGAGAAATGTTAGTAAGATTTGACTTCAGTCAATGCTCTAGGAAGATTGTTGCGAAGAATTAAAAAAATAATTTTAGAATTTAACGGCTAGGAAAAAAATCTAATTATTTTTTTTTTAGCATTATATCTTTTGCTAAATTTATATCTTCTTTTTTACAAGATATTAAATTTTTAAAAATAGAATCATCTATCAAATCTTTATGAACCCACCAATCTTCAAAACTGGATCCTTGAACAGCAGCTATATCGTTAAAAACAAGAGTGTATCCCATTCCTCTCAAGTAGTTTCTACTTTTTTCTCTAAAAATTTTTTTCATGTCTACATAATGATCATGTTCATAAGTTATTACTCTAAACTTATAATCATTAAAAGGAATTAAACACATCGACATGAATGTATTAATTGAAGGTTCTACGTCTAATTGTAAATAATCTATAATATTTTCTTTGAAATTAGATTTTAATACTTCTTCATAGTTTATTTCCAAACTATTCTCGCATAAAATTTTATTTTTTCTTTCATTTCTATGCATTTCTGCAAGCTCAGGATTCCTTTCCACTCCGATTCCTGTCCATCCAAGTTGTTCCAACAATGCTGTGTTGCTATTTAGAAAAGAATGTCCGGAACCTATTTCTAAATAAGTTCCATTTTTTTTGCCATTCAAAGCTGTCAATACGAATAAATCTTGTAAAACTTGCGAGAAATTTTTATCTATTTTTTCACTATCTTCAAACTTAAATTTTAAATCATCATATTTTTTATTATATCGAATAGAACTTGTATAATAATTTCCAACGCCTATATTTAGGATATTTTTTTCAACAAGCATAAAGTAAAATTTATTAAGTTTATATTCATCTTTTAATTTATTAAAAAGCATTCTAGATTCTTCATTCTTTCCAATCCACCAAGCGGAAACTGCTTTATAAAATATTAACATGTATTCAGATTCATAATCGATAACTGTTTTAAAGTTAGATGGTGTTTTGTCAGAAACCATAAGTCCCAAATGAGCATAAAAATAAGAATCGAACCAATTTTTTTTAAATTCATAATATTGGCTTAAAAAGAAATAAGCTTCTGGTTTTTTTGGATCAATTTCTAAAGCATATTTAAGAAAAACTTCACAAGTATAGTCCCTATCTGACCCTTTGTAACATAGATACAATCTTAACAAACATTCATATTCCAGATTTTTATCTTGTGTTATTTCAGCACACCTTAAATAGAAACTAGTTGCAGGAGATTTGTGGCTTTGTTTTTCATACCAAACTCCTAAATTAAAATTATAAATATCGTCTTCTGTATTTTTGATATAGTCAATCAATTCTTTATGCATAAATTTTTATCCAATTTCCCAATATTTTTTTTGGAATACTTAAAATAAAAGCAGCGTTATCTTGGAATCCAAAAGTAATCAAAATACTTTCATTGATCTCAGCTAATCCACAACAAAATTCTATATTTGCGCCCATAAAAGAAAATTTATTTGAAATTTCTATTAATTCAAAATTTTCATTCCATACTACAAATCTATGTCTATAGATGGAATTTTTTTTACACGCCTCTGATTGAAAAAGATTGACTTCATGTACTATAGCCAAATAATATCCATTAATAAATACAACTTGTGATCCGCCTCTTAGATCGCCACATTCTAATGATGGGTTGTAGACTCCTAATTTAATGGTTTTGCACGTAACATTAATTGGGTCTACTTCTACAACTTCCGTGGGATTAGTCCATTTAATGTATACGTAAGGCTTGTTTAAAACAGGCATCCAGTTCTTTTCGCAGTAGGAGTTGTCTGGTTCGGGAGCAGGTATTCTTACTCTGCTTACTTCGATTAATTTATTTTTTTTATTTTTTATTTCCGATAGTTCCATTCTACCAACACCATTTTTAGTTGTATCTCTCCTAACTCCACTTAAATAAAATTTATTTTCCCATTTAACTAATCTTCCGTCCTCCAGTCCAACAAACTCCCACATTGGTGTTTCATCTAAAAAAAATGTGTCTATTGTGTCATAACTTGTTATATTTAAGTTTTTGTCCAAATTACACAATATATTTTTTGTTACTAACCTTTGGTCACTTTCTTTGTGTAAATAACAAAGTGGACCCCAAGCATGTTCAAATTTACTTTTTTCGCTGTGGTACAGAATGTAGTTCAAATTTCTTAAATTTACTAAAATTTCTTGATTGTCCACATATACTGATGGGTTCGTAAGGGAAGGCCCATTAATTTTATCTATTGGAACTAATAACGGCTTCAAGCAACAGCCAAAATCAAGACAGTTTTGAGTTAAAATCATATGTTCCATTATAAAGATAATATAGTTTGAATTTTATTTAAAAATAACAATAAATAATAATAAATTAATTTTTTTATTCTTCAGGGGATGTTTTGACTAAATACATTTATCAAGAAAGTGGAAGGTTTTATTGTAGACACGAATCCAATAAAAACTACATTTTTAATGCGGTAACTTTTCCAGACGAGGAAATTGGATCCGTAATAGTCCCTCAAATTACACGAGCCCAAAATAAAAAACCGAATGGTTGTTTTCTAATAAATAAGAATTCTGGTCAGTTCGATGGACTCATAAATTGGTGGGATTTTTCGATAGCCGGAACCAAATCATTATATGATAAAGTTGGTGGATATACTGGCAATTTATCTGTATCAAACTTTAATTCTACCTGGAAAATTGATCCAATACGTGGACATGTTATTAGCCTCAATGGAACCTCTGACTATGCCGAAATAAATCTGCCGGATACTTATTTAGACGAAAATGAAGCCACAATTTCTGTTTGGGTAAATCGCACAGGAAATGGCACCAATAACGAAACGATTTACTCTAGAACTAATCAATTTGAGTTTTATCTAGGAGAATACGGAGACGTGACTTCGTCAATGTACATTGACGGATACTGGTACAGCGTCGGGGACTCGATGGGAGCCAATGGTGAATGGTTTAATTACGTTACTGTTTATGATGATAATAAATTAATATTATACAAAAACGGTGTAGAAATAGATTCAGTTAGTGCATCTGGTTATATCAACCTGCCTGTCACAAATTTGTTTATAGGAAAAAACAATGACAACAATAGCTTCGCAAATTCTAAAATAGATGATCTTCGAATTTACAATCGTGCATTAACACCTGCCGAAGTACATAGGTTGTGGTCGCCACAAACTCGTTGGGAGCTTTGGAATCAACCAATTTTAGCAACAGTTATATTTCCTGGTGTATCTGGTGTTCTAGCTGGCGGTTCATCAAATGTTTCTTTTTTAACCAATGCTGCGTCTACCGGTGGTATTCTTGCCGCTGGAAATTCTACTATTTACAAAATTGTGTCTGTTGAATTTACTGGCGGAGTTTCAATCAATGGATCAATAAATCAAAATAATATAATTGATTTTAGTGTTTCAGGTGGAGCAAATAGTTCTGGAAATGCAAATTTATCAACTATTTACAACATTACAGCAACTAGCGGGACAACAATTTCTGGTTCTTCCGATCAAACATTTAATGAAGTTGAAGAAACAACTGGTGGAAGTAAGGCTTCTGGTTCTACAAATCCATTAGCTACTTATAACATTACAGCAACTAGCGGAAGTATAGCTTCTGGATCTGCACAACAAACACTCAATGACACTGAAGAACCCACCAGTGGAAGCAAAGCTTCTGGTTCTACAAATCCATTAGCTACTTATAACATTACAACAACTAGCGGAAGTACAGCTTCTGGATCTGCAAATCCATTAGCTGCTTACAACATTATAGCCACAAGTGGAAGTGTAGCTTCTGGATCTGCAAATCAAACATTTAATGATATCGAAGAAACTACCAGTGGAAGTACAGTTTCTGGTTCTACAGATCCATTAGTTACTTACAACATTATAGCCACAAGTGGAAGTGAAGCTTCTGGCTCTTCAGATCAAACATTTAATGATGTTGAAGAAACCGCAGGTGGAAGTACAGTTTCTGGATCTGCATATACATTAGCCACTTACAACATTATATCTACAAGTGGAAATGAAGCTTCTGGATCTGCAAATCAAACATTTAATGATATCGAAGAAACTGCCGGTGGAAGTACAGTTTCTGGTTCTACAGATCCATTAGTTAATTACAACATTACAGCAACAAGCGGAACAACAGTTTCTGGATCTGCACAACAAACATTTAATGATGTAGAAGAAATCGCTGGTGGAAGTACAGTTTCTGGCTCTACAGATCCATTAGCTACTTATAACATTACAGCAACTAGCGGAACAACAGTTTCTGGCTCTTCAGATCAAACATTTAATGATATTGAAGAAACCTCTGGCGGAACAACAGTTTCTGGTTCTACAGAACAAACATTTAATGATGTTGAAGAGACCGCTGGCGGAAGTACAGCTTCTGGATCTGCAAATCCATTAGCTGCTTACAACATTATAGCCACAAGTGGAAGTGAAGCTTCTGGATCTGCACAACAAACATTTAATGATGTTGAAGAAGCTGCCGGTGGAAATACAATTTCTGGCTCTACGAATCCTTTAGCTACTTATAACATTACAGCAACTAGCGGAACAACAGTTTCTGGATCTGCACAACAAACATTTAATGATGTTGAAGAAACTGCCGGTGGAAGTACAATTTCTGGCTCTACGAATCCTTTAGCTACTTATAACATTACAGCAACTAGCGGAACAACAGTTTCTGGATCTGCACAACAAACATTTAATGATGTTGAAGAAGCTGCCGGTGGAAATACAATTTCTGGCTCTACGAATCCTTTAGCTACTTATAACATTACAGCAACTAGCGGAACAACAGTTTCTGGA
>Ga0194051_1001070_pt1 | contig 14852 bp, 10 predicted proteins | sample SepL2320m_MetaG_FD_161275 | JGI IMG/M metagenome (GOLD analysis project Ga0194051, IMG submission 161275) | Anoxic zone freshwater microbial communities from boreal shield lake in IISD Experimental Lakes Area, Ontario, Canada - Sep2016-L239-20m | ecosystem: Environmental > Aquatic > Freshwater >... | reverse complement strand
GCTGCAGGTCTTCGGTACGACGACCGGGGCGACGATCTCCGCCGGCGGCCTCGAGTATATCTTCTCGGGCGGTAGCGGCGGCGCCACGACCATCCTGGGCCAGCGCCAGGTCTGGGCCGGCGGCACGGCGAGCGGCAGCACGATCGGCAACGGGGGCACCGACTATGTCTACGGCACGGTGACCGGGGCGACCATCGAGAGCAACGGCATGGAGGTCGTGCAGTCGGGTGGCGCGGTGAACGGCGTGACCCTGAACGGCGGCTACCTCGATATCGAGAGCGGCGGCACGGCAGGCTCCAGCATGATCAGCTTCACCAGCGTCGGCGGCATGCTGAAACTCGGCTACTCGCAGAACTTCGCCGGGGTGCTCTCGGGCTTCGGCGGGGCGCTCGACACCCTCGACCTGGCCGATATCGGCTTCGGCGTGGGCACGACGGTCAACTTCGTCGAGGCGCCTTCCACCACCAGCGGCACGCTGACGGTGAGCGACGGCACGCACATCGCGCAGATCCTCCTGCTGGGGCAATACATGGCGGCCGACTTCTCGGCGCAGAGCAACGGCGCCGGTGGCACGGTGATCACCGACCCGTCAGCTCCGTCCCTCAGCCAACAATCGCTCATCAGCCAGCCGCACACCTGACGGGTGCGGCGGCGCAAAAGCCGGATTAAAATCCCGCATTGAAATCCCGCATTGAAATTCAAGGGGGGACGGCGATGACAGGACGCGCGGGCGCGCCAGCCGGGCGGCGGCTGTTCGACAGCCATTGCCATATCATCGACCATCGCTTCCCGATCGTGGCGAACCACGGCTACACGCCACCGCCCTTCCCTCTTGATGCCTACCTCGCCGAGACCCGGCCGCTCGGCGTGGTGGCGGGCGCGGTTGTCTCCGGTTCGTTCCAGGCCAACGACCAGACCTACCTGATGGACGTCCTGCCGAAGCTCGGTGCCGGCTGGGCCGGCGTGACGCAGATCCCGAACGACTGCCCCGATGCGGAGATCAACAGGCTCGACGGGATCGGCGTGCGAGCCGTGCGCTTCAACCTGTTCCGCGGCCGGCTCGACAGCGTCGACGACATCGTGGCGATGGCCACCCGCGTCCATGCGGTCGCCAGCTGGCACGCCGAAATCTACGCCGATGCCGCGGCACTCGGGCCGCACGTCGACAGGCTGTCGAAACTGCCACAGCTCAGCATCGACCATCTCGGCATGACCGCTGCCGGCGTGCCGGTCCTGCTCGACCTGGTGGCCTCAGGCTGCAAGGTGAAGGCCACCGGCTTCGGGCGGGTGAAGCTCGACGTGCCGGCGACGCTGGAAGCCGTCGCGCGGAAAAGTCCGCATGCCCTGGTGTTCGGCACCGATATTCCGTCGACGCGCGCGGAGCGGCCGTTCCGGCCTTCCGACATCGACCTGGTGGAGAAGGTCCTCGGGCCGGAGCTGGCGCAAAAGGCTTTCTGGGACAATCCGATCGCGCTCTACAGGGTCACGCCGGGCTGACTCAGAATCGCTTCTTCATCCTACCCATTCAAATGGGGAGGAGGAGGTAACGCACCTGACACAATGGCGCGCTATCGTTCGGCAACGTGTTTGCATTGGAACGTTTTGGGTCGTTCCGCGCCGTCGTCGGGCGCAATGGCTCGACGCTGGCCTGCGGCCTGTTCGTCCTGGCGGTCCTGCTCTCGGTCCTGCTCTCGGTCCTGCTGGGGGCCGCGCTCGAGCACAGCCTGCCGCGCGCGGTCTGGCTGTTGAGCTTCTGGCACTACTATCTCTACTGGCTTGCCGCAGCCTTTGGCGTGCCCTCGTTCGACGTCTTCAAGCGCGATGCCGTGGCGATGAAGACCGTCTCGGTCGCGGTCCTCGCTTCGGCCTATCTCGCCGCCCCGCTCGACCTCGCCTCCCTTGCCGTCATTGCCGCCGGCATCGGCTTGAACATCCGCGCCGCGTCAGTCCTGGGAGTCGATCGCACCTATTACGGTCATGAGGTGGCGGGCCTGCCGCCGCGAAGGATCACGGCCTTCCCCTATTCGCTGGTCGCCCACCCGATGATCCTGGGAAACGTCGCGGCCTTCGGCGGCACCCTGATCAACCCGGCATTCGCGCAGCGTTGGTGGCTGCTCGTGTGCCTGCATGTCGCGCTCAACATCGGGCTGCTCGTCATGGAGCTTATGGGGCGCGGCCGCACCGTGCGGATCGGCGGCGGCCTCGTCTTCGCGAGCGTCCTGTTCGGCGTGGTCTACGCAGCACCGATCGCGTTGGGAGCGGTAGCCATCGCCTGCGCCTGGATCCTCTATCGCTGCTACGCGCCGGAAACGCTGAGGAGAAACTCATGAACAGCATGCTGAACGGGGCCGCCCAGGGCATCCGCGCCGAACCGCAGACCCGGGCCGCGCGGCACTTCCCGGCGACGCTCGGCCGATTCGACGACGGCGCCGACCGGGCGGTGATCGATGGCCTCGTGCGATGGGTCGAAGATCGCTATCGCGACGAGCTGCTGAAACGGCCATCTAAGCATGTCTATGTCAGCACCTTGCCGCGCCCTGTGACGGAGCAAGTCGACCATCTGCGCGACGGCCCGCTCATCCGCTCCCTGATCGCATCTCAGGTTCCTGAAGGCAGCGTCATCGCGCCGATGAAGCACACCGACGAACTCTATGTGTCGCACTACAACAAGGACCGTGGCGGCGATCAGGGCCTCTTCGACAAGCACTACGACGGCAACCTGCGCTTCCTGTCGGGCAGCATGGTGGTGCGCGCCCTGATCTACCTGCAGTCGGACGCCACCTACAAGGTTGTGTTTCAAGACTCGGGCGTCGAGAAGGCCTTTGCGACCTACGACTTCGGCCTGCTGGATTTTCACCGCGAGCTGCATTGGGTCGAAGGGCAGTACAATCCTGCCGATCGCCAGCGCATCCTCCTCAAGTGCAACTACCTGGTCACGCCGCGCAATGCCGCTTTCCTGGGACGGGCAGCACTCGCCGCCAACACCGGTGTGTTCTACGTCGTGAAGGCGGCGATGGAATATTCCAAGAGCCCGCGCACGCCGCCGCAGGTCGCGGTCGGGCACCTGTGCAATTTCTTCCGCCGGCTGAACAACATCCATCCCCTCGTGGCCCTGGCGATTCCGCTGGCGGTCCTCGGAGCCGCCATCGCCGTCATCGTCGCCGTGTTGGGCTACATTCGGCTATGATGGCGGCGGCACGACCGCTTCCCACCTCTCACGGCAAAGGTCCGCACACCATGAAGGCTGCTTACATTGAACAATTCGGCGGACCCGAGGTCCTGAAGGTCGGCGATCTTCCCGATCCGTCGCCCGCGCCGGGCCAGGTCGTGGTCGATATCTTTGCCGCCAGCGTCAACGGCGCCGACTGGAAGGTGTGCGCCGGCGAATACGCCCAACCGAGCTTCCCGGTGATCCTGGGGCGCGATTTCTCCGGCGTGGTCAGCGCCGTGGGCGCGGACGTCACGGATCTGAAGGTCGGCGATGACGTGTTCGGCGTGCTCGAAGCGGGCCGCGACGGCACCTATTGCGAGAAGATCGCCATCGGCGCCGCCATCGTCGCCAAAAAGCCGGCTACCCTGTCGCATGTCGATGCCACCGCGCTCGCCCTCACCGGCCTCACGGCGATCCGGGCGATCGAGGATTCGATAAAACTGAAATCCGGCGAGACCATCCTGATCCAGGGCGGCGCGGGCGGCGTGGCGAGCTTCGCCATCCAGCTCGCCAAGCATCTCGGCGCGCACGTCATCACCACGGCCAGTGCCGGCAACCTGGCCTGGATGCGCGAGCTCGGCGCCGACCAGGCGATCGACTACAACGCGACCGACTTCAGGAAGGTCGTGAGCAACGTCGACGCGGTGTTCGAGACCGTGGGCGGCGACGTGGCGATGCAATCCTTCGCGGTGCTGAAGCCGGGCGGACGGGCGGCCTTCATCGCCTCGGGCGCCCAGGCACCGAAGCCCGATCGCGACGACGTGATTTCCCTGCGGCCGGCCGTCGGCCGTGCCCGTGCACCTCTGGAGCGCGTCGCCGAACTCTGCCGGATCGGCGCCGTCCGCCCGCCGCCCGTGCGGCTCTTCGCCCTGGCCGACGCCGTCGAGGCCGTCCAGATCAGCAAGGCCCGCCACCTCAAAGGCAAGCTGGTGTTCAAGCTGCGGTGAGCGCTGCTGGGCGCGCGCGCCCCCAGCCTCAATCGAGGCGGATGCCGGCGTCGGCGATGACCTTCTTCCAGATCTCGGTTTCGCGGGCGATGTGGGCGGCGGCCTCCGCCGCCGTGCCGGCCAGCGTTTCCATGCCCTGCTGGCCGTAGGCCGCCTGCACCTCGGGGGCCTTCAGCGCTTTGGTCATGAGGGTGTTGAGTGTCGCCACGATCTCGGGCGGCACCTTCGACGACACCACGATGCAATACCAGTTGGTGGCGGCGTAGCCGGGGAAGCCCTGCTCGGCGATGGTCGGGATCTCGGGGTCGAAGGGCGAGCGCCTTGCGCCGGTGACGGCGAGCGCGCGGATGCGACCGTCGCGCATGAAACCGGTGGCGGTGGGGGCGCTGGCGATCAGCGACGGCACGTGGCCCGCCACCAGGTCGTTCATCGCCGGACCGCCGCCGCGGAAGGGCACGTGGTTGAGGCGGGCGCCACTCCTGGCCTTCAGCAGTTCGCCGGCGAGGTGGCCCGCGCTGCCGACGCCCGAAGTACCGTAGTCCATGCCCTCGGGCCGCCTGGCCAGTTCGAGATAGTCGGCGAGCGACCTGGCCGGCACGGTGGGGTGCACCACCAGCACGTTGGAGAAATCGACCGCCAGGCAGACTGGCGCGATGTCGGCCTGCGGGTCGTAGCCCGCGTCCTTCATGGCGTAGGGATTGACTGCCAGCATGCCGACGTTGGCCAGCAGGACGGTGTGGCCATCGGGCGGCGCGCGCAGCATCTCCTTGGTCGCGATATTGCCGCCGGCGCCGGGCTTGTTGTCGACGATGACCGACAGGCCAGCGCTTTTGGTCAGCTCCGCCGCCAGGATGCGGGCCACGATGTCGCCGCCGCCGCCCGCCGCGAAGCCGACCAGCAGGCGAAGCTGCTTGGACGGAAACGCCTGCGACGGAAACGACTGCGCCCGGCCCTCGGCTGGCAACAGAGCGGGCAGCAGGCCGGCAGCCGCCGCCGACCCGATCAACGATCGCCGATACATCAAACGCCCTCCCCTGCTTCGGCCGCCGCCTCGAAACCCTCATGGCCCGGCGGCGGCTCTGCCGCTATTGAGGAACGATGTTCTCATCATTCTTCCCCAATCCGCGACTTTTCTTTCCCGCCACGCTCCTGTGGACGGCCCTCGGCATGGCCCTGTGGTACGGGGTCGCCCGCGATCTCGGGCCTCAGCTCAGCCTCGGCGGCCTCATAGGCTTCGCCTACCCGCCGGCCAGCGCCGACGGCGCCGCCGTCGCCGTCGAGACGGCGCGCAACATCTGGCTCTACCAATACATGATCGTGATCGGCGCCCTCTTCGTCGGCGCGGTCGGCTGGCTCGTCCCGCACCGCTGGTTCCGCTGGTCCGTCGGCGTGTCGGCGGTCCTGATCTTCTTCATCTGGTTCCAGGTCCAGCTCGACGTGATGATCAACGTCTGGTTCGGCACCTTCTACAACATGATCCAGCAGGCCCTGGGCAAGCCGGGCGCCATCACCCTGGAGCAGTTCTTCGGCCAGCTCCTGACGTTTGGCGGCATCGCCATGGTCTACATCACCACCGCGGTGCTGCTGGCCTTCGTCACCAGCCACTACATCTTCCGCTGGCGCACGGCGATGAACGACTACTACGTCGCCAACTGGCAGCGCCTGCGGCACGTCGAAGGTGCCTCGCAGCGCATCCAGGAAGACACCCAGCGCTTTGCCACGACCCTGGAACAACTGGGCGAGAGCCTGATCAGTGCACTGATGACCCTGCTCGCGTTCATTCCGATCCTGTGGGGCCTGTCGGTTCACGTGAAGGAACTGCCGCTGATCGGCGAGCTGCCGCAGGCGCTGGTCTTCGTCGCGATAATCTGGGCGGCGTTCGGTACGGCGCTGCTGGCCATTGCCGGCATCCGGCTGCCGGGGCTCGAGTTCCGCAACCAGCGCGTCGAGGCAGCCTATCGCAAGGAATTGGTCATCGGCGAAGACGATGCCACCCGCGCCCAGCCGCCGACGCTTGCAACCTTGTTCGGTGACGTCAGGGCAAACTACTTCCGACTGTATTTCAACTTCCTCTACTTCAACGTCTGTCGGTACGGCTACCTGCAGGCCAGCGTCCTCGTCCCCTACATCGCGCTCGCGCCGTCCATCGTGGCCGGCGGCCTGACGCTGGGCGTCATGCAGCAGATCATCCGCGCCTTCAACCGGGTCGAGGGCTCGTTCCAGTACCTGGTCAAGTCGTGGACGACGATCGTGTCGTTGATCTCGATCTACAAGCGCCTGCGTGCCTTCGAGGCGCTGATGGACGATCAGCCGCTGGATGCCATCGAGGCCGAGGCCGCGCTGCCGCGGCCGTAAGGCAGTTGCCTCAGGGCGCCGGCGGCAGCCGCCGGGCGAGAGCGGCGGTATCGAACGCGCCGTCGTCGGCACAGTCGATCCAGCCGTCCTGGGGCGGCATCGACGGTTCGCAGACCACGATACCATCGCAAAGAACGGCCGCCACGTAGCTGAAGGTTCCCTTGCTCGTCACGAGAATGTCGGCGCCGATCATCTCCTGCATGCTGCGGACCGGATCGGCATCGAGGACGAGCTCTACCCCGGGGCGCACGAACTCCGGAAACTCCGAGACGTCACCCTGCGAGAAGACGCGGACGGTATGCTCCAGGCCATGCGCTTCGAGAAGCGCTTCGATCGCGCCGAGGGTGCGGGCCATGCGCGCGCCCGGCATGAAATAGTCGTTGTGATTGTCATGCCGGTTGAACCGGCGAATGTGGACGCAAACGGCGAATTTGCGATCCCCGCGCGGCTGCTTGTTCGATTGGTACTTCCGCTGCAGCTCCTGGCGGACCGTGGCATCGAGGATCGGAACGGGGCCGACTTCCGGATCGTTTGCCGTGCTTGGCGTGAGAAACGGCTCGAGGAGCGAGATGAACGACGAGGGGCCGAAGTTGACGACTTCGCCCCGGCAGCCGGCCGCAAGGCGCTCTCCGACACCGAAATTGAAATGCGCCTCCCACACCGCGAGCCATTCCGGCCGCGGACGGTCAGCATGGTCGATGTCGACGAACGGCGTATGGACGTAGGTACAGCCGAACACCCGGGCGAAATTCAGCGCGCTCATCATCATGAAGGCCTGCGACCCCGCGCCCTCGCGCTCGAATCCTTCCAGGTGGCATGTCACGAGCACCGAGGGACCGCCGAAGAGCTGGCGCAGGTACAGGCGGAAGAAGACATCCAGCGGCGTGAAGTAGGCCTTTCGGCCGATCGCCAACTTCACGGCGTTCTTGGCGCAGCTCCACGCGTAGCCGCGAAGACCGCGGGCAAGGAACCGCGGCGAGTTCCGCCGCAGGACGTAGGGCGATGCCATCGTGCGTTGCTCTCGCGGCGGGCTCAATCTTCGATATCGATCAGGCGAAGCGGCAGCAGCAGGCTCACCCTCGTACCGCGTTCTATTGGGCCGCGTTCTATTGGGCCGCGTTCTATTGGACCGCGATCGATGGCCGAGATGTCGAGCTTCGCGTGCAGCTGCGCGGCGCGCCGGCGCATGTTCTCGAGGCCGCGGCCACCGCCGGCTGTGGCGAACGGCTGGCCGTCGTTCTCGATCGCGATGGCCGCCATGCCGTCGTTCGAGGCGCTGCCGCGGATGGCGATGCGGCGCGCCGGCCCGTGGCGCAGCGCGTTGGTGATGGCTTCCTGCAGGATGCGCAGCACGGCCAGCGCATTGCCCGGCGTGACGCCGGAAACCTCGGGCAGGTTGGCCATCGACCAGTCGAGCTCGACGCCGAGGCGCTGCAACTGCGGGATCAGGCGTTCGCGAAAATTCGCCAGCGCCAGCGGCAGGTCGCTGGTGCCGAGGTCGAGCGAATAGATCACCAGGCGAAGGTCGTTCAGCGCCTCGCGCGCAGCGGCCTCGATCGGCTTGGACCGGGCGCGCTCCGACAGCGCGATGATCGAGGCGAGATGGCCGCTCAGGCCGTCGTGCAGGTCGTACGTCAGGCGCTGGCGCTCCTGCTCGCGCACCAGGCGGCTCGCCTCGACCTGTTCCTGCCGCGCCAGCACCGCGAGCTCGGCCTCGCGCTCGGCGAGCCTCTGGGCCAGCGTCTCGTTGGAGCGGTCGAGCTGCTCGAAGCTCGATCCCATCCGGCGCATCAGCACGGCGATCATGGCCGCGACATAGACCAGCCCGATATGCGACGAGAGCAGGTTGAGCGGCTGATCGGGCAGCGTCGCGGTGATGTAGCCGTCGCGCGCCAGGAAGAAGGTCAGTAGAATGGCCGGACCCAGCATGAAGCGGGCGTCGATGTTGCCCTGCCTGAGCGCGCCCCAGCCGATCACTATCGTCGCGGTGACGACCCCGACGCCGAGGAAGAAGAGGGCGACCATTGCCGCGATCGTCCGGCTGAACGGCGTGCCGATGATCGCACAGGCCAACACGATGCCGGTGGCGACGACGATCAAGGACTGAAGGGCCCACGGCGGACGCCGGCCGAGAAGCGCCAACGCCACGGCGACGCACAGCAGACCGTAGGCCGGGACGAGGGCCACGACATACGGCAGGAGTTCGCGCAGGCCTGGCTGAAAGCCGGTGAACATCGCGATCGCCACCGTGATCGACACCGCCTCGAGGGCGGCCAGCCAGGAGATCAGCATGTCGCCGGGGCGGAAGAAGAAGGCAAGGATCAGGCCCGCGGCCAGCAGCACCTGGGCGGCGAGGCTCATGATCTTCATCTGTTCGAGGAAGCTCCGCCATTTGAAGCTCGGCGACAGCTGGGCGTCGGTGCCGAGGTAGAGGCGCGACAGGTAGACCGGGGAGACGAAGCGGCCGGCCTCGACCGTGATCGTCAGACGATTGCGTCCGGGCGCAAGTCCGCGGCGCGGCAGGCGCACTAGTACCGTGGTGCTGACCGTCGGACCCACCCATAGCGTGTAGAAGCTGCTGTCGTAGAAGGTCTCGCCGGCGATCTCCAGCGATACGCGCCGATTGAGCAAGGGAATGAGAAGGTATGGGCCATCATCGGACGAGAGGGTATCGGACGAGGTGCCATCGGACGAGGCAGAGGGCAAATCGATATCGACCACGTAGCGCACCGACGTGGGCTTGCCGGCGCCGGGATTGATGACATGCGGCAGGGACACTTGCTCGCCGGCGCGGTCTCCGGACAGGAAGGTCGCGCGATCGAGGACGGTGACGCCCACCGGCTCGGGCACACTCAGCACGCTGGAGGCAGTGGCGATCGCCAGGATGGCGAGCGCCAGGACGACCCAGCCGAAATGACCGAAGCGGCTCACAGCCGGATGAGGCCGCGCCGCGAGGCCTCGTACACGGCTTCGGACCGGTTGCTCGCCTGCAGCTTGCGATAGATGTGCTTGATGTGGACCGGCACCGTCTGCTTGGAGATTTTCAGGCGCTCGGCCAGCTCGCCATAGGTGAAGCCCTTGGCGATGCCCCACAGGATGTCCATCTCGCGCGGCGTCAGCGGCGGCGACCCGGGCTCGGAAGCGGCGTCGGAGGCGGCCCCAGAAGCGGCATCTGGCCCCACGGCGGCGGACGGATCGCGCCCGCCCAGCCGGCGCACGATGGTGCGGGCAATGGTCGAGGAAATCGGCGAACGCCCGGCCAGCAGCTCGTCGATGGCCTTCACGATGTCGATCGGATCGCTGTCCTTCAGGAGATAACCGGTGGCGCCGGCCTCGATCGCCTCGATCACGGTGCGGTCGTCGGCCAGCACCGAGATCACCATGGCCTCGGCCGCCGGCTGCCGCTCGCGCAGCAGGCGGATGGCCTGCACGCCGTTGCCGTCCGGCAGCTTGAGGTCGGTGATCAAGAGATCGATCGGGATGTTGTCGATGACCTGGAGGGCGTCGCCCAGCGTGCCGCAGGCGCCGACCAGCTTGCCACCAGGCCATTCCGAGAGGATCCGCGCCAGCCGCAGGCGCACCGGTGCATCGTCCTCGATCAACAGGATACGGCAGGCCGTCCGTGTTTCTTCCTGCTGGCCAGTCACCTTGGCCGTTCCCCCTAAACCCTTGGAATAGCTATCTCATATTGGGCTGCGCTTGTCCCGCCGTGACCATGGGCGGGCTCGCGGACGGGCCGGAGGACGGGACCGTAGGGAATACCTCTTTCATGGTATCGCCGGGGCGGCCCCCGCCGCCCATTGTGCGCCCGAACGGGAAGCGCCCCGATCGGTCCAGCCGACGCCAGACCGCAGACTTCCCGGCACCAGGAAGATCATGACGCCGCAAGAAATGATCGATCTGTTCCAGAAGCACGTCGATGCCCAGATGGCAGGCGACCTCGAGACCACCATGGCGACCATGGGTGCCAACCCGCATCTCAACCATGTCCCGACCATGGCCGGCGGCGTCGGCCGCGACGGCGTGCGCGCCTTCTACCGCGACCATCTCGTCGGCAAGGTCTTCCCGCCCGACGTCAAAATGGAGCAGGTGTCGCGCACCGTCGGCGACAGCCAGGTCGTCGAGGAACTGTTCATCACCTTCACCCACACCACGCCGATCGATTGGCTGCTGCCCGGCGTCGCGCCGACCGGAAGGCCGGTGGCGATGGCGGTGGCCGTCATCGTCGGCTTCAAGGACGGCAAGATTTCGCACGAGCACGTCTACTGGGATCAGGCCGGCGTGCTCGTCCAGGTCGGCCTGCTCGACCCCACGGGCCTGCCGGTCAGCGGCGACGAGAGCGCCCGCAAGGTGTTCGATCCCAGTCTTCCGGCCCAAAGAATTATGACGCGCGCGCCTCGACCGACCGGGCCAATTGCCGGCGATAACGGCACCCCAACACGGAGTTTGTAATGGCGATCTTTACCGTCACGAGCCTGAACGACAGCGGCGCCGGATCCCTCCGGGCCGCCATCCAGGCCGCCAATGCAGAGGCGCCGGGCACTTCCAACACCATCAACTTCTCGGTTGCGGGAACGATCACGCTGGCGAGCGATTTGCCGTCGATCACCAATCCGACGTCATTCCTGGCGGGGAACACGGCGACCGGGAACCCGCCGACCGTCGGCATCAATTTCAACCAGCACACCGGCCTGGTGTTCGCGGCGGGGTCGGACGGCTCGCAGGTCATTGGCTTCTCGCTCGGCAATGCCCTCGGCAACGGCGTGACCCTGAACGCCGGCAGCATCATCCTCAACAACAACTACATCGGTCTCGCCCTCAACGGCACGGCGCTGGGCAATACGGGTGACGGCGTTTTCGTCGGCGCCGCCTCGTCCAACAATCGGATCGGTGACAACCCGGAAGCCGCGATCCTCTCGGCAAACCAGGAGGTCGCCACCGGCGTGGTCTCCAACGTCATTTCGGCCAATGGCGGCAACGGCATCAGCTTCCATGGCTCGGACGACAACAAGGTGGTGTCGAACAGAATCGGCACCAGCGTCGACGGCGCCACCGCGATGGGCAATGGCGGCAACGGCATCTGGCTGACCGGCGGATCGGACGGCAACACGATCGGCGGCACGGTCGTCGGCTATGCGCCGAACCCGACTCCAGGTCAGCCCAACCAGGCGAACGATCCGACAGGCGACAAAGGCAATGTGCCAGGGGTCTTCGTCCCGCCGCCGCTGGGCAACCTGGTCTCGGGCAATGCCCAAAACGGCATCCTGATCGACGCCAATTCGCAGAACAACGTCCTCCACGGCAATTTCGTCGGCACCACCGCCAGCGGCAATGGGGACCTCGGCAACCAGGGTGACGGCGTTGCCATCAACGGCGCCGACAACAACGCACTGCTCGGCTGCCTGATCGTCGACGAACCGTTCGTCTATTACAATGTCGTGAGCGGCAACGGCGGCAACGGCATCCACGTCACCAGTTCCGACAATGTGACGATCCAGGCCAACTTCGCCGGCATCGGCGCGAACAATGCCGTCATGATTGCCAACGCCGCCAACGGCATATTGGTCGACGGCAACTCGCAGAACACCCAGGTGGGCGGCGTCATTCCGCTCGGCAACGTCATCTCGGGCAACGGCGAGAACGGCATCGAGGTCGCCGATACTGCGAGCGGCTTCACCACCTTCAACACCTTCGGCGGCGTCTTTGCCTTCGGCGGCATCGCGCCCAACGGCAACGACGGCGTCCTGATCACCTCGACCGGCGGTAACCAGACCGTCCGGACCAATGTGCTGTCGGGCAACCTGAACAATGGACTGGAGATCGGCGGAAACGCCTCGGGCGTCACCGTCGTTCCCAATCTCATCGGATTGAACACCCGGGGCGATGCGATCATGGCCAACGGCAACAATGGCGTGCTGATCACCGGGACGGCCCACGACAACGTGCTGGGGGGCCTGGGCGAGGAGCAGGTCTCGGTCATTCGCCAGAACACGATTTCCGGAAACACCAACTACGGCATCGAGATATCCGGGGCTGCCTACAACAACTCGGTCGCCTACAGCGCCATTGGAACGGACATCTCGGAGCTGCTGGCGATGCCCAACGCGGCGGGCGGCATCCTGCTGGGCGGCACGGGCCACGGCAATCTCGTCGGCACCGCGGTCGTGGGACCGCAGCCGGTGGCGATACCGTCGACCCTGGTAAACATCGTCAGCGGCAACCATGGCAATGGCGTCACCCTGGCCGCGGGCACGAGCGGCGACGCTGTCATCAACAACTGGATCGGCCTCGACCTCGAGGGCCGGCCCACTCTGCCCAACACCGGCAACGGGATCCAGAACAACGGCGGCGCCAATCTCATCTACGGCAATGCGCCGACGGGATCGCTGCCCGTGCAATCGCCGACCTCTCAGCTCGAAGCCCTCTATATCGGCTGGTTCGGCCGGGCCGGCGATCCCCAGGGCTTCGAAACCCAGATGGAAAGCTACCTGACGCAGATCCTGAACGGGTCGTCGCTCAGTGCCGCCGCCCTCGTCATCTCGCAGGGCTTCGCAACCTCGCCGGAGGACGCGACCTATGCGTCGCTGGCCTCGCTCCCGACCCCGGTCGCCAATCCCACGCCCGAACAGATCGCGCTGACCGACAGCTTCATCGATCAGACCTTCATGAACCTGTTCGGCCGCCACGCGATCCCCGGCGAGATCACGACCTGGCAGAACGCCTTCTTCGGCGGATCGGTACCCTTCTCGGCCCTGGTTTACGATATCGCCGTCATGGCCCAGGGGGCCGACGTCACGGCCCTGATCGGGAAGATCGAGGCGGCCTCCTATTTCACGACGGCGACCACCGGGCTCCCCACTCCGCCTACCCTGGCGGCGATGCAGGCGGCGGTTACCAGCGTCGTCGATCCGACGACGGCCCTCGCCTCCGAGGCCGCCACCAACGCCCTGGTTGGCGCGACGCATGACCAGATCACCTATTCGACGATCCTGTCGCCCGACAACATCATTACCGGCGTTCGAGCGGAGCTGAATGGTGCGGTCATCCTGACGGGCTTCCAGCCGGGAAATGGAGGGACCACCGATCAGGCTATCCTCTATCAGGGCCCGCTGAACAATACGGCGGCGGGGACGACCTATTTTTTGAATCCGACATTCGCAGGCGAGACGGTCACGACGGCGAGCTTCTACGGTCCCGACACCTCGATTTTCAATCCTGCGCTGGGCGCCGGAAATATCCGCGCGGTCGGGACTTATCAATATTCGCAATCCCCCGCGCACGTTCTGGATCACGGGATGCTCTATCAGGGGCCCATCAACGGTGTGGGTGGTACCTGGACCCAGATCGACGTGCCGTCGAACGGCGTCAATGTCGTCGGTGGCATCCTCACCGGCGGCGAGGTCAAGGATACGATCCTCCACAGCACGCAAGGCAATCTGCTCGTCGGCAATTACGATCTGGTGGGCCCGGGGGGCATAACCCTCGGCGCCAACGGCTTCATCTACAATATTGCGACCCAGCAATACACGTTGATGAACATCAACAACAAACTCGACAACCTGACGTCGCTGTACGGCATCTGGCAGAACGGCATCGGCAGCACTTCCTACACCATCACCGGAGGCACCCTGGACCGCGGCACCGGGCTCAATGTCGGCTTCCTGGCAGACTACGATTCCGCGACGGGTGCCTTTTCCCATCTGACCTATTACACCGGCTACAACGTGCCGGGCGTGACGCATTTCGAGAACATCACGGCTGTTCCAGGCGGCTTCAACCTCGTCGCGACAACGGACAGCGGACCCGCCTTCGCCTCGATCACCCGGAATGCCGACGGCTCGTTCGGCAACGCCGTTTGGGCTGCCGCGGATTTGCCGGGCCACGACTCCCTCATGACCGGCAACATCGTCTACCAGAACACGATCGGGGGCATTTACAACGCGACGTCCGCAAGCGGCGTCGGGACTTACACCGGCATCGTCGATCAATCCCATGTCGACGCGGCGGGCGGGCTGATCATGCCCATGGGATCGTACAACTTCGCCTATGGCCTGACAGTGTTCGCGAGCACCGGGGATATCATCACGGGCTCCACGACGGCCGGCAACGTGCTGGGCGGTTCCATCGGCAACGATACCTTCTCCGGCGCCCAGAGCGCGGGACAAGCCGGCACGTTCTTCACTGGCGGTGGAACCGACACGATCACCCTGGCGGCCGGCCACACCGCCACCAACCGCATCGAGCTCTTTGCCGGCAATGCCACCAACATTGCAGCGGCTCTTACGCCCGGCAGCGTCGTCGCCAGCGTGGCCGGCAGCATCGTCAATGCCTACGACGTC
>Ga0194051_1001064_pt1 | contig 14896 bp, 16 predicted proteins | sample SepL2320m_MetaG_FD_161275 | JGI IMG/M metagenome (GOLD analysis project Ga0194051, IMG submission 161275) | Anoxic zone freshwater microbial communities from boreal shield lake in IISD Experimental Lakes Area, Ontario, Canada - Sep2016-L239-20m | ecosystem: Environmental > Aquatic > Freshwater >... | reverse complement strand
GAATTTGGCCATTTTTGAGTTGCAGTTTGGCCTTCCATGTTTGGCTAGAGGAGTCAAAACTCGCACCTTGGAATGAAGTTTCCGTCCAAAAGGCAATATCCATGCAATCTACATACATCTCCAACCAGTTGGCAATGCGGTCTTTTGGCAGGTAATCTTGCCAAGTTGAGGGGTATGGCATGTAGGGCAGGTGGTTGCTATGCACTTGGTTGTGCAGCATCAAGCCTTGGTATCTCAAGCGCCAGTTGTCACCAATGCGCTTGAATTTGTCAATGACCAAACAGTCTACGCCGAGTTGAACCAGTCTGGCGGCTACGGAGAGACCCGCGTGACCTCCGCCTACGATTAAAACGCTCGGTTCTCGGTCCTCAAAGCGTTGGGCTTGAGTTCTTCGATCTAGCCAATTGGGGCCATTGAAATCGCGGTTAAAGACGGGATCTGCTCTATTTGCCTTGATCGTTCGTTCGCCATGTCCATACAGGCTCTCCAAGGTCGTGTGAAATGTCCACGCGTGAGTAGGGTGGTCTCCATCATGTGCATATTTCAAACGCACCAAGGCTGCACCCAGCCCGATTTTTGTCTCAAAAGCCAAAATGGCTTCAATGACTCTCTCACCTGCTCTCTCAATGACACGTGGAGCCTGGCGAAGTGGGTCTATGCAAAAGTTCTTTGCCTGCATTTTGGGGATACTTTGCGCCAAATTTTGGGCGATTCGTTCTCGGCCACTGGTGGTCGAAAGTGTCCACGTCAACGCGATAACCTCACGCCAGTGCGAGTCCTCTTCAAACAAATGGATCAAACCTTGCTTGGAGGGATTTTGGCAAGCGATGTTGAGTTGGCTCACCCACGCTTTAACGACTGCATGGACATTTTGGTTGTCGCCTGAGTTCATGAGGTTCGGTCCCATCTTTACAAATCAATCTTAAAGGAGCAAAACAGCTCAATCTTAAGGCGTGTTTCTAGCTGAATGTTAGGGTGAAAACTCGATTGACTTTGGAGGGAAAAAATGCATCATTGCAAGGTGATAGACTGCATTTTTCTATGGGTGATGGAGGGCAGGGATACCCTGAAATCGGGTTCAATGGTTTAACTATGCGACGTAAAAGGTTTTATGAGAATTTATCATCAAAGTTTAACTGTTTTGGAGGATTTGCCAGATTACTCAAAAAGAATGACCGATCACATCAAGCGGGTGGTTCGAGCGGACACAGAAGTGGTCTTGCACGGCATGGCAGAGGGTAGTTATGATGCCAATTATCCGGGGGGAGATATTCGGCACCGCGCCTTGTTCAATTTGCACTCTATGCAATGGATGGCGCATGCTTTGAAGGCTCAAGACACTGGCTTTGATGCATTTGCCATGTGCACCATGCCCGATCCCTTGTTGACTGAGATTCGATCGATCTTGGATATTCCAGTGGTCGGTAGTGGGGAGAGTTGCTTTAAGTTGGCTGGAAGCTATGGGCAGAAATTTGGCATGTTGCTCTTCATTGATTTAATGGCAGAGCGCTATCGCCAACAAATCGATTCGATGGGTCTTTCTGCGTTTTCAGTCGGTGTTCAACCTGTGGGTTTTGGCTTTGCAGACGTTCTCAAAGGCTTTGACCATCCTGGTCCATTGATTGATCTGTTTAAAGTTGCCGCAAGAAAAATGATTGCTCAAGGTGCAGATGTCATTATTTTGGGAGAGATTCCACTGAGCTTGATTCTAGCCAGTGAGGGCGTATTTCGAATCGATGATACACCGATCATGGACTCATTGGCAGTGACGCTCAAGACGACAGAGTTGATGGTGGATCTTAAGAACATGACAGGCTTGAGTCCTTGTCGTCGAGGGTGGTCACAAGCTCAACCCTCAATTCAAAGGGTCAGATCCTTGATGGATTTTTATGGATTGAGTCGTTTTCTGAACTCTTGAAATTGTAAGGCGCGTTGGCTCCTCCCCGGAAATATAGGAACTTGAAAGTTTGACATGACACCTTTAATAAAGTTTGCCGTTTTTGTACTGTTTTTTTCGTCTGCTTTGGCTTTTTCGCAGTCTTGGCCCAATAAATCGGTTCGAATGGTCGTTCCCTATACGACTGGAGGAGGGACCGATTCTGTTGCCAGGAGCTTGGCGCAACAATTGTCTAAAACCTGGGGGCACAGCGTGGTGGTTGAAAATCACGCCGGTGCTGCAACCATGATTGGTGCGGATTTGGTGGCCAAAGCTGCTGCAGATGGTTATACGCTTTTGTTTTCTGATACGGCGACATTTGTCATCAATCAGCACTTATACACAAAAATGCCTTATCGACCTTTGGTTGATTTAGCGCCTATTGCTCAGGTCGTGCAATTGGCCCCTGTTTTGGCAATCAGCAACGCAGTGCCTGTCAATAATTTAAAAGAATTCATTGCCTATGCAAAATCCAATCCTGGTAAATTAAGCTATGCCTCTTTTGGAAGTGGATCGTATCCAAATGTCATTTCCGAACAATTAAAGCGCATGGCCAATATAGATATTTTGCACATTCCATACAAAGGATCTGCCGCTGCTGTGACGGACATGATTGGTGGTCAGTTGTCCATGCTGATGGTGACGTTGAGTGTTTTTGATCAACTCGAAAAAGCTGGAAAACTCAAAATTTTAGCGACGGCGACAGGCAAACGCTTGTCCCTTAGACCAGACCTCCCTACGATTTCAGAAGCCGGCGTTCCAGGCTATTTGGCCAACGTTTGGTTTGGCATGGCCGCACCAGCGGGCACGCCTGAAGCCGTATTAGAGAAAATTCATGCCGATATCGTAAAAATTTTGAGTGAACCCAATTTTGTGGACAAAGTCATCAAAGCTCAGTCCTTTGAGCCTGTGATCACCACCCGCTCTGAATTTATCAGTTTCTTGAAAAATGAAGAGTTGCGTTGGGGTCAACTTGTTCGCGAGTCAGGTGTAAAAGCTGAGTAATTTTTTGGTTTTTAATTTCAAAGAAAAAAGCATATCAAAATAAGCTTAAATCTAAACGTGTTTTTACTTGTGTATTAAAATTGAAGAACTTTAAAAGTTAAAATTTAAGTTTGGTTAACTTTTATCAAAGGGCCTCTTCGCCTTTTTCCCTCACGAGTACATTGGGTTGACCAAACATCAGATCAAAGCCCCAAGTGTATAGAAATGTAAAAACCAAAAAGAATAAAAACAGTGCCAAATCCATCAAAAGCGCCTGCACAAAACCTATGCTAAACCACCAAGAAAATAACAGCACAAAACCAACTAAAAGGGGGATTTCGAATCCCAAGGCGTGAGCCACTCTTCTGAGAAGAGTCCGATGGATAGATGCTTGGTGCGACTCCCATTTTTCGAACATTGAATTGAAAATCCAATTCCAAGCGACTGCAATGGCAGAACATGCTGCACCCATTACACTTGCGTGTGAGACACTTTGCTCTGACATTAAAGACAGTCCCAAACTAGAGCAACTGATGGCCATGACCTCAAAGCTTACGACAAAGAGTACTTTTCTTCTCCAGCCCTGAAGAGAAATGAACAACGCAGGGCGTGATTGATTCAGTCTTTCTAAGAGTGAATCTTTAAGGGATAAATCTGTTTTTTGCATCGTGCGAACATTATGCACAACTTAAAGCGTATTTAATACAAACGGCCTTTTTCAGAAGGCGGATTTTATTTTTTTTAAGTTTGACTTGGTAAGCTTTAATCCAGACAAGGGGTCATCCCTTTTCTTTAGCAAGCAATGCGTCTCGTTTGTTAAAAAAACCTAATAAAAAAGGCAACTCGTCTCTAAGAAGCGAATGTGGTGCTCAAGTCTGTGGCCAATTGACATGCTTGATCAAATGTCTCTGTGTAGTGTGTCAAATCCGAGCCCAAGGCATCTCCTATGTAGAGATCGACTTGAAACTCTTGGCTGCCATCCAAGTGTTTGAGGGACGTCACGACTGCAACGCGTCGACCATCAAGGCTTTCGGATTGAAACAAAATATCAGTGTCCATGCACAATGATTTTTAACGGCTAGTTGCTTGAGAGATTACTTTTTGAGGTGATTCAATTTTTCATGGACATTTGCAATGTCTTGTGTCACCAATCGACTCATCTCCATCAAGGCGTCGTGATGAGTCCGGTAGTTTTGAATCATTTGATAACTAGACGCGTCCAAAGCCATCAAATCTTTGTGGGAGATGACTTCGTATTTTTTTTGGTGTTCAATGATGTACCACGTATTGTTAAAGTCCATAATTAAATCTCATTCTTAAATGATAGTTCATTCACTGTTGGTTTGAAGATCAAATTTTTTGAATCGCTTACTTAATTCATTCATTAAGTTTTGATCAAGTTTGTCCAAAGGCGGTCGGCAATTCAACCACGCAGTGTCATGGTAAATCTGGGTCAATATAAATTTATAAGATGCGATAGGGGGTAACTTTGGAAATAAACTTTGAAATTCAATCAGCCGATCATCCGAGCCTTTGACTTTCATGCCAGGCACAAAGTTCACTTGCTTGTTGGTTTCTGAATGCAAAAGCTGTTCCACCACTCTTGGGATGACGTTGGCCAATGCAGAAATCGTTCCTGTGGAATGCAGTGCTTTAAGATCCGATTCATTGCAAGAATGAATTTTTACCTCACTTGCGAAAGATTTGATCAGATCCTGGGTGAGGGTGCTTTGCCCGGATTCATTGATGAGGCCAAATATTTTCTTGCCGTGCTTGTTAAGCATTTCAGCAAACACGGCTTCAGGAATGTCCACGTGTGATGCAATGGGCAGGATGTGCAAGAAAATCTTTAATTCACTCTCGCCGATGGCTCCAAGTAAATGATCAAAATACTTGCTCAATCCCAAATTGCTCAATGACTTGTAGTAGCTCGGAGCGCTGATGAGCACGCCTTGGAGTTGCGCCTTTTGAGCAAAATGCACAAGCTTTAAGACGTCCGGTGCCGCATTGCAAGAGATGGATAAAAGAATGCTAGAGGCAGAAACGCCGGCCTTCAATAAGAAAGAAATGGCCTCGGCTTTCTCCTCTGAGCTAAAAGAGGCCCCTTCTCCGTGATATCCAAAAAGAACCACCCCTTGGGCGCCTTTGATCAATAGCGTTCTTAGGTGGGACTCAAGCAGTTGCAAGTCAATGTGCAAGTCCTCTTTGAGAGGTGTCAACGTATCGACCCAAACACCATTGAAACTGCTTTTGATTGATTGAGGATTGCTCATTGAATAAAGTCAAAGCCCATATAAAACAAGGAACACGATTGAAGCCTATTGAGACCCCATAGAGATCTCATTGAATGGCGGGTTATCTGCTCAATCTTATAAGTCAATAGTTCGTGACTGTAACAGTTTTGTTGCTAATGTCAATTTTGTTTTGATTTGATAGGTATTGACAGGTATTGATACACAAAAGATGGAAATTCACTGTTTTTTAACTACGTCCATGCCATAGTGAACGATAAAGGGCGCAGTCTGAGGAGAGCTTAAAAATTCAATTAAATCCTTGGCTTCTTTTACTCTTGGTGAGCCTTTGACGATGGCGGCGCTAAAAACTTGCACCAGTTGCACCTCACTGGGTAGGCGTCCAACGAACTCTATGCCTGGGACATTGAACAATTCTCCTGTGGGCTGAATGGCCATATCAGCGCCTTTGGCGGCCAAGAGGGCCGTTGCTTGACTGCCTCTTTCTGTAACTTTGACCTTGATGAGGTTGGCAAGTCCTAGCCTTGGAAACAACTCTTGGGTCAAATAGATGCCGCTCGTGCTTGCTGGGACCACAATCAGTTGCGTGTTCAGCAAAGCCTCTTTGAACCGTGAAGTGGTAGCGATATCGGGTTTTGTTGAGCCTGAACTCACAGCTGCACCCAAGGGGGAGAGTGCCAAGCCAACCTCGGAGCCTTCTAGTATTCGCCCTGCAGCTGCCAACTCATCGAGCCCCTCTTTGGACAAAATCACGACATCCGCAGCAACGCCACTTTGAAGTTGCGATTTGATGGTTTGCGGGCCATTGCCTTGAGAGGCGCCAGAGTAGGTTTTAACCGCAAGTCCTCGAGACTTTTCGAACTCGGGTAAGACCTTGGAGTAGGGGCCATTAAAGCCTCCAGAAATGATGACGTTGAGTTGTGCCATGGGCCCTGTGCAATTGAAGAAAAGGAGCAAGGCGCAAATGATGCATTTCATGGTCGGGTGCTTTTTTCTAATGGGGTTGAATTCAAAGACAGCTTAACCCTAAATGGATCTGCAGCTGAGGCTCTAGGGTATGTACTGATCTGCCCCTTTGGACATGATTTGGGGGGGTGGTTTTTTGTATACTTGGATTTTAACTTCTTTCAATTCATGAACACCATCTCACCAAAGCCCTTGATTTGGGGGCGACTCAACTCCTTTAATGTCCAAAAGGTTTTGTTCCTTTGCGAAGAACTCCAAATTAACCATGAGCGAATTGATGCAGGCATGGCGTTTGGTTTGAACAAGACGCCTGAGTATTTGAAGATGAATCCAAATGGCTTGGTCCCAACACTCAGAGATCAGGGCTTGATTTTATGGGAGTCTCACGCCATCCTTCGGTACTTGGCCCGAAAGTATGACGCCCAAGGCACTTGGTACGGTTCAGACCATCAAAAGATGTCGATGGTTGATCAGTGGCTTGATTGGACCAACACCACATCTTGGCCTCCCATGAGGACCTTGTTTTGGGGGTGGGTCCGTGTTGAGCACGACAAACGCAATTACGAGGAGCTAGAAGCCAGTCGTCTTCAGATGATCAAGATCTTGGACATCATGGACGAGCAATTGAGTCAGTCTGCATTTATTGCCGGTGAGCAAATGAGCTTGGCTGATATTGCCTTGGCATTGATCGCATACCGTTGGTTCAATATTCCGATAGAGCGGCCCGTATTCAACAACCTCAACCGTTGGTACCAAGCGATGGCCAAAACGCGTGGATTCAAGAGGTATTCCAGTGAACCCTTGTCTTGAAAAGACAAGGTGGATTAGAGTAGGTCTTGTCGGTTAAAAAATTTGCTAAATCACGCTGCTGCAAGGTATGAAGCCCAACTCCAGATGCTCTTTTGGAGAGTCCGTGCTGTTTGCAGCCCAATTGAACATTGAGTGCGGTGTGGCTTTCATCTTGGTTTCAAGTGATGTGTCCCAGGTCAGGGACCTAGGAGCCATTGAACTGGCCATCAACTTTTGGCTTTGGTAGAACGCTGATTTTCAAAAATCAATACCGATGCTCAGCTTGTTATTTTTTTAAGGGTTGTTGCCTAATGTTTCATTTTTTAGGGTTTCTCCGTGGACTTTGCTCTGACGTGAGCGATTAAGCTTTGTGCATCAAAGAGTGGCTTATAACAATTAGGGGACAAATATGAAAAAAAACATGGATTTGACAAAGACTGCTCGAGTTGTGCGTGAAACCCTAGGCGCACTCGCTTTCTTAAGCGCACTCTCAAGCGTTCAAGCTCAACTGTTGCCTCACAAAGACTTGAGCGCCATGCTGGCAATTTCCATTGTTCAAACGGCCATCACCACTTGCAAGGCCAATGGTTTCAACGTTTCAGCCACTGTGGTGGGGCGCAATGGGGAGATTTTGGCTCAGGCCAGAGGGGACAATACGGGACCTCATACCTTGGAGAACAGTTTTAGAAAGGCCTACACGGCCAGGACTTTTAGAGTGGCCTCTGGCGAAATCGTCAATCGTTTAAAGATGGATCCTGCATTTCCGCTCATTCATTTAAGCAACATCATCGCCAACCAAGGCGGCTTGCCAATTAAATTAGAAGAGGACGTGATGGGCGCAATCGGCGTGTCTGGCGCGCCAGGGGGCGACAAAGACGAAGCATGCTCCAAGGCAGGCATCGACAAGGTGTCTGATTACTTGAAGTGATGATCTCAGTTCAATTCGTTAAAGGTCTCACCCAAAGCATTGATCAAGCTGTCAATTTCAGATTTGCTTGAGATAAAGGGTGGGGCCAACTGTATGGTGTCCCCGGCATATCGAACATAAAAACCTTTATCCAGCATCTTCATGGCAATTTCATAGGGCCTTTTGGCAAGTTCATTGCCAGCGGCTTCGATGCTAAAGCCACTGGCCAGACCGAAATTGCGAATGTCAGTGACGAATTTGCATCCCTTTAGCGAATGCACTGACGCTTCAAAGTAGGGGGCCAAGGCCTTGACTTGTTCAATCGCATTTTCATGAACCAGTAAATCCAGTGTGGCCAAAGCAGCAGCACAGGCCACCGGATGGGCCGAGTAGGTGTAGCCATGGGCAAACTCAAGCATGTAATCGGGCCCGCCGTGGTCCATGAAGGTTTGATAGATCTCGTGCTTGGCGATCACCGCTCCCATGGGCTGAGTGCCATTGGTGATTTGTTTGGCCACGTTCATGATGTCAGGTGTGACCCCAAAGGCTTGGGCAGCGCTATAAGCACCACACCGTCCAAAACCCGTAATCACTTCATCAAAAATAAGCAAAATGTCATTGGCTTTGCAAATCTCTTGAATTCTTTGCAAGTAGCCTTCCGGAGGGACGATGACACCCGAGGAGCCACAAAAGGGCTCAATGATCACAGCGGCAATGTTGCTCGCGTCATGAAGGGCAATCAAGCGCAATAAATCATCAGCCAACTCAAGGCCCTTTTTGGGTAGGCCCTTAGAGAATGCGTTGCTGGGCAACTGCGTATGGGGCAAATGATCGGCCTCGATGCTTTGGCCAAACATTTTGCGATTTGCGACGATTCCGCCCACTGCAATGCCGCCAAAATTCACGCCGTGATAAGCCTTTTCTCGTCCTATGAATCGTGTCTTTGAGGCCTGACCTTTCAGTCTCCAATATGCCCTAGCCATTTTGAGAGAAGTGTCTGCAGACTCAGAGCCTGAGCCCGTGAAAAAAACATGGTCTAAGCCATCAGGCGTCAATTCAACCAACTTATTGGCCAACTCAAAGGCCAGGGGTTGGGCAAATTGAAATGGCGGAGAGAAATCCAGCGTCGACATTTGATTGGTCACGGCTTGAGTGATTTCAAAGCGTGAGTGGCCTAGTCCCGTGGTCCAAAGTCCAGACAAGCCATCAAATATTTCACGCCCCTCATTGGTCTTGAAGTAACAACCCTTGGCCGATACAAACATTCGGGGTTTTTGCTTAAAGTCTCGATTGCCACTGTAGGGCATCCAAAATGCACTCATCCAGTCTTTGGAATAAGGACCTTGGTTGAGGGTAGGCTCTTTTGTTGGATGTACGCCCTTGGGTTCTAATTGATTGGTAAGGATTTTATCCAAGGTCATTGCATTGTCTGCTAGTCAGTGTCTGGGCGTGGAGTCGCCTATGAAAATGTGTTTACGCGATGGTCAAAAGATGGGCCCAATCGTTTAAGATCCTCCTGATAATACATGAAAACCAAAGTGGTGAACAGCAAGTTGGGGCGTCACCATCGACTTCATCTTTGAGCCATGTGGGCCATCCAAAGTGGACTGCACTTAAACACGCCTTAAAATGGTGCGTGTACAAGCGGCATGTTCATTGCATGACCTGTCATGGTCTTGGGTCCATCAATTGAAGTGTTTAATTTTAGGAGTTTTCAATGCGAGCGTCTTGCGGTTTAAAGAGCGTCTTCTTTTCTTTGTTGTGTGTGCTGTCCCTTTGCGCAGTCTGTGAAGAAAAAGTGAGTGACTATCCCTCTAAGGCGGTCAAAATTATTGTGACCTTTACGCCTGGAGGCGCCGCCGATGTGACGGCTAGAATTTTTGCTGAAAAACTCGCCTCCCTTTGGAAGCAAGGGGTGATCGTAGAGAACAAGGCTGGTGCGGGTGGATCGATTGGTGCAGAGTCGGTGTTTCGTTCACCTGCAGACGGTTACACCTTGCTGCTGGCGACCAACACGCACATCATCAACCAGGTCTTGATTCCCAAATTGGCCTTTGACTTCACCAAAGACTTTGTCCCCTTGGGGCTGGTGACTTCGGCGCCCATGTTGATTGCAGTCAACCCTCAGCTTAAAGTCCATAACCTTCAAGAGCTGACCAAACTGATTAAAGCCGAACCGGGTAAACATGCCTATGCCGCTTGCAACATGGCCAGTCCGCATTACTTTGCCATGGCGATTTACATGAGCACCATGAAGCTCGAAGCCACCAACATTCCCTATAAAGGATGCACGCCAGCCGTGGCAGACACCTTGGGCGGTCAGGTCAATATCGTGGCCGCCAGCATTCCAGCGGTGGTCTCTTTCATCAAACAAGGCACCCTGCAGCCGATTGCTTTGTTGTCCAGCAAACCCAGTCCTGCTTTGCCTGGCGTGCCAACCGCGGGTGAATCTGGCATTGCAGACTTGAAAAACTTTTCTCTAGACAATTACTACGGCTTCATGGCGCCCATGGGGACCCCTGTGTCCCTTCAAAAGAAACTCGAAGACGATATCAAATCGATTGCGCTCCTGATGGATACCAAATCAAGACTGGAAGTGGCGGGTCTTGAGCCCTTTGTGTTGAGTTCCACAGAGATGATGAAGCTGATACGCTCGGACGAGCAAAAATACGCTCAAGCCGCTAAACAATCCAACATCAAGGCTGAATAAATGCCCGCCAAATTAAATCTGAGTCTGGGTTGTTGCCAATACGACCGAACCCGAGCCTTGTTTGATGGACGCGTTCAAGTCGAGGGCTGTGAGCTCATGCCCCTTGCACTGGACCCGGAGGAGACTTTTCACCGAGCGTTTAAGACGCAGGAATTTGATATTTGTGAAATCTCACTGAGTTCACACACCTTAAATATCGCCCGAGGCAGCGCCAAATATGTGGCCGTCCCTGCTTTTTTGTCGCGTGCGTTTCGCCATTCAGGTATCTATATTCGCTCTGATCGTGGCATTGAGACTCCTGCGGATTTGAGGGGCAAGAAAATTGGGATACCTGAGTATCAAATCACCGCCAATGTGTGGATAAGAGGTCTACTTCAGCACGAGTATGGCGTTCAAGCCCATGAGTTGCTGTGGCGCCGTGGGGGGCTAGAAGAACCAGGGCGTCAAGAGAGGTCACCCATTCGTTTGCCAGCCAACATCGATGTGCAGCAACTGCCCTCGGATTTGTCCTTGTCGCATGCTTTGGCGACAGGTGAGATTGATGCGGTGTTTTCAGCCAAAGCGCCATCTTGTTTTTTACAAGGTGATCCCAAGGTCAAGCGACTGTTTGCAGACTTTAGACCTGTTGAGAGCGCCTACTATGAAAAGACCAAGCTCTTTCCCACGATGCATGTGGTGGGCATCAGAGCCTCTTTGGCGCAGCAGCATCCTTGGCTATGCACCAGTGTCTTCAAAGCTTTTTTGCAGGCCAAGGAAATTGCAACAAAAGAGTTGTCTCAGATCGGACATTTTGCGGTCACCCTCCCTTGGGGGGTCGCCGAGATGCAGGCAAGTCAAGCCCTGATGGGCGAGGATTTTTGGAGTTATGGCTATGAGGCCAATCGGCATGTTTTGGACACCTTTATGGCGTACCATCACGAGCAAGGCCTCTCAGAGAGATTGGTCAACTCGGCTGACTTGTTTGCGCCAAGCTCATTGGAGATGGCCAAAAATTAAGGCTTTGATCTGCGCTTGTTCTACCGTGGATAAAAGCTGTTTGAATTCCAGCGTTTGTAGGCTAGAGCATAGCCAGGAGGGGTTTTCCGTTTCATGCGCCAGGCCATTGTGAATGCACAAAGTCTCTTTACCCTGCGACTTGCAACCCATGGTCAATGCCGGTTTGTATTTGAGAGGTGGTGTTTGTCGTGTTTTATATTTGAATGAGCTTGGTGTATGGAGACCGACCCGGGGGACTATAAATTTAGCGTCCTTTGAAGACGGGTTTTCTTTTTTCATTGAAGGCCAAAATGCCTTCGTGTCGATCCTCGGTGGAGATCATGCGGTCATAGGCTTGAACTTCAAAGTGAAGCCCAGTCTTCAAGTCGACTTGCAAGCCGTGGTGAATGGATTTTTTTGCTTGACGCACTGAAATCGGCGCGTTGTCAGCGATTCTTTTTGCACCTTCCAATACGCCTTGCATTAAATCAGCGCCTTCAAAAAGTTGACTGACCATGCCCCACTCCAAAGCCTCGCGAGCCGAGAAGGGTTTTGCCATCAAGATCAACTCTTTGGCTTTGCGCTCGCCGATGGCTCTGGGTAGATTTTGTGTGCCACCCCCACCTGGCATGATGCCAATGGAGACCTCGGTCAATGCAAAACGGGCTTGGTCGCTTGCGTAAATGAAATCACATGCCAAGGCAAGCTCACAGCCTCCAGCATAGGCAACTCCATTGACCGCAGCAATCACAGGAATAGGGCAGTCCATCACAGCGTAAAAGGCTTCTTCAAAAATGGCGTGTTGCAGCCGCCATTCGTGGTCCGTCATCCCTTTTCTTTGTTTGAGGTCCCCGCCAGAGCAAAACGCTTTGTCCCCTGTGCCGGTGATGATGATGCAGCGCAACTCTCCGGGTGTAAAGACCAGTGGCGCAAAAATACGTCTGAGCTCGATGCCCATTTGTGTGTTCAATGCATTGCGCGTTTCGGGTCGATGCAATTCAATGAGGAGCACATGAGGGGCGGGCTCACTCACGATCAATGTTTCAAATTTCTCTAGGCTAGACATGGTATTTCCCCTTGCATGTTTCTGAGTCTTTCTATTGATAATCAATCGTAGCAAATTAATAGGAAGCTTTTATGGGTGTAAGCGTGAATATCTTGAAACTCAGCGTGTTGATTTTATCGCTTTTCACCTCCATGATTGGCTGGGGCCAGGTGAGCTTGATCCCTAAGAACATTCGCCTGGTGGTGCCTTTTCCTCCTGGCAACGCTGCCGATATCCAAGCCCGTGCCCTGGGTGAGCAATTGCGCAAAACGCTAGGTCTGTCGGTCATTGTTGACAACCGTCCCGGTGCATCTGGTGCAATTGCGCTGCAATATGTAAGTGCGAGCAAACCCGATGGGCAGACCTTGTTGGTGTCATCGTTGTCTCCTTTGGTGGTCACACCGGCCACCAACAAAGCGCTGCCCTACAACGTGCTCACGGACTTTGCACCGATTGCGCTTTTGGGCTTCAACGATGTGGTGCTCTTTTCGGGCAATTCGGTCAAAACCCACTCGCTCATAGAGGTGGTGGACTACGCTAGGAAAAATCCCGACGACTTCACCTATGCATCAATTGGCGCTGGTACCTTGGCCCATTTGGTGATGGAGTACTTTGATGCCAAAACAGGACTCAAAATGCGCCACGTGCCCTACAAGGGAAGTGCCCAGGCCTATACCGACATCATCGGAGGACAAGTCTCGTTGATGTTTGATGGATTGCCCCAATCCTTGGCCCAAATCAAAGCGGGAAATTTCAAGCCATTGGCGATTGCCTCTAAAGCCAGGACACCTTTTTTACCCAATGTCCCCACCATCAATGAGCTCAAAGTCCCTGGACTAAGCAATTTGGTCGTGGTGGGGTGGAGCGGAATTTTGGCGCCGTTTGCAACACCCAAAGAGACGATCTTTGCATTGAACAGTGAAGTCACAAAAATCTTCAACACCCAAGAAATGCGCGACTTTTTGGCCACGCAAAGCTTGCAATCCTATCCAGTGCATACGCCAGACGATTTCACCAACTACATCAAATCAGAGTTGGTGAGTTGGAGTGCCATGGCCAAGGCTGCAGGAATTGAACCATGAAACCCTAGGCGCGCAGGATGGTACTCTCGGGTGGCGGTGCTGGCTGTGGTTCACCACTGCAGAGAGATAGTGAACGCGCGTCGCTTCGGATGTTCGATTTGGGGTTGGTGTCACAAGCGTGCGCAAGGGCGCTTGATGGCGTGGTGTTCAATCGCGATCTCTCGATTGATCAAATGCAAACGCAAGAACTTTGCAGCAAAGCAATCAAAGGGAATACATGAAAAAAATATTTTGTCTCTTGGGTGCTGTGTTTTTGTGTTTAACTTGTCCCTGGGCGTTGTATGCTCAGAGCAAATTTCCATCTGCACCCGTTCACCTGGTGGTGCCTTATCCACCAGGTGCGATCACGGACACGTTGCCACGCATGATTGCAGAAAAATTACGCATGGAATGGGATCAGCCCGTGGTTGTGGACAACCGCCCTGGAGCAGGTGGTCGCATTGCAACCGAGTTCGTTGCCAAGGCCACGCCAGATGGTTATACCCTATTGGTAGGATTGCCCGATACGTTGACCATTGCTCCTTCGCTATACCGAAAAGTCAATTATTCGATACGTGATTTTGCACCTGTTGTGTTGATGGCAAAGCAGGCCTTTGTGATTGTCACTCGCGCGGATTTGCCCGTCACTCGACTAGCGGAACTCATCGCGATGGCCAGAGCCAAGCCGCAGACCTTGAAGATGTCGTCTTGGGGCGAGGGCAGCACCGGTCACTTGGCCTTGGAGTTGTTGCGAGAGGCCAGTGGGGTGGATATCTTGCATATTCCCTATAAAGGTGCGCAAGCGGCTTTGACCGATTTGGTGGGCGGACAAGTAGACATGATGATCACAGGTTACTCCACCTCAGGGCCTCACGTGAAGAGCGCACGCCTGCGTGTCTTGGCCAGAACCTCGCTCACGCGCTCTAGTCTCACGCCTCAGATTGCGACGGTTGCCGAGTCGGGTTATCCTGGGTATGAGGTGATGACTTGGTATGGTTTGGTGGCTCCTGGCGGCACCCCTAAGGCAGTGATTGATCAGATCAATCGCGCAGTGCAAAAAGCACTGGCAAGTCCCGATATCAAAGAAAAAATTGACAGCTTCTATGCCGAGGTTGGCGGCGGTGGGGCTGATGAGTTTGAGAAGATGATCAATGAAGATGCACTCAAATGGGCGCGTGTCATTGAGCGAGCAAAAATAATCATTGATTGACCAAGCGGAGCTACTTTGAATAAATATCTACTGGGTTTGTTGGTGTTTTTCAATGTATGGT
>Ga0194051_1001058_pt1 | contig 14926 bp, 11 predicted proteins | sample SepL2320m_MetaG_FD_161275 | JGI IMG/M metagenome (GOLD analysis project Ga0194051, IMG submission 161275) | Anoxic zone freshwater microbial communities from boreal shield lake in IISD Experimental Lakes Area, Ontario, Canada - Sep2016-L239-20m | ecosystem: Environmental > Aquatic > Freshwater >... | reverse complement strand
CCGGGATACGAAATGCTCGGCCGTCTTTATGCTGCTGGCTACTTAAGAGGACTTATGCAATCTTCATGATTCGTATTGCGTCATGAACTCGAGTGAGTTTATTCAGCTAACTCAGAGAGCTTTGCGGGATCAATCACAACGTGGGCGATCTTTTTTCGCTTCCATGTATAGGTGATGTGTACCAGTGAATCAGAGGCAGCGACGATGGCAGGATAGGAATACTCTCCCGGATCGCTTTCGAGCGTGACAACCGGTTTCCAAACGATTCCGTCTGTGCTGACTGCAATATTCAAGGGAGAGCGACCTCTTGCAGTATGGTTGTAAACCAAGAGGTGTCGTCCGTCTGAAAGAGTGATCGCATCGGTACCCGAATTTGGATTGGGCAAATCCAAAAGCTCCAGTGCCGACCACGTAAGTCCTCGATCGAACGAACGTGTTGAAAAAATGCGACCGCTTTGCGTTCTTCCAACTGCCTGGAGCGTGCCGTCTCGATGCGTGAGAATGCTCGGCTGAATAGCAGCTGGAGAATCTTTTTGAGTCGGCACTTGAATGCGGCTGAATGTTTGTCCGCCGTCGGTGCTCCGTTCAAAATGCACCTGCCACACCGGAGGAAGTGAGTGGCCTTCGCTGCTGCTGCCGGCAATGATTGTTTTTGAATCCAGTTGAATAGGTTTATTTTTTACCGGGCCCAAGATCCTTTCTGGGAGATTGACAGCGTCTCCAAAGGAAACCCCTTCGTCGAAGCTCTCCCGCATTACACCCCACCACGTCTTCGGCGATGGGCCAACCTTATAAAAGAGCAGCAGCCGTTTGCTATCTGTCTTAAAGAGCACAGGATTCCAGCAGGGATTTTGGGTGCCGCCCGTGAGTCCGTTTGCCACTTCGATTGGAGTGCTCCACGTATCAACAGATCGTGAGAGCCAAATGCCAACATCCCTCGTGCCTTCATTGGTTCCGCCAAACCATGCGGCGACGAGTTTTCCAGGAGCAACTTCCACTAGCGTGCTTGCGTGAACCGATGGGGTGGGAAAGTCGTCGGCAATAAATTCGCGTTTGACAATGGCCCGCATTCCAAGTGTTGAATCCTTCCAAGGATCCGCTGCTTCCGATGCAAAGCAGACAATCGATACCAACAACACGCCACAACATATTTTCTCACACATGAGAGATTCCCTTCGGTACGAGTGACTGTTGCGAACGAACGAGAGTATTTCGCATCGGGTTGGTTCATCAGTTAGACTTCATCACGAAACACTTTCTCGGAGGTGTCAGACCGAGAAACGTAAACGACTTTCGGAGCCATCGTCGATGACAATCTTACAGTCTCTTCCACGACCCAAGAACGACCAACAGGCTTCCTGGAAGCTCCAAGGCATTGTACCGCCACTGCTGACTCCGCTTGAGTCTCGAGATGCAATCGATCCGAAAGGGCTCGAGCGATTGATCGATCGAATGCTTCTTGGAGGCGTTCACGGTCTCTTTATTCTGGGCACAACAGGTGAAGGCCCGTCGCTATCATCCGCTGTTCGTAGAGACTTGATCGACCGAACGTGCCGGCAGGTTTCTGGCCACATTCCAGTGCTCGTGGGTATTACCGACACCTCATTGGTCGAGAGCCTTGCGGTTGCTCAGGCCGCTGCTCTTGCCGGTGCAACTGCGGTGGTCGCCGCGCCTCCATTTTATTTTCCCGCTGCACAGCAGCCACTGATTGACTGGTTCAGGGTTCTCGCGAAAGCGTCGCCACTTCCGCTTGTGCTCTACAACATGCCGCAGATGACAAAGCTTTCGATTGATCCAGAGTCAATTCGAATCCTGACCGATTGTGAATCTATTATCGGGATCAAGGATAGTTCTGGAGACCTCGATTACTTTGACAGGATTGTAAAGATTGCCCGAACCCATCGGCCGGATTGGTTTGTGCTTGTAGGAACCGAAAGATTGCTTGAGCAATCAATGTTGATGGGAGGGCAGGGAGGGGTTCCTGGCGGCGCAAATATTGATCCGGCACTGTTTGTATCGCTCTACAATGCGATCTCCTGCGGCGATACGACGACGGTGGAGCGCTGTCATCAACAGGTTATGACAATCGATCGCCTCTACCGGATCGGACGCATGCCGGGAGGATTTATTGTTGGACTCAAAGAGGCTCTGTCTCGTCTTGGAATCTGCACAAGCGTCGTTGCCAGTCCGTTTGAATCGTTTGACTGCCAGCAGAGTGCTGCCGTAGAGGGAATTCTGCGCGAACTGAATCTCATTTCAAGCGATCAATCTGATTCTGCTTCATGCCTGCCACGCCTGCCACGGTAGCTGGCATTTCTGAGAAGCATTCGCGAAAAACACAATCCGCGACACACTCACAATTGTTTACTGACATAGCAAAGTCGTTCGCTCAACGCAGCACAATGTGGTTGGAAACATTTTCTACTATCACTCAATCGCAAGACCATTGCGGATTGGCTGTGAGAATCCGACAGAAAGAGTCTGTCTCTCGGCTGGAATGATGTTGCTCACGCCAGGACGCTCATCTCCTTCGGAAAGAATCTCCATATCGATCGCTGCCCGTCCTTTTTTCCCACCAAGGACATCACTGACCGCTACTTCCATACGATGCCTGCCTGGAGTCATGTCGTCCGGGATTCGAAAAATATATCTCGCGAAGTAATCGCGTCTGGCACTTTGACAGGTTTCTTCGAGTGTTGGAAAACGTCGCAGACTCACTCGCTGACCCGATTCATTCACCGCTTCTAGGGACGTTTCAATGGCCGTCCGATATCCGCCTGGTCCGGAAGCAGTCGAGAGATTGTCGAGTTCAAAGTAAATAATCACGTCCTGACCACGAACAAATTTAGAATCGGGAAATTGCTCCACAACACCCCAACTGCGAACCTTCGTGACAAACATGCAGTTGCGCACGGCCAAGGGAGCACGTTTTCGCGTAAGCTGCAATGCGTTTTCAAGTCCATCGGCCGCCGACGAGATATCGGCGTCACATCGCGTCTCACTCGGCAGCGCTTTGACGAGTGCTGCAACTTCGTCGTGCCAGAATTTCGCCTCATCGCTGTCGAGTCCTTCAATGGGCAACTGTGGCTCGCTTGAGCCACCATTTGAAATTGATCGAAGTAATCGTAGCGCCACCTCGCGTCTTGCTGTGCTGCCGAGAGAATCCTCGTGAAATCCTCGCTCGGCACGTGCCTGATTGGCTGCCTCAATGCGTTTGACACAGGCGAGAATCGCATCTTCCCAAGAAGCGTCCGTGTCTGCGAATTCCTCGAGCGGGGGCTGTGTTGACGAGATGGGATCCGTCTGCTCGTGACTGTGGAAATCTGCTGGCACGAGAGTTTGATTGGCCAACGGTACGATGCCTTGAGATTCAATCGGTTTTGATATTTCCGATGTCTTCTCTTCGAGATGTACTGGGATTTCAGAAACCTCTGCAATCGGTGTCGCTTCCTTTTCATGCGTCGCGACACTTTGTGAAACAATTGAATCCAATGGTCCAGGAACATCGATAACTCGATTTTCTTGAACATCACTTTCTTGCAAATCTGCCGAATGATGAACGCTTGGAATCGCTGCAATCGTTTCACCAACAGAATGCGGATTGCTTAATTCTTTCTGAATAAAAGAAGAAGATTGGTCGACTAATGGTCGATTGCGACGACGCTCTTCAAGTGTTGATGCAAACGTATCGATGATGATCGGCCAATCGTCTGGTCGCGAGTGCTCTAAGGCTGAAACAAGAATTTCTCGGCCGGTAGCATCGAGGCCGCCGATGCGTGAAAGTCGGTCCAGAGCCTCTTCGATTGATACCGTCGGTTCGGGATCGGCAGTACGTTGTGAATCATCGTCTATGGATTGCTCGTCACGTTCATCCGCGTCATCTGTTTTTCCAAGAAAGGCTTCTGAGAAATCGAGCGACGTAATGGCCGACGCGCATCCTGTCAGAGGCATGCAAAACAGCAGCATGAGAACCGCTGAATATCTGGTTTCATCCGACCAGCCAGGTCGCTTGTTGCAGTCATTCGATCGACCTCGTCGCTGCACGTTTTTTCCCTCAGAAACTCGATGACTCGGTTGATGTTTGGTGCTCGATAACATTGGCGTGAACACTACGATTTTTTTGTGAGCCGAGCCTTTTCAGAGGCGGGATCGTAGAGAGGTCTTTAGGCAGTGGCAAGATCGATGATCTTTCGCAAAAGTCGACTAAAGAATATGGGTAAATGGGGCTTTGGCACATTGGCACTTTGCTGGATAGACTCAAGCGACAAATTGATGCGCTAAGCTCTCAAACAGAACATTTCAAAGGTTTTTTCATGTCGAGCTCTCTTCCGCAGCAGAAAGTGGTTCCTTCTGCATGGACGCATCGCCATCTGCTCGATCTAAAGCGACTCACCTCGGATGAGATCAAGCTCCTGCTCGACACGACTGCGATGTTCAAAGAAGCCACCGACGGTTGCAGACGAAAACTTTCCGTGCTTTCCGGTGCAACGATTGCCAATCTGTTTTTTGAAAGCTCCACTCGTACTCGTACGAGTTTTTCGCTTGCCGCCAGACGGCTTGGAGCTGATGTCGTCGATTTTTCTGCTGTTGGAAGCAGTCTTTCCAAGGGAGAGTCGTTCATTGACACAGCAAAAAATATCGAGGCGATGGGGATCGATGCGGTTGTAGTTCGACATCAAACTCCAGGAACGCCGCACCTTTTGTCCCAGCATTTGAATGTTGGCGTAATCAATGCTGGCGACGGTCCTCATGAACATCCCACGCAAGGTCTGCTCGATATTTTTTCGATTCAAGAACGACTGGGAGACTTAAAGGGCATCACGGTTGCGATGGTGGGCGACATCGCGCACAGTCGCACCGCTCGATCAAACTTCTGGGGACTCACTAAACTCGGTGCGAAAGTAATCTTTTGTGGGCCTCCAACACTGGTTTCACCGCGATGGGCCGAACTCGGTGCAGAAGTATCGCATGATCTCGATGCGATTCTTCCACGGTGCGACTGCCTGAACCTGCTGAGAATTCAATTTGAACGTCAAAGCACTCGTCCTTTTCCATCGGTGCGAGAATATGCCCACCTCTACGCCATGAATAAACAGCGTCTCGCCGGTGCAAAAAAAGATCTTCTGATTCTGGCACCAGGCCCAATCAATCGAGGCGTCGAGGTTACCGCTGACGTCGCCGATTGCCCGCAATCGCTGATTCTCAATCAAGTCACCAATGGGATTGCCGTTCGCATGGCTGTGCTCTGGCTCACCTGCGGCCCCCGTTCACACAGTTCAGGAAAAACCCTCTGATGGCATCATTGCTTGTGCGGGGTGGGCGGTTTGTCGATCCATCTCAAAATATTGACCGGGTTGCCAGTCTTCTTCTTCGCGAAGGCGTTGTTGTGGCAATCGATCCACCCGACGTCCATGCCGATGAAGTGATCGATGCCACTGGCATGATTGTTTCTCCTGGACTCGTCGACATGCACGTGCACCTACGAGAACCTGGCCGCGAAGAAGACGAAACCATCGAAACCGGCACTGCCGCAGCGATCGTTGGAGGATTTACGTCGATTGCTTGCATTCCCAACACTGAGCCTCCTATCGATACTCAGGGCGCAGTTGAATTTATTCATCAGAAGGCTGTACGGGCCGATCACTGCAACGTGTTTGTCGTCGGATGCGTCAGCCGAAACCGGGAGGGAAAGGAGCTCGCGGAGATTGGCCAGTTAGTGGAAGCTGGAGCAGTCGCTTTTAGCGATGACGGCGCACCGGTTTACGATGCGGAATTGATGCGAAGAGCATTTGAATACTGCCTGATGTTCGACAAGCCAATTCTCGCGCACGAAGAGGTACTCGAACTCTCCCGTGGCGGTGTAATGCACGAAGGTCTTGTGTCACTCGTACTTGGACTGACCGGCATGCCGGCGGCTGCCGAAGAGGTGCTGATAGGCCGTGACGCTGCGCTTGCCGAAGTCACTGGTGGCCGACTTCATGTCATGCATGTGTCGACTGCTGGAGGAGTGGCACTTGTGCGCGCGGCAAAGGCGAGGGGTGTGCGCATCACGGCAGAGGCCTGCCCTCACCATTTCACGCTCACGGATGAATGCATGTGGGGCTTTGATTCCAACTTCAAAATGAGCCCACCCCTACGAACGGCAGTCGATGTGGAGGGTGTGATTGAGGGCATTGTCGACGGTACCATCGACTGTATTGCTACCGATCACGCACCGCATGCACGCGAAAAAAAGATGCTCGAACTCGATCGAGCGCCCTTCGGTATTCTCGGGTTGGAAACGGCATTAGGCCTTTCAGTCACGCGACTTGTGGCCACCGGAAGAATCGGCTGGCCAAGATTGATCGAGGCAATGAGTGTTTTGCCTTCCCGCATTCTTGGAATCAATCGTGGTACCCTTCGGATTGGATCGATTGCTGACATCACAATCATCGATCCAATTCAGCGGTGGCAAGTCGATGTCGGGACGTTCAAGTCGAAGAGCGTCAACTCGCCATTTGACCGATGGACGCTCGAAGGGCGGGCTGTTGCAACAATTGTTGGTGGTCGAATCAAGCACCGACTTTTGTAAACTCTCTGTTGGGGAAAACGTTGTCGGTCGCTGTGACAGACACGCACCAACTCGAGATTCAAAGGAGTTTTTCGTGACGGTGATCGTGGATGGATACAACGTTCTTCATGCCTCGGGCGTTTTCGGTAAGGGGCGAGGAACCCGAGGATTTGAAGAATCCCGTACGGCACTTCTGGATCTCATGGTCGACCTGCTTGGCCATGAAACCTCGAACGTAATCGTTGTTTTCGATGCCGCTGAAGCTCCTGACGGCCTCCCATCGCGTCTTGCACATCGGGGACTTCGCGTCTGGTTTGCTCGTGAATATCCCGATGCGGATTCGCTGATCGAGGAACTTGTCGCCAGCGACACCTCGCCGTTGCAATTGGTTGTCGTTTCCAGCGATCGACGTCTGGCCGCCGCAGCTCGCAGACGCCGCGCGACCTGCATCGAGAGCGACGTGTGGCTCAACGATCTGCGAAAGAGATCCCGTGAGAATCCTCTCCTCGCTATTCAATACGATGCTAAACCATGTGCTCCCGCCACGTCCCAAGAGGTTCAGCGATGGCTCGATGAATTTAACATTCCATCCTCTGCAAGCGATTCCTGGAGAGTCATCGAGACTTCTTCCATTCCTCCTGCAGATACAGCCACACACAAAACAGATGTGTCCGTTCCCTTGCCGAATCACATACGCAACAAAAAGCCAAAACAAAAGAGCCTTCGCAATACCGGAAAACCACCCGATCTACCGCAAGGCGATCTTTTCCCACCAGAATTTATCGATGAAATCGATGATCTCGACTCAAAAGATTCTTCGCCTGCATTCGAATGAAGTTTGAGTCACTTGATTTTTTTACGAAGCTTTTCCATCCGTCTGCCACTTGGCAAGTTTGCGATCGAGCGTCGAGCGTTCGATGCCAAGAATGGACGCCGCTTTTGACTTATTGCCTCCAGTGGCACTCAGCGTGGCTCCGATATGAAGACGCTCCATTTCCTCGAGCGATTGGGGTGCATATGGTTTTGGATTTTCCTGTACTTTTCCAGTGTCTCCTGAAGTTGCCAGCTTTGAGAGCGATAGCTCATCGACATCAATCTGATCCTCTTGAGAAAGCACCACAGCGCGTTCGATAACATTACGAAGTTCACGAATATTGCCGGGCCATCGATAGGTCCGAATCGCTTCGATTGCCGCCGGCGTAAATCCCAAATTTTTCCGACCGGTCTCGTTTGAAAATCGCTCGAGAAAATGTCGCGTCAGCAGTTCGATATCTTCGGGTCTTTTCCTCAGTGGAGGCACCATGATTTCGACCACCTTCAAACGAAAATAGAGGTCGCGTCGAAACTCTCCAGCGGTCACCGCCTGTTCGAGATCTCGATTGGTCGCTGCAACCACGCGAACATCTGTTTGAACTCGGCTATGTCCACCAACCCGCTCGAACGGATGGCCTTCGAGCACTCGCAAAAACTTGGCCTGAATCGAAGGACTCATTTCACCGATTTCGTCAAGCATCAACGTCCCACGATCAGCGGCCTCAAACTTACCGATTTTTCGTTCCGTCGCCCCCGTAAAGGAGCCTTTTTCATGCCCAAACAGTTCACTTTCAAGAAGTGTTTCTGTAATTGCAGCGCAGTTTAAACAGACAAAAGGAGCCGCGTTTCTTGGACTCGCATCGTGGAGCGCGCGAGCGACAAGTTCCTTGCCGACGCCGCTTTCTCCCCGCACCAGTACTGTCGCTTTGCTTGCCGCGACACGGCCGATCTGTGCGATGATCGCGTTGATGCCAGGACTCTTTCCGATCATCTGAATTTCCTGGCCCAGTCGATGTCGAAGTTGCTTATTTTCATCCGCCGTCTGCGCAAGCTTGCTTGAGAGTTTTTCGCGAACCGCAAGATTTTCAATCGCCACTCCCAGCGCATCGCACACCGCCAGCACAAACTCCAGATCGTCAGGGCTTGCCTGATTGATGCTCTTGGCAACCTCCAGATGCAATACTCCAATTGCTTTGCCTGCCGATCGTACCGGCGCTGAAAAACTTACGCCGCGTACGGATTCACTTGACTTCTTCTGCCGTGAAGAACCGGCCAGATCAGCCAGCACGGCTTCGTCACTCGACAGTACCGTTGCGCAGGCCGCCCAAGGAAGTTCCTCCGGTTTGACACGATGAGGAAGAGAAGCCTTCAGTTCAAGCGTATCCACCGAGGACGGCCCGACAAATCCAGATTTCGTTAGCAGCACTACGCCGCGAGTGGCTCCGACGCCATGCATTGCACATTCAAGTGAGAGCTTGGCGCTGTCGGCCATGTCGCCACTTCTTCCGAGTGAAAACGAGAGTCGACACAGTTCTGCGGCCGCCCTGCCGACGCGAGGCGTTGTGGAGACCGATTCATTCATGTGCTCAAGCAAACGACTGCGGCTGCGTCGGTGTACGATCGACGCATGCCACTCGGCTAACTCGTCCGGCATCACTCCGGTGACGGTGCCCGCATCGACCGGATGATCCTCGGAAGGATCGGTCGGGGGATCTCCCTGACAAAAAAGGATTTCTACTCGACCAATTGAAATCACATCACCGGTGACAAGCGTCTGGTCGGAGTCGAGCGATTCACCGTTGACGAGCGTTCCATTACGACTCTTCAAATCGCGAACTATCCATCCGGAAGAGCCATGAAATATTTCACAGTGCACTCGACTGGCACGTTCGTCCTGTAACACTGCATGATTGGTCGGGGTTCTGCCGAGCGTGAATCGCTCAGACTGCACAAGACGCAAAATCGACTGCCCCGCCACTGGGTCTCGTACAACAAGATACGCTTCTTCTCTCGTCATAGAAAAATAGTGTCGCTCTCTATGGGGCGTTCGTGGATATGCGTTGCCTGAGAAGAGGCCTCTTGTCAGGGTCTTTCCGAAAACGATTTACTCTCTTGTGAATTCGCTCTTCCTGCCAAAAGAACTCTGGACGTTGAGCATCAATGCCGGCCTGAATTCGGGTTAAAAACGTTGATCGACCTGCCGAAATCTTCACAACGTGTGTTATTCTCGAAAGGGATGGTCTTTCCGAGTCTATCCAGCATGACTTACATTTGTGCCTAAGACTAGAGGCGATTGAATATCGGTGCTGGCAAAAGCCTCATTGTTTACTCGCACTCACAGACCTATAGACCTTTAGGATCGGATTTTTATCAATGGCCTTCACGACAACTGTCTCTCACGCCAGAAACGCTGCGATCTCGATGGTCGCTTGTATCTTTTGCGGTTGCGTTGCCTTTTTATCTTTGATTCCGTCCACCATAAACGCCCAAGGTGGTTTTGGTGGCGGATTTGGCCAGGCTGTGGGTGGAATTTCAATCGATGCACAGGGCATTGTCGGAAATCTCGATCCACACGCCCGCGAGGAATTATCGCGTGCTCGAAAAGAACTCTTGAAGGGCACGCCGGCAGAGGGATTTGCGACATCAAAGCTTCGCAAGATTTCGCTTTCCGGACTCGTGACCGCTGTTCAAAAAGCAACGCTTCAGGGAGAGCCTCTTTCAGCCGATGTTTTATTTCTCAGCGGTCTGACAGGTATTCGGTATCTTTTTCTTGATTCTGAAAACAAGGATATCGTGCTCGTCGGTCCGGCCGAGGCCATCGCCGTAAATCCCCTCGGCGACATGGTTGGCGCAACAAGCGGAAAGCCGCTTCTTCAACTTGAAGATCTGATTGTCAGTCTGCGTGCAATTGATGGCGCGAGAAACGGGGGCATGCGATGTTCGATTGATCCAAGTGCCGATGGTATAAAACGCCTCAACACTTTTTTACGAAAACAAAAAACGATCGGTCCGAGTCCCGACGCAACGCTCCGAGCGATCGAGACCACGCTTGGTCCTCAGACCGTCTCTGTGGGAGGAGTTCCTGAAAATAGTCATTTCGCAAGAGTGCTTGTTGCTGCCGACTACCGGATGAAAAGAATTGCTATGGGTTTTGAACCTTCGGGAGTGAAAGGTCTGCCAAGTTATCTTTCAATGGTTCCTCCCGGGGGCAGCGGAATCGGTGGCATGATGCCGAGATTTTGGCTCGAGGCTCGCTACGAACCCATAGGACGGGATGCCGATGAACTCGCATGGGAAATCACTGGCCGTCATGTCGAGTGTTTGACTGAAAACGACATGATCGACAGTCAGGGAAAACGCAAGGGCAGGGCGGAAGCCAATTCGATTGCAAAAAAATGGTGTCTCTCGATGACCACTCATTACGAAGAACTCGCACAGCGAGAGGCAATTTTCGGTGAACTGCTCAACTGTATCGATCTGGCGGTTGTGGCTGCTGTTGTGCGAGGCCGTGAACTCGATCGTCAAGTAGGGCTGGACCTTGGACCGCTTTTGGACGAACAGAAACTTCTTATGCCTGTGTACGATGCTCCAAGCACTGTTCCAACGATTGCAAGTGCGATCAAAAAGTCGAACCAGTGGGTGATTAGCGCCTCTGGTGGAGTGCAGTTTCAACCCTGGGAATTTGCCACAAACTCACAGAAGAACGACGATGTAGCCAACGGAATGTCTGCGGCACTTGCCTCCCGCACCGATCGCTCTTGGTGGTGGGACTAAGAAAATTCAACAGGTTGATTTGGTGCCGTCCACCAGATATTTTTGACTTTTGACAGGGTATGCGGGAAAAATTCATCGACCCATCCACGATCTGCAAGCAGGTCGATTCGTGCATCGTAAGCTTCTTGAAGCGTCCACGGCGGCTGGATACTTTTCACGAGAAGCAGATCCCATCCAGCGACTGCGGCAAGACGGGCTGCAATTGAATCACTCGTCACACTCCATCCCACAGGCAAAGGCTGGCCACCACAGTTCGCTTCATGCATCGACAAAAAATCGCGAACATCAAGAATCGTTTTATTCATGTTCCGAATAGACTGAGACTGATTGTTGTAAGGCGGCCACTGCTTTGTCAGATCGAGTCCATACATACTGGCCATCTGCACCGCCACGTTGCCCATCACTTCAATCGCCTCAACGTGAGTTTCCTGAGATGGTCGCACAGACATTCGATCTGCCTGTCTCAGCGATTCAACCTGTAATCCGCCTCCAAACACGAGTGCTACGCGATGCTCGGGAAGCAATGCGAGAAGTTCTGAAAACATCTCCTTTGAGTTCGGGGCATCCAAAATGCTTCCCCCAACTTTGATGACCGTTCCCATTCGGTCCAAGTCGCGTTCAATCGATTGAAATGTGGGTGAGTTGATCGAAGCAACAGTACCAGTCTGTTTGAGCCACCCGATCTTCCATCGTGGAATCGACAGTGGGTCGTCCACAATGCTTTTCCCAGCCATCATGCGAGGTCTCCACGAGCAATCATCGCCACGGCATGTGCCGGGGCCGCTCGCGCAAGTGATTCCCCCAATACGTCTCGCAGCGAAATCAATTTCGATGACCATCCCAACCGCGAGATTGCTCGACGCGCGAGGCATTCGCCATGACCAGACAACACAATCTCTTCTGGCTCGCCCCCCAGTACACTGCTGACTTTTTGAATTGCAAAGGCCACCTGCTGCGATTGAGCGGTAGCACACTGATTGGCAAACTCTATCGCATCTTTGGTTGAAAAATCTTCAGTGTCAGCCAAAAACATTCTCGCCAATCGCATTCGTGCGTGGTTTTGAGTAACAGGTCGACCATCTGCAGTCTCGCGCGTGTCCACGTGTTGCTCACGCTCCTTCAACATGCCAAGCGTGAGCCAGACATCGAGGCTTGTTGCATAGAGTTCGCTGGCCAGCGGTCGAAGTTTCCCTTGCCACTGTGCCTCCTGCAACGTCGTCGCCACCGGCGTTCGCTCGACTCCGGTGTACACCAGTTCGCCGCAGGCCATGCGATCAACGTCTGTGTAAGCTTGAGGAAATGGCAGTCTGTCCTTTATGACAACAATGTCGGTCGTGGTTGATCCAATATCAACGACCATTGCACTGGCTTGGATCGTATAAAAGGCCGCGAGCCTTGCCATGGCGTGCCAGTTGGATGCTGCAACCTGAAGCGGCTGCTCCTGTGCGACTTCAGCCGAACAGATCGTTCCGCCCAGATGGTAAATCCCCAATTCACGACCACTCGAAACCTGCCGAAGCGCTCGAATAATGCATTCCACACCAACACGGCGAGATGGATAGCAGTCAGCAATTTCGCCAGTCATGGTCGCCACGAGTCGCAGGGAAGGACATCTGACAATCACACTGTGGAGCACTTCTTGCAGACGTTCATGCGATCGCCAGAGAGCAAACGGCTCGCTCCAGCTCCATCCCTCGCCATCAGCCGCTTTAATATTGGCTCCTCCAATATCGAGCGCAAGGACTGCAACTTCTTGTTTCGTTTTCATGTTTTTGCTCTCGTGACTCTGTCAGAAAACTTTGTCGTCGTCGCATATCCGATCCACCGTACCGGATGCGTCGAACCTCATTCGACAACCTGATTGGAAAACAAGATCGGCCATGGAATCCGAACCCTCGACAAGATCGATCATTGCCCCAATCAAACTCGAATGTGAAAGTTCCACAAGCCCAACAATCGATGTTGTGATGCGAGGATTAATTTCAAGAACACGATCATCGCGACCATCTTCGCGATCTCCAAGAATAAGATCGACTCCTATCCAGCCGATCACGCGGCTGCCATGAATGGCCGTTGCGTCTTTCATGGCTGTGACGGCACGGTAGGCAAGACGGTCGGCACGCTTGGCAAGATTCAATGCAATGGGAACTTCGCCGCCTTTGTACGAGGGATGGTTTTCCTGTGGCCCAATCGATATTCGCTGCAAACAGGCTGGCAGGCAGAGAATCTTTTTGAGTCCGACTAAACAGGCCACGCTTACCGGCTGCCCTGCACACAAGGCCTCCACGCGGGTCGATTCCTCTCGCAGCGACGGCTGGCCTTCAAACACCATTTCGAGGCCGTCACAACCGACGCTTGCATCAGCTTTGATCACCATCGGTCGAATAAAATCCGGTGGAACCATCTCACCAGGATTGACACTTCTGCCAGCTGGAACTGCTATGCCTCGCGCTGCAAGTTCACCAATCGTGCGGTGCTTATCGGCTGCAACGGCAATCCAATCGGCACTCGGAGCTATCACCCTCCCTCCAGCCTGCTCAATCCGATGCACTCGTTGCTGAAGCACGCCTTTTGTTTCGGGAGCGATTGGAAGTGTCCAAGGTGCTTCGGCAGAACTTTTTTCAAGAGCGTGAAGCTCCTCTCCAAAAGCAACTCTCACCACCTGACATCGATCAGGGAGGCTGAAATCTCCTTCACCGAGAAGCACCACCGGTTCAAATCGATCGTCGCGAGCAAGATCTCGGCAGACGGCCATAAGCATGGCGCGCCCTTCGCGCTTGATTGCAGTCATGACAGATTCATCACCCTGAAAGATCAACCGATCAGGGCCAGAAAGTCCACCTGAAGAGGCCCACTCGTAAATCACAACGCGCTGCGCCAAGGGTTTGCTCCTGCCAGTTGAGACTGATGAACTGGAACGCTCATGCAATCGCGTCGAGTGTCCCAACGATTCATCACAGTATGATCACTTCACGTGAAACCATGATCAATAACAGGCGAGATACCGGTAATCGCTAAAAGATACCGAGCTGGTCCTTTGCTGCTTCGGTCATGCGATCAGGAGTCCAGGGAGGATCCATCACGATCCGCACTTCGACACCAGAAACCTGCGGATGAGCTGCCACGACCCGTTTGGTATCACCAATCAACTGTGGCCCGGCAGGACAGGCCGGACTGGTCATTGTCATATCAACAGACACCTTCTGTTTACCATCGGGAGTTTCCGAAGGTAGAAGCGTCACGGCGTAGATCAACCCCAAATCGACTACGTTGACAAAAAGTTCAGGATCTTTGACCTGTTTGAGCAGTTCACGCACCAAGTCTTCGCAAAGCTTTCCTGAGTTGAGCGATTCACTTTCCAAAACTTCTGTCGGCACCGATTCAAGAAGCGTTTCAGGAGTCACCACAACGGACGCCTGGGGGGCACAGCACTCGCTTGCCGGTTTCATAAAGCTGGTCGGTCCCGATGAGGTGCCGTCGGAGAGTTTCACAAAGACTGAACCGTCTTGCACTTTCACCACATGCGATCGAGTCGATCGAATCGCAGGCATCGACAGCGCGGCGCCCGTGCGAATGTCAAACTTTGCGCCATGCCTAGGACACGCAACTGCATGACCATTGAGTTCTCCATCGACCAACGGACCGCCGTCGTGAGTGCAGACATCATCGATCGCGTAATAATCATTTGAGACACGAAAAACAGCGATTAATTCCCCAGCAATCTCAACGAGCAAATGACCGCCGTCGGAAAGCTCATCGGCGGTCGCTACTTTGACAAATTCGTTCACA
>Ga0194051_1001053_pt1 | contig 14952 bp, 17 predicted proteins | sample SepL2320m_MetaG_FD_161275 | JGI IMG/M metagenome (GOLD analysis project Ga0194051, IMG submission 161275) | Anoxic zone freshwater microbial communities from boreal shield lake in IISD Experimental Lakes Area, Ontario, Canada - Sep2016-L239-20m | ecosystem: Environmental > Aquatic > Freshwater >... | reverse complement strand
CTAGCTGCCCGTGGACAAAGTCCTCCATGCACTTTGTCCACTTGAAAACCTCCGGTTTTTTGCGGGTGCTACGCACCCGGGTCCGCATCGTGCGGTCCAACACGTGGTTTATCCACAGCCTGCTAGGAGAGCAGGCGGTCGATACTCTCCAACAGCCTATCCATGGCGAAAGGTTTACGGATGTAGTCGTCTACTCCAAGCATTTCGGCGTAGGCCTTGTGGCGACTGCCCTCGTTGGCGGTAATCATAATCACCCGCATTGGAACGGAAGAATTGCGACGCAGCTTTTCTAAGACAAGAAAACCGCTGCGTTTTGGCATCATCATGTCGAGGACAACTAAATCTGGATTGTCCCGCTCTGCCATGACAAGGCCTTGATTGCCGTCGCGGGCGATCAGGATTTCATAGCCTCGTGATTCGAGAACCGTTCGCATCGACTCGACAATTTCACTGTCGTCATCGACCAGAAGCACCCGCTTGGCAGTTCCCTTCGAGATCGCTGGCTCAACAGCTGATTCGGATTGGGGCACACCGGGATTGGCAACGCTCTTTGCGGCAGAAGCTTTACGGGGTTTTCTTTGGACGGGCATGTGCTGGCTCCGATCATCTACAGGCCGTGTGCCAGTAGGGTTGGGTATGGTATTCGTTGGTGAAAATAAAAGCGATCTGACATCATAGCACGGTCGCGTTGGCTGCGCCAAATGAAAGCCAAACGACTTAAAGTGGGGCGGCTACTTGCTCACAGATTTCTCATGTGGCGATGAGAAGCTCAAAAAAAGAGCTGCTCCACACAGTCCAACGGCAGCACCGCAAGCAACGTCGCTCGGGTAATGAGCCATAGTAGCAACCCGCTGCGTCATCGCGCACAGTGCCAGCCCCAGGAACACGAGTCTGCCACGGGGATATTTCCAAGCTAGTGCGGCGGCAAAGCCGGCTGCCACGGCAGAGTGACCCGATGGAAAACTCTGGAGGTCGGTGTGGCTGGTTCGGCCAGCCAAGAGCAGTGAACTGCCAAAGGTGTCGATTGCCTGCGTGGCTGCCGTCAAGTCGGCGGCCGAGGGTCGCACACGGACAATCAGTAATTTTAGTCCGTTGACCAGAAGGCCGCCAGCATAAGTGGCGCATGCCATGCGAGCAAAATCTTGCTGAGATCCCAGCGGCTGATACGAGGGCCAGCAAACGGCGGGCCAGCGCAGGGAAGGCATTTTGAGCGTGGGATCAAGCACGAGCGTCATGAGAAGTAAAATTGCAACCCCCAGCCCGTGCGCAGAGACCTCAGAAAAATTGAGGGCTCGCAGAAGTTCTCGCGGTATCAGGGCTTGATTCGATTTACTCCACGCTGCCACAGGCAGGTCGACCAAAAGAGCTAAAGCACCGAGGCAGCCAAGGCCAATGGCACTGCTGATGAGGGCGGGCAAAATGGCGACGCGAGTTTTCGTATGGCGGGGGCTTCTGTCGCCGGGGGCGGGCCGTGATGTATTCATGACGGGAGTGTGGCAGAAGGCCAGCTAGAACGTCGAGTGAGTAAAGTTGCCGCCAACTGGCCTCGAGGCCCAGAGCGAGAACGAAAGCGGGAGCCAGATCGAGAGCATGCGGGGCGGACGGGATGCTGCCTGAGCTGATCGATACAGTAACGCGGCCATGACAACAGCACACAGGGACGGTAGTCGCGTGAGGGACAAGCGGGGTTTATGTCCAGAGGCTGCGGTCGAGGACTCGGTAGTTGATCGCTTCGCTGATGTGGGCGCAGTTGATATTGTCGGCCGCGTCCAAGTCGGCAATCGTGCGGGCCACCCGCAGGATTTTGTCATGGGCCCGGGCCGAAAGGCCTAAGTCGCTCACTGCTGACCGCAGCAATTCAATCGACGGGCTGTCAAGCGGACAAAACTCTCGGATCTGTCCGCTTTTCATGCGGGCATTGGACCGGGTGGTGACGTCCTTAAAACGTTCGTATTGCCGCAGGCGAGCTGTCAGCACGGCCTCGCGCATTTGGCTGCTTGAGGAACCGCTACGGGTGGCAGTGAGTTCGCGAAACGGCACCGCCGGCACCTCCAGATGAATATCGATTCGGTCGAGTAACGGCCCAGAGATTTTTCCCATGTAGCGCTCGACTTGCGGTGCGGTGCAGTGGCAATCCCGGCGAGAATCTCCTCGGTAGCCACACGGACAGGGATTGAACGCCGCGACGAGCATGAACTCGGCTGGAAATCGCGTGCTGGTTTTGGCGCGACTGATGGTGATCGTGCCATCTTCCAGCGGTTGTCGCAGCACCTCCAGCGTCCGCCGATTGAACTCTGGCAGTTCATCTAGAAATAAAACACCGTTGTGGGCCAAGCTAATTTCGCCCGGCATAGGAATCGATCGGCCGCCAACGAGCCCCGCTTCGCTGATCGTGTGGTGCGGGGCGCGAAAGGGGCGAGTGGCAATCAGCGGTTGGCCCGTTGAGATCAGGCCTAGTGCACTGTAAATCCGCGTGGTCTCAATCGACTCAGCGGCAGAAAGCTGGGGCAGAATCGTAGGGATTCGCTTAGAGAGCATCGTCTTACCGCCCCCCGGCGGGCCCAGCATGCAGACATTATGACCTCCAGCGGCAGCTACGCAGATCGCTCGCTTAGCGGCCTCCTGCCCACGAACGTCGGCAAAATCGACATCGTAGGCTGCGAACCGATCGAACCATTCCGTGACTCGCGGTGGTGAGCGGGGAATGATGAGATCACCAGAAAAAAAATGCACGGCTTCTTGCAGCGAGGCGACAGGAATAATTTCGATCTCCTCGACGACAGCAGCTTCTGTAGCGCTGGCGGTGGGCACGACCATGCCACGCAATTGTTTTTGTCGTGCAACCGAGATTGCCATCGACAAAGCACCGCGGGCCGGTCGCGTCAGACCCTCGAGCGAGAGTTCGCCGACCACCGCATATTCATGAAAGCGGTCGGTGGAAATCTGTCCGCTGCCAGCCAAGATGCCCAGCGTGATCGGCAAATCAAATGTGGCGGCTTGTTTTGGCAGTTCCGCTGGGGCGAGATTGATGACGATTCGATCGTTCGGCCTATTGAATCCAGAGTTGACCATCGCCCGGGCCACGCGGTGCGTGCTCTCGCGGATGGCCGCGTCGGGCAGGCCGACGACAACGGTCGAAGGAAGTGCTCCTGCCGAGACATCGACTTCAACTTCAACAGGCACAGCATCAATCCCAAAAAGGGAGAATGTCTGAAGGCGGGCAAGCATAGTAAGGCTCCTCTTTGAGGGAATGCGCAGTGGCGTGGATCAGCGGCGACCCTCTTATACTATACATGCGTTCATGTCTTAAGCAATGCCCCCCTGAGCGGCATGGCAACCCGTTGCATCAGGGGATAAAGCAGGCATGTATTTTTCCTCGACTTACCCGCGTTGAACCGCGAATGTAGGCCCCAACGGGGCGGCCTACGGTAGCCCGTGGCAACGCCCCGGGACGGGATATTTTTGCATGGCCCCCACAAATGTGGGCCGCCCCTTCAGGGCTCGGATCATCCGGCGGCGTTTGACCCATGGCGTTGCCCTAGGCTACCGTAAGTCGGGCCTTTGGCCTTCAGATAGCTTTTCTGGACATGGTAAAAATAGATAAATAAAGAGGTTGGGCATGAATGCAGCAACACACTCCATGCAGGGCTGGCGTCTCGCAAAAAACGCGACCGTGACAGCGCTTTTAAGCCTTTGTCCGCTAGCCACATCTTTGCTGATTGTGGAAGGGAGTCATCCCCGCGTGGCATCGGCCGCCGACGAGTTCAATATGGCCGTGACGACCAACGGGATCCGACTCGGTAACTATATATCTGGACCACCGCTGGCAGCCGATTCTCTTACGAACCGAGTTGTGATGCTGGAGTTTTGGGGTGTCAACTGCCCTCCTTGTTTGGCGAGCATGCCAAAACTTGAGCAGTTGCACAAACAACTATCGCCCTTGGGTCTAGTCGTGATTGGGGCGCACGCGCAGGGCGGCCCCGACCCCGTCGTTTTGAAGACAGCGGCTGACTTGGGCGTCACATTTACGATCCTCAGCGATGCGTCGGTGGCGGAGGGAGGAGACTTTGGTGGCATCCCGCACTGCATGCTCTTTAACCATCTTGGAAAATGCATCTACCGTGGCTCACCCTTTGCAGTTGAACAGGTTGCTCATGCCGCAGTCGCAGCCTCGCCTGCATCTGTGCTCGAGGGACACTCGCTGGAAAAGCTCGTGGCCTTCAATGATCTCTTGAGAAATGAGCAGGCATTTGGAACGGCCCTCAAGAAGGCGCAGAGCCTGATGGTGTCCAAGGACGAGGCGACAGCCGAAGAGGCGGCCTTTGTGGTTCAAAAATTGCAGGCCCGCGGGCAACGTATGATTGATAAGGCTCTGGGTCAAAAGAATGACGAGCCGCTCGAGTCAGTCGGTCTGATGCAACGCGCTGCAAGCATGTATAAGGGGAGCGACATAGGACTGGAGGCGGCAAAAGTGCTACGGGAATGGAAAAAAGACACTGTTTTTGTGAAAGCCTTTCAAGAGGCGGGCACATTGGGTCGATTGCAGGCGATGCGAGACGCGATTGCTCAGGGAATAAAAAGTGGCTCTTTTCCGGCCGATGACAGCGGATCAGCGATCATCCCGCCGCAGTTAAAGCGACAGGTGGCCGACCTTGTCCGGTCGATACAAAAAAAGAGCCCCGATTCAAAATCTGCTGTCGCGGCTCTAGCTCTAGCTAAGGATTTGGGAATCGACGTAGAGTGACTGGGCGTTTCATGCCCAAAAAAAGTAACCGTAAGACTTTGGGTGATGTGTCGTGGCCTCTTTTTTTGCTGGAGCATTGTTATGGTCGGCCAGACTCTCTGCCATGTTTTATTTGTTTGTCTAGTGTCCAGTTCGCTGGGACTCGCTGCTAACGTTGTTCAAGGCCGTGATCCAGCAGCGGCAGATCCCCCGGCAGTCGAGGCGGCGGGGGCTGAGTTGTCAGCCCAGTCAAAGGCTGCAGCCGATGCGATTGAGTGGCATTCACTGTTTGATGGAAAAACGCTTGGCGGTTGGAAATCGACAGCGTTTGGCGGGGAGGGAGAGGTGACTGTCGAAGAGGGGGCAATACAGATTGCCATGGGCTCCGACATGAGCGGCATCACATGGACAGAAAAAGTGCCCCGGCAACACTACGAGATCAGCGTGGAGGCACAGCGTGTCGAGGGGACTGATTTTTTTTGCGGCCTAACGTTTCCTGTTGGCGACGATCCTTGCAGCTTCATTGTTGGAGGTTGGGGGGGCGGCGTTATCGGGCTGTCCACGATTGATGGTCAAGATGCCGCCAATAACAGCACAACGCAGTTTCAGGAGTTTCAGCGCGGCCGCTGGTATGCCGTACGGGTGCGGGTTTCGCCAGAACGAATTGAATGTTTTCTGGACGATGAGCGAGTGGTCGATCAGTTGCTCCGCGATCGAATTATCTCCATTCGAGACGAGGTGATTCCATCGAAGCCCTTGGGAATTGCCACCTATGCAACAACGGCCCGGCTTAAAAATATTCGCTGGCGAAATATCGCCAAGCCATCCGGGCAGTCAGAAGAAGGGAAAGCAGATTGAAGATAAAATGTGCACCGTTCCGCCGCGACGAGTCTCTGCAGGCAGGCAGATGGGGTGGCTCGGTGGCACGTGGTTTCACGCTTGTGGAACTCTTGGTTGTAATTGCCATCATTGGCGTGCTTGTCGGTCTCTTACTGCCGGCGGTACAGGGGGCCCGCGAATCGGCCCGACGGATGGGATGCACCAGCAATCTCAAGCAGATTGTGCTGGCCATCTCGCTTTACAACGATGTGCGAAAAAAGTTTCCTAGCGGCCGAAATAGTCGCGATCCTATCGGTGTGTCGTGGTCGTTTCGACTACTGCCGTTTCTGGAGCAGTCGGAGATGTACGCGGCGTACGATGCTTCTGTGCGGGTCGATGATGAAAAAAATACGACGGCGATGCGGGTGCCCGTGGGAGCCTACTTTTGCCCGAGTCTTCGGTCGGCCTGCCATGATCGAAACTTCGACAACAACGACCAACCGCCGCTGGTTCTGGCGGCCGCAGCGGCGGGAGATTACGCGGCGAATGCTGGCAGTTTTTACAACTATTCGGTGCCAGTCGGCAACTCTCCCGATCCAAAAAAGGCGGGGCCAATTTTCACGCTATCGGCAGTCAAGGCAAGCCAAGTGACCGATGGACTGAGCAAGACTTTTGCGATTGGCGACCGCCATCTACCGCCGGTCGATCCCTTGATCGCGGCAGAGATGGTTCACCACCGGCAGGGCGATACAGCGTTCTTTGCGGCTGACAACCCGCTGACGGTGTTTCGCGACACATCCAAAGGGCTGGCCGATAGTCCCAGCGATCCTAGCAATCGTACGTTTGGCAGTCGGCATTGGGGCGTGACAAACTTTGGTTTTTTGGATGGGCATGTGCTTTCGCTTGACAACGACACAGACATCGACATCCTGCGTTGGTACAGCACGATCGGAGACGGCCACGATCCATCGTCGTCTGCCGACGATGCAGAGAGTGGATCGTGATCAGAGCGGTCGATCAACGCACGCCACGTATCAATTGGTCGGCCAGCAGAATGAAACCGCTGTCGGCATTGCTTGCTTAGGCTAGACGACCGCGGCCAGCACTTGGGCGAGGGTTTCTTGAAGAACGTGGGCGCTGCGATTGAGGGCCTGCAATTCCTTCGGCCAGAGATCGATTTCGAGAGTTTGCTCGGCTCCTGTACGGCCAACCACTGTCGGCACCGAGATCGCTACATCGCGGAGGCCGTAACTCCCCGACTGCACCGTCGAGACCGGCAGTACGCGTTTGCTGTTGAGCGCAATGGCGTGAATCACTTCCATGATCGAAACGCCGACGGCAAAGCCAGCGCCTGTTTTCTTCTTGATCATCTCAGCACCAGAGGTTTTGGCTCGGGTGAAAATATCGTGCCCCAGCTTTGTCGTGTAGCCGGGATATTTTTCCAGCGGTAAGCCCGCCACACTGGCACTGCTCCAGACTGGCACCATGCTGTCACCGTGCTCGCCAATGATCATTGCCGACACCTGCGTTGCCGGAGCTTTTAGGCTCATGGCCAACAGACTGCGAAAGCGGAGCGTGTCGAGCAGCGTGCCCAAACCGATCACGTGTCCCTTGGGCAGTCCGAGGGCCTTATCGGCCAGATAGGTGAGGATGTCGACGGGGTTACTGACCACCAGCACAATCGCGTCCGATCGCAGACCCTTGGACTGAACCGAGCTGAGTATCGAACGAAAGAGTTCGACATTGCGATTGATCAAGGCCAGTCGGCTCTCGTCTGGCTTGCGGCGGAGGCCCGCCGTAATGCAGATCACATCAGCATCCGCCAGATCTTCATAGCCACCGGCGCGAATCACCTGATCGGCAATGGCAGACGTGCCATGCAGAAGATCGAGAGCCTGCCCATCGGCCAGATCAGTGTTCATGTCGACTAAAACGATCTCGTGAACGATGCCGCCAACATGCAGGGCAAAGCCCGCCGATGAGCCCACGATGCCTCCGCCTCCAACGATGCCAACCTTCATTGCCTGTCCTTCTAGGTGTGCTGGAAGTGAAACTCTGACGCCCTGAAAACATAGGGGAGCGTTACGCCGCTGAGATGCCAAGTTCTTTGCAGACCTGTTCGGTGACAGCCTTAACAATCATTTCGTAGTCGACGCCACTCGTGGTCGGAGTGGCAGCCAACACAGGCTTCGAGACAGCACCCATCGGCGGCGGTGCATCGAATGCCTTACGGGCCACGCCCGTATTGCCCCAACTCGAACGGAAGACGTCGTTAGCGCAAATGTCGCAATTCTCCATATCCTTTGACAGGCGGGGGTCACTGTAGCCCCACTTCTGCTTCAGTTGAAGGAGCTCGCGGGTTTCCTCGGGTGTGAAATAGGTGACCCGTCCGAGATCCTTGGCAAGCATCAAAATGCGGCAGTAAGCATCCAGAATCTCCGTCCACCAATAAGCTTTTTCTACCGTCTCCCCAAAGCTCACCGTGCCGTGGTTGGCGAGAATTAAGACATTGGCATTTTTGACATACGGCTTCACAGTGTCGGCAAACTTCTGACTGCCTGGCGTTTCGTAGCGAGTGATTGGAATGTCGCCTAGAAAAACTTCCACCTCTGGCAGCACGCACTGAGGGATCGGCTCGCGGGCCACCGCAAATGCCGTAGCGTGGGGCGGGTGGCAGTGTACAACGCTCCTGACGTCAGCTCTCTCCTTCATGATCGTCAAGTGGAGCAGCACCTCGCTGGACCGCTTGCGGTCACCGGCGATTTGGTTGCCTTCCATGTCGACGATGCACAGGTCAGAAGGCTTCATAAAGCCCTTGGAGACCATCGTCGGTGTGCAGAGAACCTCATTGGCTCCGAGGCGGTACGAGATGTTACCGTCGTTGCCAGCGGCGAAGCCTTTGTTGTAGATGCGACGGCCAATGTCGCAGATTTCTTCCTTCAGTTTCGAGAGGGGCTTGGTTGTCATTGTGCCTGTCGTTTTAGTTGCCATGGGTAGTGTCACTCCGTAAAGATGGGTCCTTCGTAACGATTATGGATCACGTTTCTGATTCAGGTCGGATTGCGGATGGTATTGTTTGGAACGAATCGGCCGGTTGTGCAGCGGCCAGTGGCAATCGGCATTGCTTCAGGGATGCACACAATCAAGGCAGTCGATGATGGCTGCCACGTAGGCATCGACTGGCTTATCGATCGGATTAAATGGCTGTGCCGCTTCACCCCCTTCGCTGAAGGCCACAAGTTGGCCGTCGCCGGCGCCGAGGTCGTCCCAGGCCACGAGCGGTTCGGCCTGGCCATCGCCTTCCCGAAGATTGGCTGCCGAGAGCGGCACAACGATCCGCAGCACACCCCCGCGGAATGTGGCATGGCTTTGCGAGAGCGTGACAGTGCCGATTGTTTTTCCAAGTCGCATGGTTTTTGAGTTTGTGGGAGCTCAGAAAGTTCGCTCACTCAAACATATTCCTGTGGGTTAGTGGCCACTGCAGGTGCAGGGCTTGTGGAGGTCTGTCAGTTCAAGGGGTAACGGGCCGAGATCGCGTTTGACGAAATCCAGACAGACGCGTTGCAAGTTGCCAAGCGAATAGTCCTGCGGGTTTGCCACGAGTAAGTTGGCACTGCACTGGGCAGACGCCGTTGCAAGGGATTGAACGTCGCGGGACGTTACAGCACGAAGGCTTGTAGAACGGTTGGCAAGAATGACCGCTAGCGACGGTCGGCTAGTCAGCAGAACCGCTCTGGCACCGTCGCGGGCAGCGTGCATGGCGATGGCAGCGATTAGATCGACGAGTCCCGATGCGGGTAATTGTTGTGAGCCCGGCACGCTTCTTGCGATCGAGGCACAGTGGCCGGCGGCATCGCCCGGGCAATCGGCATGGGCAATCACAAAGAGTCTGGCGGCGGATGCTGTCGCTCCCGATTGCCGACGCGTGATCTCGATTCCTGCGTCACGGGCATAGTCGCGGGCCGAGGGCGTGAGAACTGCTTTGTCTACTAACGCAATCGACCGTGTGCCGACGGGCAGCCTTTCGAGCATGTGCAAAGTGACCACTTTTTCAACTATCGTGAGCGTGCTCCTCGGGGCAGGCAAAGAAGCCGCTGGGGCAGAGTTGGCTCCGCTGATGATTGGGGCCACAGAGATGGGTGAAATGCGACGCATCACTTCGGCCACAATCTGTCGAATGGCCTCTGGGGTGGGGATGGCTGGGTTCGGAGCAGCAGGAGTTGTCATAGAAAGAGTCACTTTGTGTGTCAGTCGCTCGCGGAGGCTTTGGGATTGTCGATGAGGGCGATCGTGCTCCAGCGGGCGGGTGTTGTGCTGCTATGAAGGAGTTCGCGGAGGAGTCGGCCGTCGCTGGAGATCAGCACGACATCCTCAAGGCCCGCCGACACCGTATCAATTGAAATGTGCGGATCTCCGTCTGGCGACTTTCCATCGGCCAGCAGTGGTTGGACGATCAAGAGCTTCGATCCGACAAGGGACGGATGCTTGACGGTGGCTGTGGCTGTGCCGATGACGCGGGCAAGTTGCATGGGGAGTGGCTTAGAATTCCGTAGGTAAAAAGGTCAGTCTGGGCTGCCGAGGATGCGGAGATCGTCGACGAGCGTGCAACGTCGCTGGCGGGTGAATGTCAGCGGCGTCGTCACGCCTTCGCCTGTTGGCGTGGCGATTGAAAACGACAGATAGCCCTCGCCGCCGAGGCCTAAACCAGCCACACTGGCACCGTTTTTGACAAACAGTGTCGTGTCAAGAAGTCGGCCCATCTTGGTCATGTTGCGAACATTGTGGGAGTGAATAATCGCCGTGTGTCGAAAGCCATGTTCGCTTTCGTACGCCAGACGGATGGCTTCGTCAGCATCCTTACAACGCACAAATGGCAGGAACGGCATCATCTGTTCGGTTGGGACAAACGGGTTGGAATTGTCTGTCTCACCAAAGACCAGTTCGAGTCCTTCTCGCGGTGTGGCTCCAGCCACTTGTGCAAGCACAGCGGCGTCTTGGCCGAGCAGTTCCTTGCACGGGGCAGGGTGGCGGTGGGCTCCCTCGCCAACCATCACGATGGCACGATTGGTGAGCGTGTCAACTTGATGGGCCGAGAGCCGCAGCGCACCGGCTCGCTCCATGGCCGCCATCATCGAGTCAAATACGCTGGCCACAACGAACACCTGTTTCTCGGCGATGCACAGCAGATTGTTGTCGTACGCAGCACCGTAGATGATCGCCCGAGCGGCTCGGTCGAGATCAGCTGTTTCATCGACGACCACCGGTGGATTGCCCGGCCCAGCCACGATGGCCCGCTTGCTCGACTGCATTGCGGCCTTGGCCACGGCTGGTCCACCGGTGACACAGATCAGTTTTACCCCTCGATGGCCAAACAGTGAGGCCGCTGTCTCAAGCGTCGGTTCAGCAATAAGAGCAATTAAATTATCGATGCCGATGTCGCGGTAAATCGCCCGATTCATCCGGCGAACGCCCTCAGCTGCCACATTCTTACCACTGGGATGCGGGTTGACGACAACCGTATTGCCGCCGGCAATCATGCTGACGGCATTACCTGTGATGGTCGGCAGCGAATGGGTGACTGGCGTGATTGCGCCGATCACACCGAAGGGAGCGTGCTCGATGACGGCCAGTCCGTGGTCTCCGCTAAAGACTTCGCTGGACAAAAACTCTACGCCAGGGGATCGCTCGCCCAGCACCTTAAGCTTTTCAATCTTGTGCTCCAGCCGACCGATTTTCGTTTCGGCAAATTCCATACGACCGAGTTCTTCGGAGTCGTCGATGGCGATGCGGCGAATGTGCGCGATCGCCTTGCGTCGGCCTTCCAGGCCCAGTCGCTCGAGCTGTTCAAAGGCTTCTTGTGACGCCAGGACGGCCTCGTCGACACTTGAAAAAATACCATTACGACCAGCCATTGATGGGCCTGATGAGGCGTGAGCGGCGAAGCCACTCGGGCTCGACGGGGCCACGGCCGGAGACTGTGGGCTGCTAGTGATTTTGAGTTCGGCCAAAACCTGACGCACAATTTCTTGAATGTCTGGAATCTGTGGCGATGCAGGCGGAGAGAGTGTCATCTGAAACCTTTCGTGGGGCGGGTTATTTTTTAGGACAGGCCTGAGCCTGTTTTAATTTGTTCAACAGGCCTAAGCCTGTTTTGGACTAGCGACGATTAAAGACTTCCCGGCCTTCGATCTGCACCGCGTCGATCAGGCCAATGACGACGGCGTCAATTGGCAGCGATTTGGTTTCTGGCGTCAGTCGGGCGCTGGAGCCTTGTGTGACCAAGACAAACTGCCCCTCGCCCGCCCCGAGCGTGTCGACGGCGATGAATGTGCGGCCGGTCGAGACCAGCCGATCTCGCAATTTTTCGTCAAGCCGATAGGGCTCAACAATGAGGAGCTTGTGGCCTGTCATGGAGTCGATCTTTTGTGTGGCTACTACCGAGCCAGTGACAAGTGCAATAAACATCAGTTGCCTTTCATTTCTGCTGCAAGGAGATCGCGCGTTTGCCGCGCTACAACCAATTCTTCATTTGTGGGAATCACCCAGAGTGCGACCCGTGGCCTCGCGGTTATTGATTGAAAAACCCCGATCTGGTGTTCGCCGCTGCCAGTTGCCGTGTTAGCGTCTGAATCGATCTCGATGCCCAGTTCTGTCAGATCCCGCGTGACGGCCGCGCGAGTGAGCGGGGAGTTTTCCCCAATACCGCCCGTGAAAGCGATGGCGTCGATTCCGCCGAGTTCCACGATGCCAGCTCCGAGCCAATGCCGAATCGATGCGACAAACACATCAATGGCCAGCTGGGCCCGAGCATTTCCAGCCGCCGCAGCACTCTCTAAATCCCTCATGTCGCCCGACGTTCCAGACATCCCTGCCAGCCCGCTCTTGGCAGAAAGATCCGCAAGCAATTCCTCAAAACTCTTGCCCGTTGCCTTGGCCAGATGCAGCAGTGCAAACGGATCAAAATCACCCGCCCGATTATTTTGAGGCAGGCCCGACTGCGGGCTCATCCCCATCGACGTCCCAACGCTCTGGCCGTCGAGCGTCCAACAGATGCTGCTGGAACCCCCGAGGTGGCAGGTGATTGTGCGCAGTGGTCGTTTTTGCACCAGCTCCAGCAAACGGTTGGAGACAAAGCGATGGCTCGCCCCATGAAAGCCCCAACGTCTGACATGATACTTCTCGACCCATTCCGTCGGAACCGCATAGAAGCTATTGCGGTCTGGAATCGTGGTGTGAAAACCGGTTTCAAACGCCGCCACAAGTGGCACGCCAGGCAATCGCTCAGCCATGAGCCGCATCGCCCGCACATAGGGCGGGTTGTGCGCTGGAGCCACTTGTGAAACTTCCTCCATTGCCGCGAGCACATCGGGCGAGACCCGCACAACACCGCTGACGCGACCGCCATGCACCGCCTTAAAGCCGATGGCGGCCACTTCATCAATCCGCTTCAGCGGTCCGCCCTCGCCCGTCAGTTGGGTCAACGCCGCCTGCAGGGCGACGGCGTGATCCGGTACGGGCATGAGAGCTTCAAGCGCGGTTGCCCCTGCTTGGCACGATGCATAGACCCTGCTCTTTGCTTCGCCGATTCGCTCAACGCCTCCGCGGGCTAGTTCGGTTTCCAAGCTTGTCGCCTCTCGTAGTCCAGCAGTCATTGAGCTACCGGTGTGGGGCAGTTCAAAGAGCCGATACTTAAAGCTTGTGGAACCGAGATTTGCGACGAGGATTTTCATAGGCTTGGGCTGGAAAAACGGCTTCGGAAAATATTCTGGCTTAGGAGAAAAATGCGTCGTCAAGACCTTCGGCCGGACGGGGAATGACGTGGCTAGCCACGAGTTCGCCGACCTGCTGTGCCGCCGTGGCTCCCGCCTCGACTGCCGCTCGGACACTGCCGACATCGCCTTGCACAACGGTGGCCACATAAGCGCCGCCGATGCTCACCCGCTTCAAAATCTTGACATTGGCCGCCTTGGCCATGGCGTCAGTCGCCTCGATCAGGCCGACGAGGCCCTTGGTTTCAATCAATCCAATCGCAGTGTTCATGGGATTCCACTTTCAAAAAGGTTTCAGAAAAAAGTTTCAATCACGGTTTGACAAATCATTTGCACTCACACAAAGAACCACAGTCAACAAAATCACAGGCGACCTACGCACAATCAGTCGCCGCCGCCACTCTTGACAGCCTTTGTCGGCAAAACAACGCCGAGCTCATCATGAGGCCGGGCAATCACCTGCACGCTCACCACATCTCCAACTCGCCCGCCAGCTGCCGCACCGGCATCGGTGGCCGCCTTGACTGCTGCAACATCACCGGTGACAAATGCCGTCACCAAGCCGCTACCAACCTTATCCCAACCCATGAAGGAGACATTTGCCGCCTTCAACATTGCATCAACTGCCTCGACGAGCGTGACGAAACCTTTCGTCTCGATCATTCCGAGGGCTTCAATATTCTTTGCCATCTTTTCTCTCATGCTCCACTTCATAAGACAGGCCGAAGCCCATCCGACTCGCTCGGGGTTACCCCCGTTTGATCGCGTTGGCACATGCCAACTAAACGATCGTGTTTTGATTTGTGAGACGTATGCCTGACTCGTTTAGGCTTGTTTGATCAACTCCACACTCTGGGCGTTATCGAGGTCGGCCGCGTTGCCCTCGTCGGTGTCGATGTGCACTTCAAGTTTGCTAGTGGCATCAGCCCGCACGAGCAGGTCGCGTAGCACAAGGCCACACTGGCTCTTGATGACGAGGCTCATGCGATCGCCGTCCTTGACACCAAAATGGGCCGCATGGGCAAAGCTCATGTGCACATGTCGCTCAGCGCGGATCACTCCTTCAACAAGTTCGATTGCGCCGGCAGGGCCGACGAGCACGCATCCGGGAGTGCCGCTGAGTTTGCCGCTGGCTCGCACGGGTAAATCGATGCCTAGAGAAATGCCATCGGTGAAAGCCATTTCCACTTGCGAGGCTTTGCGGGTTGGGCCGAGTACCCGTACCGTCGGCAGCATCTTGCGTTTGGGGCCGACCACCATCACCGTCTCCTCGGCGGCATAAAAACCATCCTGGTAGAGCGATTTCTGTGGAGTGAGCGTGCGGCCGGGGCCAAAAAGTTTTTCGACGTGCTCGTCGGTGAGGTGGCAATGGCGGGCCGAAATACTCACAACGAGTTTTAAGTCGAGCGCTGGCTCGTCGGTCAGATGAGAGGCTGCTACGAGCGCGACTCCCTGCGACTTCAGCACGATCTCTCGCACAATCCGTTCGACCGATGGCCGGTCGAGGCCGGCAGGCAAGCCCGACAGCATTGACGCGTAGCCTGCCGCAAGAGAATGATTGACAGCGGTTGTCATACGGGTCGAGGCCTTTGTCTGGAGTTGGTTTTTTTTGCGCTGGCTGCATCAGTGTCACTGGCTAGG
>Ga0194051_1001050_pt1 | contig 14969 bp, 9 predicted proteins | sample SepL2320m_MetaG_FD_161275 | JGI IMG/M metagenome (GOLD analysis project Ga0194051, IMG submission 161275) | Anoxic zone freshwater microbial communities from boreal shield lake in IISD Experimental Lakes Area, Ontario, Canada - Sep2016-L239-20m | ecosystem: Environmental > Aquatic > Freshwater >... | reverse complement strand
GCTTGACGCGGAGCCGGCGAACGTAAACATCGACGGTTCGATCACCTGGGCGCAGCGGCTCGCCCCAGACGCTCTCGTAAAGCTCCTCGCGACGAACAATTCGCCCATCGTTGAGCGCTAGTTCAGTTAGCAGCCCGAACTCACGGACGGAGAGCTGGAGCGCCCGCCCGGCCGCCGTTGCCAACCCCTCGCTCGGCCTCAGCTCAAGCGCACCGAAGCTGAATGCGCCAGCTTGACCGCTTGCTGTGGACGCTTCAGCTTGGTTCGTGCTCACGCGCAACACTCTGACCGACGGTGTGGCAGGAGTCTTTACCGAGAGGTGAAGCCACTGTGAACGAGTGGTGAAGAACATACTATCCGGCGCGCCCTCACGGTCGTCAATCGGCTAGCTTAGTCACCTGTGACTTTGAAGGGCGTATCAAGCGAAGATGCAGTTCTGGGACTTCTCGAAGAGTCGGGCCGCAACATCGAGCGCACGGCGATCGTGCTGCGCGACCTGATAGCCGACTACCCGACGCGCGCCGAGCTGGCGCGCGAGCTCGTCGTGCTCGAACACGAGGGCGACCGCATCACGCACGACATAATCGTGCAACTTGGCAGCCAAAAGAGAACGACTGTCGTGACGGCCGAGGACGGCTATGCGCTGGCAACAACACTCGACGACATCGTGGATTACGCAGAACAGACCGGCGACATGCTCGGCGTCTACGGCGTAGAAGCGCCAATGGAGCAGGCAGTGCAGATGTCCGAAGTGCTGGTCGGCGCCTGCGAGCAGGTCGCAATCGCCCTGCGCTCGCTACGCTCAGGAACCGACCTTAGCCCCGCCCTCGTTGAGATTCACCGGCTTGAGAACGAAGGTGACACGCTCCACCGCGAAGCACTGGCAGCGCTCTTCAACGGCGGCATCGACCCGATGGTCGTGATCCGCTGGAAGGACATCTTCAGCTGGATCGAAGGCAGCATTGATTCATGTGAGCAGGTCGCGCACCGGCTTGAAGGAATCGTTCTACGCGCAGGCCGCAGCTAAAGCCGCTTCCGGCGCCCGCACAAACTCACCCAACTAACACATGATGTTCACAGCAATTGCGTGCTTTCCCGGCTCGATTGCCGTATAACTAGTGGTAGTGGGACGCTCGACAAACGCAGCGACGGTATCTGCAGCCGCAATCGCGGTCGCAGCCGCGATCGCCGGGCCGGCAGGAGCCGCTGATTCGGCAGCCTCAACGGAGACAACGCCAGCCACTTCGCCGACGACCACCACCCCCACGACAACGCCAACGACGACCACTCCCGGTGACCTTGGCACGATCCCCGGCACGGTTGAGGTAACGACGCCACCGAAGGTGAAGAAGCCGAAGCAGACCGCCGCCGACAAGCGCCGTGAGGCGGCGAGGCTGTTCCTGATCGAACGCCGCAAGGCAAGCCAGAAGCTGAGCGCGCAGACGAAGCTCGACATCGCCTCCTCGCCCTTCGCCGGCCTTGGCTCGCCGCTGATGACGGCGCCGCTGGCGAATGTCTCCAACGCTGCCCTCGACAGCTTCCGCGTTCCGCCATTCCTACTACCGATCTACCAGGCTGCTGGCGTTGAGTACGGAATCCGCTGGGAAGTGCTGGCGGCGATCAACGAGATCGAAACCGACTACGGCCGCAACCTCTCAACATCGAGCGCCGGCGCAATGGGCTGGATGCAGTTCATGCCTGGCACTTGGGAGACATACGGCGTTGACGCTAACCACGACGGCGTCAAGGATCCGAACAACCCTGTCGATGCGATCTTCGCTGCCGCCCGCTACCTCAAGGCTTCGGGCGCGAACACCAGCATCGAGAAGGCACTCTTCTCCTACAACCATGCTGACTGGTACGTCGCCGATGTGCTCAAGCGCGCGAAGGCGCTCGCGGCCCTGCCGGCAGACCTGATCAGCGCGCTGACCGGACTGACGATGGGCCGTTCGCCGATCACCGGAACGAGCACTTACAGCAAGGGCGGCTCCAGTGGCGTGGCGATCTACGGCCAGTCGGGCGCCGCCGCGGTCGCTGTTCAAGACGGCCAAGTCGTCGAGATTGGTCGCAACAAGAAGCTCGGCAACTTCGTCCGGCTGCGCGACGTCTACGGCAACACCTACACCTATGGTCAGCTCGATTCGATTGCCAGCCAGCACGTTGTTCCGCGCACCGATGCGACGACAACCCCGGTCAAGAGTGAATCCTCGGCAGTCGCTGTTCCGGCGCAGACGAGCGCAGCGCCGAGTGGCTCAGCGGCCGGCAAGGAGCGGCTCTTCGCCGAGCCCCAGCGCCCGGCCTCGTACAGCGCCGGTGGTTCGGCGCAGGTAGCCGCGACCGGCGCCGTTGCCGACGCAGCAACCAACGTCGGCTCCGGAGAGCTCGGCCTCTACCTAGCCGCGCCGTACTCGCTGCGCCGCGACCAAGTTGCGCTGCGTCCGCTGCGCAAGGGCTCGCAGGTAATCGCAGGAACAATCCTTGGCCGCGTCGGCGCAGCATCGCTGGCCTACGACAAGAACGACAGCGCCACCCAGAAGGCCGCAAAGAAGCTTGGTCTCGCGCAGCCACCGCACCTCCGTTTTGAGATTCGCCCCGCCGGCACCGGCGCACCGCGGATCGACCCAACTCCGATCCTTGACGGTTGGAAGCTGCTGACAACGAGCGACGTCTACCGCGCGTCTAGCCCGATGCTCGGTTCGAGCGCAGGCAAGGCGACGATCGGCCAGATCCTGCTGATGAGCAAAGAGGCGCTCGAGCGCCGCGTGCTCGCCGACCCAGCGCTCGACATTTACGCCTGCGGCCGTCAGGACATTCAGGCCGGCGTGATCGATCGCCGCGTGCTGGCAACGATGGAGTTCCTCGCCTCCTCCGGTGACAAGCTCAGCATCACGAGCCTGAACTGCGGGCACGGCTTCTTCACCGCCAGTGGCAACGTCTCCGAACATTCTTCCGGCAACGCGATGGACATCGCCTCGGTCAACGGCATCTCGATCATGGGCAACCAGGGCGACGGCTCGATTACCGATAAGACCGTCCGCAAGCTGCTAACGCTGCAGGGCACAATCAAGCCGCATCAGATCATCACGCTGATGCAGTACGCAGGGACCGACAACACCTATGCGATGGGTGATCACGATGATCACATCCACGTCGGCTTCCAGCCAGGGATCGGTGCGACAGGAGCTACAGGCGCCAGCGCAGCGGCAGTCCTTGCGCCTTCACAGTGGGGCCGCCTTGTTGGCCGGCTCGACGCGATCGAGAACCCCAACGTCTCGATGACGCCGAGCCGTTACTCGGTCAAGGTTCGCGTCAAGGTCCGTCAGCCGTAACGGCCGGCGCGCCAGCCTCGAACAGCTCAAGTTCCTCGTAGGCCGCCTCAACTGCCCGAGTCGCAGCGGTGTGGCGGGCCTGCGACTTCGCCGACTCGTATTCGCTGGCCCACGCGGCAGGGTCGGCTAGCTCGTCTTCGAGCGCAGCGAGCTGCTGCTCTGCATCGGCAACCTTCTGCTCCAGCTTCTGCTGCTCGCGCCGGCGGTTCTTTGAAACAGCAGGCTTGGCGCCGGTTGCTTTCGTCGCAGGGGCGCTCGCTTCGCCGCTGACTGCGACCTCAGCCGCGGCTGGCTTGGCGCCGCCGTTTTCGGCCAAGGTCGGTGGCGATTCGACCTGCGGCAACGGCCCGCGCTCCTCGCGCAGGCGCGCGTACTCAGCCCAGCCACCGGCGTAGGAGTGGAGCGTGTGCTGCTCTACGGCAACGGTTCGCGTGCCGACGGCGTCGAGCAGCGCGCGGTCGTGTGTTACGAGCAGCAGCGAGCCTTCGTAGCTGCGCAGCGCGTCCTCGAGCGACTCGCGGCTTTCTAGGTCAAGGTGGTTCGTCGGCTCGTCGAGGATCAGCACGTTGGACTTGCCTGAGACAAGAACCGCCAATCCGAGCCGCTTGCGTTCGCCGCCGCTTAAGCCGTCGAGCGGCTTCTCGGCGTCCTCGCCGGAGAAGAGAAAGCGGCCGAGCAGCGCGCGCGCCTCGTTCGGCGTTAGGCCGGTCCGCTTGACGGCAGCCTCGAGCACGGTCCGCGCGCCGCCCCACTCGAGCTCCTCACCATGCTGGCTTAGGTAGCCGACGGTCACCTTGTGGCCGGTCCGCAGCTGACCGGCAGTCAGCTCCTGCTCGCCGGTCAAGGCGCGCACCAGCGTCGTCTTGCCGGAACCGTTCGGCCCAACGAGCGAAACGTGCTCGCCGCGTTCAAGCCAGAGCGCGGCGTCGTAGAGCAGCGTGCGGCCGGGTACCTCAAGGCGGCCGTCCTCAAGTTCGAAGACAACGCGGGCCGAGCGCTCGGGCGCGGAAAACTTGAAGCCAAGCTCGCGGCGGTCGCGAGGGTCCTCTGTAACCCGTTCCATCTTGTCCAGCGCCTTTACGCGCGACTGAGCCTGCTTGGCCTTTGAAGCTTTGGCTCGGAAGCGCTCGACGAACTTCTCCATTCGCTCGATCTCCAGCTTCTGCTTTTGGATTGAGCGGCCAAGCGCCAACTCTCGCGCGGCCTGTTCTGTGCGCCAAGCGTGCCAAGGGCCGCTGAAGAATCTTGAGCGGCCGGCTTCGAGCTCCAACACGCAGGTGCCTACGGCCTCAAGGAACCAACGGTCGTGTGCGACGAGAATGATTGCGGCGTCCAGCTCGACGAGCGTCTTCTCAAGCCACTCGAGCGACTCGATGTCGAGGTGGTTGGTCGGCTCATCAAGCAGCAGCACGTCGGGCGAACCCGCCAGAGCCCGGGCCAAAGAGCCGCGCGTCATCTCGCCACCGGAGAAGCTGTCGAGCGAGCGGCCAAGGTCGCGCTCGTGGAAGCCAAGCCCGAAGATGATGTCGGTCACGCGATCGCGCCAGTTGTAGCCGCCAGCGAGCTCAAAGCGGGCCTGCACGTTGGCGTACGAGTCGACGGCGCGCTGGTCGCCCTCCCCCATCTTGCGCTCCAGCTCAGTCAGCTTGGCCTCTAATGCCACGGCCTCGGTGCAGCCGCTGAGGACGTAATCGCGCAGCGTCAGCGAGCGCTCGCGCGGCGGCCGCTGATCGTGCAGCGCAAGGCGCGTGCCCTTCGCCAGCGAGAGCTCTCCTGAGTCGATTGGCGTCTCACCGGCGAGCATCCGCAGCAGCGTTGTCTTGCCAGCGCCGTTACGCCCGGCGATCGTCATCCGGTCGCGCCGCTCAAGCCTGAACGAGACGCCACGCAGCAGCGGACGGCCTGCGACGTCCTTACCCAAGTCTGAAGCGGTGATAGTGGCCACGAGGAGATGGTACGGTGCCGCGCTATGCGTAATCTCAAGACGTTTTCAGCCCTGACAACCGCTGCCCTCAGCCTGACGCTCGCTGCTTCCGCCGGAGCCGCCGCACCGACCGTTGTAAAGGTCGGCTCGCTGCCGGGTACGCCAGCGAAGTACAACAAGGTCTTCATCAGCAAGTACGGGCCGAGCAGCGCAAAGAAAGTGCTGCTGCTGATCCCCGGGACAAATGGTGGAGCTGAGAACTTCGCGCTCGTTGGCGCTGAGCTAGCGAAGAAGGTTCCTGGCCTCCAGGTCTGGGCGATGGACCGCCGCGAGCAGGCGCTCGAGGACAACTCGATGATGCAGAAGGTGCTTGCCAACAAGGCAACGCCTCAGCAAGCGCTCGACTACTACCTCGGTTGGACGCTGAACCCGGCGCAGAAGGAGAAGTTCACTCCGCTGCAAGCGAAGGACTTCGCCTTCATGAAGGACTGGGGCATGAAGATGCAGCTTGAGGATGCTCGCGCTGTGATCCTCCAGGCGAAAAAGCAGGGCAAGACTGTGATCCTCGGCGGCCACTCGCTCGGCGCCTCAATGGCTGCTGCCTATGCCACATGGGACTTCAACGGCAAGCCCGGTTACAAGGACATCGCTGGCATCGTCGCTATCGACGGCGGCCTCGCCGGAACCTTCGACGCATCCGACACGGCCGAAGCTGCCCGCGCCAGTCTTGCCAAGCTCGACGTCACGGCAACCAACCCCGACGGCCCGTGGGCAAACCTGCTCGGCCTCACGGGCTTTGCTTGGGCGACCGGACCGTTCGCTCAGATCGGTGCGCTTGCGGCGCTGAAGGCGCCAAACGCGCTCTCAGTGCTCGGATCGTTCCCGCTGCTGCCTTCATACCTTAAGGCCAGCGTGCCAACGACCAACGAAGGCGCGCTCGGCTTCGCTTTCGACAATGACACCTCGCCGAAGGCGCTCTCGCTGATTCAGGTGCGCGCCGGCCATCTGGCGACGAGCGGCGATCCTCGCGGCTGGGATAACGGCGAAGTGACGCCGGTTCAGAACATCGCCAAGGGCTTCGGCGGTGACCAGTACGGCACCAACAGCGTTGATTGGTACTACCCGGCGCGACTAAACGTTGACAGCGGCGGTGCCAGCTCAATGGATCGCAACAGCCCAGCCGCTCAGGTTCTAGGGCTGCGCGTCTGGCACCTCGCTGACGTGAACATCCCCTACTACGCCTTCCAGACTTCGCTAACGGGAGCCAGGGACGGCGTTGTCAACGGGGCGAAGAACTTCGCGGCGCGTTCGAAGGTTCCGAAGGGCGGCCTAGTGATCGTTGACCGCAAGGACTCCACAAGCCACCTTGATCCGCTGCTGGCAGCGCCGGCAACGAATGATTTCCTCAAAACGGTAATCCCGTTCCTGAAGTCGAAGATCAAGACCCGTTGAGCATTCGCTAAGCTTTTAGCGTGACCTTCCGAGTCCTTGCCGCGCTTCCAGTTTCGGCCGTCAGCCTGCTGCTGCTAGCGCCGGCTGCGCTAGCCGCGACGCCGCAGGAGCCAATCAGCGGCGAAGGAACTTACGGTGCGGCCACCGACCGCGTCGTGACGATGACCGGCTTCATGGTGATCGCCTTCTTCCCGCTCTTCATTCTCTGCATGAGCTTGCTGCAGTGGCGGCTTGAGAAGCGCAAAGAGGCCCGCAAAGACGCCTCCAAGCGACTCAAGGCCGCGGCCGGCGACAGCTGGCAATCTGGCTGGTAGTAAGCCTCTTGGAATCGAGTGGATATAGCTTTCACCGTCATCTTGCCGTATACCCAGCCTGACGCTCTACTGCCGCTTTATCGGGCTTCGGCTGGTAGTTTGCCGACAGAAGTATTTCTAAGTCATCTGTTGGCGCGCGACGTCGGTCGCCTCCACTGACTCTTGACAGACCAACGTTGTTTGGGATCGGTGGATCAGTTGATGACGAGGTTTTTGGCTTTTGGTGGGGTGCGGTTTGTGTTGGCTGGCGTGCTGGCTTTTGCGTTGGCGGCGTGTTTTGTTGGCCGCGCTGAGGCTGCTTCGGTTTTCTCGTCTTCGTTTGCTGCGCCTTCCGTTTTTGCTGATTCGGCTGCGCCGGGTGCGCGGGTTGTTGCCGGTGATCGCGCTCTGACTGTTTTTTGGGGCTCTGTGAAGGGTGCGGCTGCGTATCGCGTTAGTTGGCGTGGCCGTATTTTGAAGGGTGGTAAGCCAACTGCGGCGTGGTCTAAGAAGTGGCTGGGTTTGAAGGTGCTTAAGGCCTCAGCTCGTTCTTATAAGGCCACGCGGCTTGTCAATGGAAGTGAGTATCAGCTCAGGTTGGAGTCGAAGGCGAAGACTAAGAAGTCGCGGTGGGTCGCTCGCTCAACGCCGGTGGCTAGCCCCAAAGCTGTCGCCCCTACTCCTACTCCTACGCCGGCCACGGTGCCGGGCGCGCCGACGAGTGTTTCGGGCGTGGCTGGTGACGGGCAGGTTGTGGTGTCGTGGTTGGCTCCGTCTAGTGATGGTGGCTCTGCGGTCACTGCTTACACGGTCACTGCGTCGAATGGCGGCTCACGAACCTGCACAACGGCAACTCTCTCTTGCACTGTCACTGGGCTCACGAACGCCACTGCTTACACGTTCACTGTGGTGGCAACGAATGCTCGTGGTACTTCGGTCGCTTCGGTGGCGTCCGCTGCCGCTACGCCGGCCACGGTGCCGGGCGCGCCGACGAGTGTTTCGGGCGTGGCTGGTGACGCTTCGGTTGTGGTGTCGTGGTTGGCTCCGTCTAGTGATGGTGGCTCTGCGGTCACCGGTTACACGGTCACTGCGTCTGGTGGTGGTTCACAGACCTGCACGACGAGTGGCGCTCTCTCCTGCACGGTCACTGGCCTTACTAATGGCACGCCGTACACGTTCGCTGTGAAGGCAACGAATGCTCGCGGTAATTCGGTCGCTTCGCGGGCTTCGGATGCGTTTACGGCAGGTTCTTGGGTGGTTGGTGACACTGGTCCTGGTGGCGGCAAGGTCTTCTACGCTTCAGCTGGCACGTTCACTGAGACGGGTGCGGCGTGTGGTTCGAGTTGTCGTTATTTAGAGGCTGCGCCGGTTGGTTGGCATTCGGGTGGTAGTCCTGATCCAAGCCTTGTGTGGGGGGTTCGCGGGGAGGGTAATCCGGGGGAGTGCAGTAACAAGGACATCTCGGGTGCTGACGGCACCGCTATTGGTTCTGGTGAGGCAAATACCGCCGCGATTATGGCTGGTTGCCCTGCTGCGAGTGGCACTAATTCGGCTCCGGCTGCGCGTGCTGCTGCTTGCTACCAAGTCACCGGCACCTGCGGGCCAGAGAATTATGGCCAGTGGTTCTTGCCATCCAAGGATGAGCTAAACCTGCTTGATGTTTCCTTTGTTGGCGTTGATCCCGGTGTCTACTACTGGTCGTCGTCGCAGGATAGTGCGAGCAGCGCCTGGGGCCAGTACGTCGGGCTCGGCGGCGGAAGCTTTCAGTTCATCGGCATCAAGGGCAACGCCTACCATGTGAGGGCGATCCGGGCTTTTTAACTATTTAACTATTTGCTGTTAAGCCGTCCGCTTCGCGCCCGTTAGGGCGCGAAGCTTTTCAGCTTGGAGAGTGGTTGTTGTGGCGCTTTACCAGCGTTGCCGCGTTGACGGTCGCCGAACGGGTCACGCGTCGTGTAGGGCACGCTAAATCCGGCGCACCTTGGCAGCGACTAGCAGGAGGCTAGATCACTGCACGTTGGAACAATTCGTATATCCACGGGATTCCAAGAGGCTGGTAGTAACTCTCTTAAGCGCTAACCGCGGCGGCGTCGGCGAGTTCGCCAAAGCTAACCGCACGGCGCTCGTGGGCACGATCAAAGAGTCGTTCGAATGAGTCGACGGCGCGGCTGTCGTCGAGGTCGCTCGGGTGCAGATCTACTCGCAGCAGCGGTGCCTCCTGCGCTGCGCGTGCACTCCAGCGGCGGATGTTCTTTGCGCTGACCGCGCGCGGCATCGCCGCTCCCCTCGCGCCGGTCAGCGGCGTGTGCAGGCGGGACTCAGAGATCCACCACTTGAAGCGCGCGGCAAGTGATTGATGGAGCGCCGCCGTGTAGCCGTAGCCAGGCGCAACGAAGCCTTCCGGCTCTAGGTCGGCGAGATGAAGGATGCGACGACCCGCACCGAGCGCGCGCTTTGTCTCGGCCGGATCGAGATTGGCGAACTCAGCGGCGCTGGAGCGCATTCCCGCGCGATGCCACAGGCGGGTACGCGAATGGTGTAAGCGGTCGACGTTGCAGAGGCCAAGCTGGGCCACGCAGGCGCGGGAGTTGCGCTGCTCTGAGAGCCACTCGACGAGACCATCGCTGAGATGGTTAACCGGGTGAAGATCGGGCGCGGGCACTACCAGCAGTGTCGTCCGCTCAATTCCCTGGTCGGCTAGCCAGTCGCAGATCAGCGCGACGCGCTCAAAGCACTGCGGCCTGATGTCGTGGATTGTGACGCTGATCTGGTCGCGCCGCCCAGCCCCAGTCGAGGGCCGCCGCAGGATCGTCGCGTTCATGCTGCGATCGCCTCAGCTTCGCTAAGGTCGCGATCCAGCGCCCTGCTGTAGCCATCGGCGAGGCGCGTTAGCGAAGCGGTCCAAGTCCGTTCAGCAATATTCTCGAGCCCGCCTAGTGCGAGCCGCTCGGCCAGCAGCGGCTGGCCGGCAAGCGAGCAGAGCGCCTCGGCCAGCAGCTCGGGGTCGGCCGGGCGCAGCAGCCCCGACACGCCGTCGCTGATAATCCCGCTCGGGCCACCCTCATCGACGGCGACGATCGGCAGTCCACTGGCCTGAGCCTCCAGCAGCACCTGCCCGAAGGTGTCTGTGCGGCTGGCGAAAAGGAAGGCGTCGGCGCTGGCGTAGGCGCGCGCCAGCTCGTCACCCTCGAGCCAGCCGAGGAAGGTTGCGTGCTCGCCGAGCCGTTCACGCAGCAGCTCCTCTTCCGGGCCGCCGCCAGCTAGGCAGAGGTGCAGCCTCGGGTCGCGGACGCGCGCTGCGGCAAATGTTTCGGCCAGCAGATTGGCGCCCTTCTCAAGCGTAAGGCGGCCAGCGTAGAGCACGTTTACGCGCCCGTCCGCTCGCGAATAGAAGCCCTCGTCACGCAGCAGCGGGCTAAACCGGTCGGTGTCGACGCCACGATCCCAGCGACCGACCTTGTCGGCTTCAACTCCGAGTTCGCTTAGCGCAGTGTCTGATGCTTCGCTAGGTGAGAGGACAACGTCGCAGCGGCCGTAGAAGGCTGCGAGCGCCGCGCGGACAGCCCATTCCAGCCGTTGGTCGCCGCCGCGGAGGGCTGCGTAGCTGGCAAGTTCGGTGTGATAACTGCCGACAACCGGCAGGTTGATCAGTTGACCGACGACGGCGCCGGAGATTCCACACGGCCCTGGGGCGCAGATGTGAATCAGGTCGTAGCGTCCCTCGGCGAGTGCTTCGACGATTGCCGGCATCGAAGGAACGCCGATCTTCATCCCTTCGTAGAGCGGAAGGTCAACGTCGCGAACAGACGGCAGTCGCCGGTCAACGTTGGGGTCGGTTCCGATCACCTCAACTTCAAAGCCTGGAACACCCCGCGCGCGCAGCTCCTCGAGCGTGTGCGTAACGCCGTGCATCGAGCCAACGCCGTCAGCCATCAAGGCGACCCGCGGTAGCTCTTCCTGGCGACTGACCAACTTGCCCTTCTCACGGCCGAGAAAAGCCGCCGCTGGCGCGTATGGAAGCACCGGGACGGCCGCGTCGAAGAGCTCCTGAGCGGCCTCCAAGTAGCCGCTCTGGCGATTGACTGCTTCGACCGTCCTGTCGACCGCGGCGCTGAGGCGGCGCTCATGGACGTGGCGGGCGTGGCGGTAGAAGTCTGCGTGGCTGCGATCGTCGCTCTGGAATGCTGCCACCAGCTCAGCGGCGCTGAGGTTGCCGAGCCCAACTGCCGCGAGGTGCGTGCCGATCAGCGCGCGCCCGTCGTCGGGGCCAAGGTCGCCGCCGCCCTCCGGGTCGCGCTGATCTGCTTCGCGCATGAAGCGACTGACGAGCGACATCACACGGGCGGGATCAATCTTTCCTTCCCCCTCGCAGCCCAGCGTCCGTGCCGCCAGCGCGAGCGCAGCGTGGGCCCACTTCTCGGCGCTGCCCTGCTCGCCACGGGCCTGCGCGTTGCCGAGGCGGATCTGGGTTAGGAATTCTTCGACCGTCGCGGCGGCTGGCGTCTCGGTGAAGGTTCGACCGATGTCGACGCCGGCGTGATCGTCGCTGCCGCCAACGCCAACGCCGCCGTGGGTTTCGATGTAGATCGCGGCCGGCTCGTTTAGCTCGCGTGCACGCGAGCCGTTGCGCGTCTCCCATACCGGAAAGAGCTCGGCCAGGCGACGCCTGTGACCGGGCGTTAGCGGCGCACGCACGGCGTAGAACGGGTGCGCCAGTGCGCAGGCGATCTCATTCCTAAACAGGTAGCCGGCGCAGCTCACGATGTCATCAGCGTGGGCCTGCAACCACTCGTGGTCGTCAACGGTAATCCCCCAGCAGAGAACGTGAGCTGCCTGCGGTTCTCCCTTGAACCGCGCCGTTAGTTCAACCGAGATGAAGACGTCAGGCCGATCAGCAATCTCGAGCGCGCCATCGATCGTGTCGTGGTCGGAGATCGTTACGAAATCCATCCCGCGGCGCTTCGCCAGCTCGTAGACCTCTTCCGGCGGAGTTGCGCATTCCGGCAAGCCGAGCGCATTTTGAACTCCCAGTGACGCGATCGCAGATGCGGTCGAGTGGCAGTGAAGGTCTGCTCGCGAAAAAAACTCACGCTCTACCCCTAACGGACCAGGATTTTTGTTCATGAGCGCTATTTTCCCTGCAAACGGGTGTATTTCGTGAAGATTATGTCGCCCTAGCGTGACGATGCGGTGAGCGCGGCGGCCGGCGCTGGGCTAACCTCGGCCGATGGCGACCTACCTCGTAACCGGCGCAACTGGATTCATCGGCGGCAACCTGACTCAGCGGCTACTGGCCCGTGGCGGCACTGTTCACGCGATCGTGCGTGAAGGCTCACGCGAACGTTTTGAGGCGACTGCGCAGCATTGGCCCGGCGGCGAGAAGCTGAAGGTCGTCAGCGGCGATCTGCTGGAGCCGATGATGGGAGTCAGCGAAGAGTGGATCGCCGAGCACCGCGGCAAGATTGACCACGCCTTCCACCTCGCCGCGATCTACGACATGACGGCCTCCGAGGCGCGCAACGAGGAGCTGAACACCGGCGGCACGGCTCACCTCTTGGAGTTAGTTGCCGAGCTCCAGCCGGGCACGCTGCACCACGTCTCATCGGTCGCCGTCGCTGGCTCCTACGAAGGCGTCTTCACCGAGCAGATGTTCGACGAGGGGCAAACGCTGCCGTCGCCCTACCACCGCACGAAGTTTGAGTCCGAGAAGCTGGTGCGCGATCTGAGCGCCGTGCCGTGGCGGATCTACCGGCCAGCCGTTGTTATCGGCGATTCGCGGACCGGCAAGATCGACAAGGTCGACGGGCCTTACTACTTCTTCAAAGCAATCCGCCGTGCGCGCAACGTGCTGCCTTCCTGGCTGCCTCTGATTGGGCCTGAGATCGGTGAGACGAACATCGTTCCGGTTGATTTCGTTGCCGACGCGATCGTTGAGATCGCTCACAAGCCGGGGCTCGACGGGGACGCCTTCCATCTCGCTTCGCCGAGAATGATGTCGTCGGCCGAGGCACTCAATGATTTCGCCAAGGCCGCGGACGCCCCCCACCTCGCGCTGCGACTGCCGCCCGGCCCGCTCGACCCGCTAACCGCGCAGACCAACGCGCTGCTGCGATCGCTACCTGGCGTGACAACTATTGCCGAGACCGTGCTCGACGAGTTTGGTATTCCGACTGAGGTGCTCGAACACACCGGCTTCAGCTGCTCGTTCGACACAACACAGACCGATGCGGCGCTGGCTGGCAGCGGCATTGAGGTCCCGCCGCTGGCCGACTACGCGCAGGTGATCTGGGACTACTGGGAGAACCACCTAGACGCCGGCGGCTTCGCCAGCAGCTCACTGCGCGCAGCGCTGAACGGGCGAACCGTCGTGATTACCGGCGGCTCAAGCGGCATCGGCCGCTCGGCGGCGCTCGAGATCGCTGCCGCCGGCGGCACGCCGCTGCTGGTAGCCCGCTCGCTCGACAAGCTCGAAGAGGTAAAGGCCGAAATCGAGTTGGCCGGTGGCAGCGCCTACTGCTACTCGGCCGATCTCTCAGACATCGAGTCGATCGACGAGCTCGTCGCGACGATCCTCGCAGAGCACGCCTCGGTCGACATGATCGTCAACAACGCCGGCCGCTCAATCCGCCGCTCGCTGGCACACAGCCTCGACCGCTTCCACGATTACGAGCGGACGATGCAGCTCAACTACTTCGGCGCGATCCGCCTCGTGATGGGCTTCATTCCGCACATGCAGCAGCGCCACTTCGGTCACATCGTCAACGTTTCATCGATTGGAGTTCAGGCCAGCCCACCGCGCTTCAGTGCTTACGTCGCTTCCAAATCGGCGCTCGATGCTTGGACACGCGTTGTTAGCTCGGAGCTAGTTGGCGACAACATCACCTTCACGACGATCCATATGCCGCTGGTGCGCACGCCGATGATTGCGCCGACGAAGATGTACGACCACTTCCCGGCGATCTCACCGGACGAGGCTGGCGCGATGGTCTGCGACGCGCTGCAGCGCAAGCCGAAGCAGATCAACACGAAGCTTGGAACGGTTGCGGAGGTCGGTTACGCGCTGGCGCCGAAGCTGCTCGACCAGATCCTCAACGCCGCCTTCCGCGTATTCCCAGAGTCGGCGGCATCCTCGGGCCGCGAGGCTGCGCCAGAGCAGAAGGCCAGTATCGAGCAGATCGCGATGGCCAACCTGATGAAGGGCGTTCACTGGTAAAAACCCCCGAGTGACGGGCTAGCATCTATATTCCTGACTATGTCGTCAGTAGCCTGATGCGTTACCGAGGAGTCTGAGAGATGCCCGAAGTTACCTTCCCCTTCACAGCAGCCGACGTAGAGCGCACCTGCACGCGCCTCTCGCAAGCGACGATGCTGCCCGGCACTGCATTCACCGATCCGTCGGTTCTTGACTGGGAGCAGAAGAACTTCTTCCAGTCCGGCTGGGTCTGCGTCGGCCATACCGGCCAGCTGCGCGAGCGCGGCCAGTACATCTCGGCGCAGGTTGGTTCAACCAGTGTGCTCGTCGTTGCCGATGACGACGCCCTGCCGCGCGCCTTCATCAACAGCTGCCGCCACCGCGGCGCAAAGATCGTTGACGAGCCAGAAGGCCAGGTCCGGCGCCTGCGCTGCTCCTACCACGCCTGGTCGTACGGCTTCGATGGCTCGCTGACGAACGCGCCTTTCACCGACGACCTCGACGACTTTGACGCGAGCTGCATGGGCCTACACCCGGTCGACCTCGCCGTCGTCGAGGGGCTCGTGCTGATCGACCTCTCAGGTGAGGCTGGCCCGCCAGCAGAGCACATCGGTGACCTCGCCAAAAAGCTCGCGCAGTACCGCCTCAGCGAGCTCAACCGCGGCGCCAAGGTTGTCTACGAGGTCAACGCGAACTGGAAGACGGTCGTCGAGAACTACAGCGAATGCCTTCACTGCCCCGGCATTCACCCCGAACTAAACCGCCTGTCGCATTACCTC
>Ga0194051_1001049_pt1 | contig 14975 bp, 10 predicted proteins | sample SepL2320m_MetaG_FD_161275 | JGI IMG/M metagenome (GOLD analysis project Ga0194051, IMG submission 161275) | Anoxic zone freshwater microbial communities from boreal shield lake in IISD Experimental Lakes Area, Ontario, Canada - Sep2016-L239-20m | ecosystem: Environmental > Aquatic > Freshwater >... | reverse complement strand
GGTATAACGTGAGGCTTCTTGAGAAATCAGCTTTTGTTTCCGTGGGTGATCCGGCTCTGGGTGGGGTCCCGGCAGCGGCAGGTGGCGCTCCTCCTATGGACCCGGCGGCAGGTGGTGCTCCTCCTATGGATCCGGCTGCAGCAGGTGGTGCTCCTCCTATGGATCCGGCTGCAGCAGGTGGTGCTCCTCCTATGGATCCGGCAGCAGGTGGTGGTGGAGACCCCATGGCAGCACTCATGCCAATGATCCAAATGGCGGTTCAGCAGGCTATGGCATCTAGTGGTGGTGGCGCTCAAAGCGGTCCGCAATCAAGCGGTGCCGGTATAAAGCCTAAGATTGATGTTAATGTTGAAATCATGCAAATTAAAAAGATGCTGGCTAAAATCGTTGATGCAATGGGAATTCACATCCCTGTGGCCGATATGGTAGCCACTCCTGACGATTTGAACCAAATAGCTCAAGGTGGTGCTGGGTATGCGGCTATGACTCCAGAGGGTGGTGGTTTGGGTCAAATTAAACCTATTCAACCGATGAAGTCGGCTGAAGCCTGGGAAACTGGAGTGGCTTATGACATGAATTCCAGTGAGTTCAGTGCAGCTCACGCCAGCACTAAGAGCACAGCTAACTTGGCTTCTGCTCTAATACTTCGTAACCGTGCTCGGGCTTAAGAAAGTAAAAGGTTGATTGATGTTTGTAGTTGAGCTTATTCAGTCTATTGGCCAACCTCCTATTCGGCTGCAAGCCTCTCAGGTCGTTATCCGGATGCTGAATGGCACGCCAGTTTCTGTCGCAGCGTTGTTTGGCACTGCGGAAAGCATTTTGGTTTCACACTGTGAAGATCAAAACTTTAATGAAAATTTGCAGAAATTAGGGATCAATGAAACTGTTATCTCTACAAGATTGAAAGTGTGAAATGCATAATACGTCGCGCAATGTTGACACAGCTTATTATGGCTCGAGGAAGCCTTTGAACCTCCGGGGTACTCGCGAAGGTAGTAAAAGGCCAGCAGCTATTCCGAGCTATTTGCATCGTTCTGGAGATATGGCTGCTTCATCGGACAAGTATTACGCCACTTTAAAACCTGTTGCTCAACCAGTAATTGCTAAAGCTCCAGTGCTAAAAGTTGTGAGTATTACCTTGGATAACACTCCAATTTTGCACAGGGTGGTATCTGAGTTCACAAAAGGTGCCACTCAGTTACAGATCTCCGGTAGCGATTCTCAGGTCCGAGATGCTCGCAGCGCTGTCGACATGTCTGTGGGTATGAGTGTTTTAACTAGAGCTCAAGCTGATGCTGTGACATTTATAATCAAGCCTTCGGTTATGACGGAAGAGGACACAATTATGCCACTTCCTCCTAAGTCAAAGTCTAAACCAAAAACAAAGGTTAAAGCCAAAAAGAAAAATAAGTCGAGTGCTTCCAACGATGAGATCACTGAGGCTGATGTGGCAGCGGCGTTTGGTGTAGTTGAGGAAGGTGACGATTAGCACAGGGGCGCGAAATGTTGAATACGACTGTCGGCCAGTTACTAATTAACAATATCCTTCCTAACGATTTGCAGGACCATTCTCGAGTTCTAGATCAAAAAGGGGTGCAATCGCTGCTTCAACAAGTAGCTCGCCTGTATCCTGATCAGTATCGAGATATTTCTTTTAAACTGAATCAAATCGGGCAACGCTCAGCACAAGATCAGGGCGGCATGTCATTTGGCTTGCGCCATTTGAAGCGAAGCAAAGCTGCCAACGATATCCGCCAGAAGATTCAAGGCGAATTGAATGGTATTTTATCTGATGAAACTTTGACAGATAAACAGCGAAATGAAAGCATCATTAAGGTCGTCGGAAGGCAATCTGAGCCGCAGCAAAGGTTGGTACTTGAGGAAGCACTGAAATCAAAAAATCCGCTTGGAACTCAGGTACTTTCTGGCAGTCGCGGTAAGCCCATGCACTTGGCTAGTTTGTTGGCTTCTGATCTTCTTTATTCTGATCACCACGATGAAGTCATTCCGGTTCCTGTACTCCGAAGTTACAGTGAAGGCCTTTCACCGGCAGAGTATTGGGCAGGAACTTATGGTGCTCGGCGTGGCATTATAGCTACAAAGTTTGCAACGCAGGAAGCAGGTTTTCTGTCTAAACAGCTTAATCAAGCTGGCCATCAGCTAGTGGTTACGGACGAAGATGGAGATGATGATTCAGATCCTGATGCGGCTACAAAGGGAATGGTTGTAGAAACTAGTGATATGGACAATGAGGGGTCTTTGTTGGCGAGAGATGTCGGGCCTTACAAGAAAAATACTCCATTAACACCTAAGATTCTTAAACATATTACTCGACTGGGCATGCCTAGGATTTTGATTCGTAGCCCGATTGTCGGAGGCAGTTTAAACGGCGGTGTCTATGCCCGTGACGTTGGAATACGTCAGAACGGGACATTGCCGGGCCGTGGCGAGCAGGTCGGGCTGCAGGCAGCTCAGGCACTTTCAGAGCCGATTTCGCAAGGGCAGCTGAATGCCAAGCACTCTGGTGGTGTGACCGGGCAAGAGAAGTCTGTAGGTGGCTTTCAGTACATTAACCAACTGATCCAGGCACCGCAGAAAATGCTGGGAGGGGCCTCACATGCCACTGTCGACGGCACTGTTCAGAGAGTTGAGCCAGCTTCAATTGGTGGCCACTATGTCACAGTAAACGACCAAAAGCATTATGTTGGTGAAGGCTTTAACGTAAAGGTTAAAAAAGGTGATGAGATTGAGGCTGGTGACATGTTATCAGATGGCATTCCCAATCCTGCGCTGATCACCCAGCATAAAGGCATAGGGGAAGGTCGTCGATATTTTGTCGACGAGTTTCGTAAGTCAATGGTGAGTTCTGGGCTCCAAAGCCACCGGCGAAACATTGAGCTGCTGGCTCGTGGTCTAATAAATCACGTCAAGCTTACTGAGGAGGTTGATGATTATGTGCCAGATGACATCGTCTCTTATTCCACCTTGGAAAGCACGTATAAACCTCGTGACGGTCATGAACGACTTTCTCCTAAAAAAGCGGTAGGCCAGTACCTTGAGCGACCGGTTCTGCATTACACTATCGGAACCAAAATTCGTCCCTCAATGCTTAAAAATTTTACAGAGTTTGGTGTTACAACAATTCCAGTACACAAAAACCCTCCACCATTTGAATCTAAAATGATTGGAGGTCTGTACCAACTTCAGCACCATCCTGATTGGATGACTCAGATGTACGGATCGGGGCTTAAGAAAAGTCTCCTTGAATCTGTCGCTCGAGGTTCAACCAGTGATGAGCGTAGTACTAGTTTTGTGCCCAGTTTAGCTGCAGGCACAAATTTTGGAGATGTGCCTGGTAACGCTGTGATTAAACCTCAAGCACCATATCAACTCCCTAAAATAGAAGTTCCGGAGCTTCCTTCTGATTTTAAGCGCGCTAGCCACAGTTTTTTTGGTGGTCGGTATAAGTTAGCTGAAGATGACCAGGCACAAGGCACTGATATTCAAGGTGTTTCCGGTTCTTGGAAGCCTGCAAAGTCGGATATTTCTACAGCAAAAGGTTTTTCTGCAAACGAGGCAAATAAGTCGTTCACACAACCTATAGAGCAAACCTCAACTAGTCTTGGTGATTCAAATGACAGCAATAATATTATGCCTATTACTCCTACAAGTACTGCCACCACGACGCCAGCTAACATCGGTTCGCCCGTATCAGCTACGCCGCAGGCTGTTGCTGCGGTACCCAAACCCCAACCACCGATTAGCCCTCCAGCCCAAGCCACACTATCGCAACCGGATCAAAACTCGCTGGCTGATATCCAGAAGCATGTTCGAACAATGATGACGCCATCTGGCTCTGGACCAACGCGAATGTTGCCAACGTCTAATGATCCGCAAATGAACTTTGATGTTGAACCCTCGGCGTCTCCTTTTCAGATCCCATCGATGCCCTATAGACCTCCTTCACTAATTCCGGAACCGGCATCACCGACTCAAGCACCTCCTGTTGCACCTCCGGTCACACCTCCCGTTGCACCTCCCGTTGCACCTCCCGTTGCACCTCCCGTTGCACCTCCAAATTATCCCGCAGTACCTGCTGTTCCTGCTTCGGAATATCCTTCAACTACTGCTGGTCCCAATTCACCAACGGGTGAAGGCTCATCGGTAAGACCTTTTGATTACGACAATCTTTTAGGTTACGGTCCAGATGTCGCAAGGGTTGCAGCGAGTGGAACTTCTCAGCTTGCTAATTCCGCTGGTGTGCCGGAGCTTGCGCGTCGGGCAGCACAGCAAGCATCTCGTATGCTTCCAGCGGCAAGCGCAGCAGCACAAAGCGCTCCCGCGATAGCACAAGCCACAGCCGCACCAGGTATGTTAAGTAAGGGATTATCTGCGGCAGGTAAGGCACTTTCTCCGGTAGGCGCGGGATTTTCTACGGTAGGCAGACTAGCTAGCAAGTGGGCGCTTCCAATTAGCGTGGCCATGGAATCGTACAATGTCGGCTCTAATGTTTACAATAAGGGGTGGGATCAGACGACTAATGACACTGCTCAAAAGTTCCGCGATATTCTTTCTTTTAAGGACGGATTGCACACGTTATATCAAGCTCCTTTGCAGGTAATAAGTCCTGTTGAAAATGCGCAAATGATTGCAGGGGGCGCTACTCAATTGGCACAGGGTGGAGCGGAGTTGGCCAGCTACTCTGCGGGTAAGGCCTATGATGCGGTCACTGGAACCGACACTAAAGGCCGTGCGGCAGCCTCGGATAACAAGAAGGTTCAGCAGTCTTATTCTGCTCAGCAGAAAGAGCTGGAGTTGCAAAAGCAGCAATCCCAGCTGCCGCTTGAATCAGGTCGAAACACATTGTCACCTTCGGGTAAAAAAGAAATTATTCAGCAGGGTGCCGACATTGATACTAAGATTAATGATGTAAAATCACTATCTGATGCTCAAACCGATGAGACGGCTAACTGGCAAGTGGGTAAGCAAAATTGGTTGGGAGGAGGACACAAATTTCGCGATGCAATTGCAGATACAACTAAGAATGTCGATGCTGAGTTATCTCAGCTTGATGGGTTGTCCTCACGTACGCCGGAGCAGGAACAGCGTATGGGCCAGCTTGGAAGGCAAAAAACCCAGTACAATAACTTGTTAACTCAATACCAACGTGAGGTCGGATATTCTGGAACTGGTGATTTTGATGACTACGTTCGTAACGGAATGACCGGCAAGAAGAGGCGCATAGTTGAGATTCAACAGGAGTTGCGAGCAGTGAACGTTCAGAAAGATCCAGAGCGCAAAGCTCAATTAGAGCAAGATTCAGCCGAGCTTGAGGCTGATATTACTAATTTTCGCAGCTGGGCTGACAAGGCTAAGTAAAGCTTGTCTTGCGGGGCCATTGCAAGTACGGCTAAACTAGTTAAATAATACAGCTACCTCGTTATAAAATTCGGATTGATACAGTGTCAAACAAACCATTACTGGGCGGGTTTTGTGCCAAGGTTGCAAACACGTACTTGTTGCCTTCAATTTCGAAGCGGAAAAAAAAGATAAAAAGTCAATTATCCGGTGAAGTTGAAGAAGTAGAAAAAGCGGCAAATTCGATCGCCGAGATGATAGTGATGGAAAAATGTGCCGAACTCCTACGCCGTGTGCAGTCTGGCGATCTAGGTGGCGGCTGGGATCCTAACAACCAGCAGAATTAAATTTAGTAACTTTATCCGACCAGATTTGTCGTTTATGGAAGGGACTATGCCTACACAATTTTCTACGAAACATGCCAATTTGGGTGGTAAGGGAAATGAAACCGAGTTTGAACAGGCGTTTTCAAGCTTGGCGTACGCTTATCTTCGTGATAAGGCTCCTCGTTTGTTAGACTACATGGTTGGTTTTCAGTTAATCGACCGTAATGACGACAATACTAAAGCTGTAGGGGTATTTGGGTTTCAAGTCGAGCAGCAATGGCTTTACGCCCCGGTATTTTTTCTTAATGGTGATTTGAAGGGGCACGAGCTCCTTTACATTAAGAATAATGATTCATTTGTTCCTATGAAGGAAAACTGGATCAATTACATTATGAGCCGCAAGCCTCATGTTTTGGGTAGCACTTCAGGTGTATCTAAGATACGGGAACTTGGCGGAATTTATCCGGATGTTCGCGCTTTGTCACGGGGAGTTAAGCGGGCTACCGATGCTTCTTGGCTAGAACCGATCCTTCCGATGTTGGCTTCTTTTAAATTAAAGATGGCCAGTTCTTTATACCGAGGCGTTGGTGAACGTAAATTAAATCAGGCTGCGATTGTTGCTGAGCCATTATCAGCCGCCTTTAGCAAAGTGGCTAAAAATCTGGATTTTAATCTAGTGCTGCCGCAGAGCTTTGAGCTGATAAAAATGGCGCATATTTTGGCTGAACGTTATCCTACTATTAAGCAAGGCATGCAGAAGTTCTATGGTGTTAATTGTTTTTCTCGCTGGGCTTCTGAGTTCCGTAAAAATGTCGAGAAAGAAGCTTCAAGTATCATGCCAGGCTTGGCTGCACGGCCTTACATGCCTGGAAACTTGCTGATTCCAACAGAACTTCCGTCCGGTCCTGTTGATCATGTCAAAGAAGGTAAGTTGCGTTTGTACGTCTCGGACATGACGTTAATCTCTGCAAACTTCACATCTAAGTCTAATTCGGGACGCTCTAAAGAAAATTCCAAAGATGTTGAGAAAGACTTGGGCCCTGGCTCTGTCGATGGCACAGACTTGAACCAAGACGAGCGAGAACGGTTGTTGCGAGATACTGTGCTAATTCGTGACAGCCGGGATGATTCAACGACCAGTAAGGCGTACAACATCCAAGTTGAGTCGCAACTTACGAACCCGACAGAGACCGCTATTTATGGCGTGCTAGAAAAGCCGGGCAAGTTTAATAAGATGCTGGTGGTCATGCACGGGGCTTCAAACCGTGGTCGCGAGCCTATGCTTACCGTGGTTCGCCTTGACGGATCTTCCAAGCGATGGCTCAACACTTATCCTAGCAATGTGTGGGTGGATCAGGTTTCTGATCGTTCCGAATGGTACGATTGGTTTAATGGTCTTGAGGACGGTGATAATCTTAAAGAAGGTGCTGAGTACATAGGGGTTGACGTCAATGGCTCTGGCACCGTTCCGTTTCACGTAGCGTCAAAGGACGAAAAAGGGCAATATCACGTCGATTTTCGGGTGAACATCGATTACAGCGAGCAAAAGAATTTTGGAACTTCATCTAAAATCTCTGATCCTTTTTCTGTCTATGGCTACAACACTCCTAGCCCGTATAACGCAATGTTGTATATCGGAAAAGAAGGTGCTCGCGGTTCTTCGATTCGTGCTATCGGGGGTGAACTTCGAGTTCCTGACTCAGTCAAGTTTCTAAAACTGTCAGAGCCTTCTGAGCCTGAGTCTGGTGGGTTGATGCCGTGTTGTCGTATGGATAACCAATCTGAGACGCCTCCGATTCAATTGGGCAAGATTGACGACATACATCTGCTGTTCTATGAAAAAACTGCAAGACTTAAAGTTGTCAACACTGGTACCGACGTTTACATTAATTCGCCACTTGGTCAAGATCAAATGTCCAAGAAAGCTGCGCTTTGGAACCTAGTGCAAACGCACGGTCTCCGAGAGAAAGTGGCAAGAGAGATTCTTACCCAGTCTGAGCGCAAAGGTCATGCGGTATACAGAATTCAATATTCTCCAGGCTATGGAACCGAGAAGTCGGCTCAACCTAATCAAAGCGTTTTGGCAGGTGGTCCGTCAGCTCCGCTTTACGAGGATTTTGCTGACACTAGTAGCGCGGAGCAGTATGGTCCTAACACCGCTGTTCCAACCCAGTATGGGGCAGACTCAAGTTATCGTGTTGACGACCTGTCGTCTTCACAGTCTGATCCAAGCGTTTGGGACAACTGGCAGAATTACGAATCAGGTGATTTGAATAAGTCGATTCAAACCTCGCAGCAGGCTTCTTTACACGGCCAGAAGGAAGTCTTCGACACGTCGATGATGTCGGGTATGCTTAAGTCTGTGCGTCAGGATTCGCTGGTAGAGCGGCACTTGGGCGATCTAGTGGAAGCACTTGATAGTCTGGGACGGTTGCTGTTTAACTTTTATTGGCATCAAGAGGAGTTTGAAGACCGTTACGGCAAGAGTGATTTACCTGAGCTTGAAGACAGCTTGCGTAATTCTTTTGAGTCTCTTGGTGATATTACTCTGTTTCTCAAAGAGAAGACGGTTGAGTCGCCTTTCGACAAGGGTGACATTAACCTTGAAGAGGCAGGAAGGAACTAATTTATGGCATCTGGGTATTCAAGAACAATTGATTTTACAGGGCTAGCTGGTGTTCCATTGGCGATTGAGTTGCCAATGCCACCTCGCGGTGTTCTGGAACGTGTAGTTTTTACTCAAATATCCGGTGATAGTATAACAGCAAATTGTTATATCTATGACCGTCGTGGTGCTTGCATTGCAGCTGGGGATTTAAATGTAATTAATTCTGGTGTAGTTACGGGCATATATGAGACAACAACAGGGATAGGCGGATTTTTGGCTATCGTTACTGACGAAGCTCATAATCTGGTTGTTGGAAGCGTAATTGAAATTAAAAACTCTACTGAAGAAAGTTATAATTCGTTACAAACGGTAACCATAGTTTATGATGCTACCACAGTTGTAACTGACAAAGTTTATCTTGGTGACGACACTAATTCGCTTTTGCTGTGGCAAACAATGCCGTTTGAGGCGACGACAAGGCCAGTCACTCACCTGATGAACTATTTTGTTTCAAATGGAGAGGGTGGTGGTCCAGGTGGTGCCTATGTATCATTTGGCATCGATCAGGCGTACGAAAACAAGGATAATCAAAGCCAGACGATGCGTTCACGTTATTCTGCGCTTTGGCTTGAAGTTCTCACAACAGCCAACGATCCTGCAGTAGAACAGCCTTTTCGCTGTCAAATTGCTTACACCTGCAGAGCCGACACGGTCGTCTAGGAGTACAGCTTTGAATTTTGACATGGATGTGTATCAAGGCGACCCCTTTCAGCGACCTTATTGGCGACATGAGCGGGTGCTTCAGTTGCGTCAATTTTCTCAACGTTGTACGCGGCGAGATGACAGATGGATTCAAGAGTATAAAACGTTTTTAATCGAGTGGGATAAGGGGGCTGCAGCGCGTGAGAGGCTGCGCCATACTTGTACAGGACTGTTTTATGCCCATATGATCCATACCAAGCGGGTGACTGAGCCTGAAGTTGCTTTTCTCACGGAAGCGCGCTTGCTCTCGGCTTCATCTTATGCTGAAATCGCTTATAACCTAAAAACGTTTCCAGCTGTAATTGAATGGTACGAGAAGTTATATTTCAACGTTAGCAAACGGCTTCAGCACCATGATTGGATTGTCAAAAGCATTTTGTTACCGGCATACGACCAATATGTAGAGCAAGAAGTTAAAGAAGAAAATGAAGGCAAGAAAACGCCAGCTGCTCAAGTTGTTCGCACAATTGTTCAGCCTCATTTAGACTTGTCTTTAAAGTTTTTTTCCTATTTTGGCGGTCCTTTAGTATGTGACATCATGATTACTGGTTTTCGAAGACATCAGCACGTCCGCAGCTCTGAAGCATTGGCTGACTATTTTAATCAGCAGTTTGCGACTCGTATCCAGCAACGTAGCATTCAGGCGGCAATGACATTTGAAGTTAACAAGTACAATGTAATGGAATTGTTTGCCACACATACTCGGTTGCTTGAGATTCATCGTTATGGCAAGGGAGACGATGAGCGAAAGACTGAATTCGAAACAAATGTTAATGCACTCATGTCAGAACTGCCTTGGAGCACCGGTCGATCTGGAGCACAACTTTATGAGGGACAGGCACTTGGCCAGTATGATATGTCTGCTGCTGAGGTCAGTGCTGAAGAGGCCGTTGAATCTGGGTTAGGCAGCACAGTGCTAGAAATGGACGAGCTGAAGGGAAGGGATATTTTTGAAGAACGACAGAAGGGGCAACGTCATGCAATCACTAAGTAAATCTGACGAGCAACGACTTTTAGACGGTGTTAAGACAGCGGTGGACTTGGTGGATAACCAAAGTTTTTCGCCTAATGACGCAATTCAAAAGGTTGCCGAGCAACTTCATTATTCTCCAGGCTTTTTGAAATCGGCGTGCAACGCTTTCAACACTGGTAGGCAACTTGCGCAATGGAATTCTAATGAGTCCGTTTTGGACAAGCTCGCGAGTTTTCCACTGGCAGACTATGACCTAATTCATGACGCTATGTGGGGCAAAACCCAAGAAAAGGTTGCTAGTGCTTCTTTGCTGCCTCCGACCTTGCCAACATACGACGCCGTCCGGCAGGAACTTTTAGCTTACGATCTGGGAAGCTTTGTAAAGGCTGGCAGTGCTGAGATTGAACCGCACATCGTTGACGAGAAAAATGGTATTCGTGTCAAGCGGGCATTTGACGCTTTTGACTATCAACGTAAGTTAACCGATGAAGCTAGGAGGCAGAAACAGGCTGCCGATGATCGTTTGAACTTGCGGTTACATTTGCTTGAAAGCTACTTTCAAAAGTTTTCTTACGATCGTTTGCCATTAGCACAGGTTGAACATGCTGCTGCAGTTCATTTTGGTGAGCCTGGGAAGCAGTTAATGGTTTACGTTGCGGAACGATTTCCAAGTGAGAAACGAGCTTCTGACCACAGGGTTACTTGGGACGGTTTTAAAGCGGTTGCGAATTACAAAAGTGAACCTTACACTTTGATTGAGTCCGTAATTAAACAGGCTCACGAGTTGAATCACGCTCAGGATGATCTTAAACAGTCGCAGGTTAAGCTAGCTGAAGTCAAAGACTTTTATGAGTCTTTTATCCAAGCCTCACGCGGTGTGAGTGAGAGCCATAGGGAGCTGACTCCTTCACTGATACCTTATTCGATTGAAAAGGTATCTGCTGATCCAACAATGGGAATGGGGTTGAATGCGGCTAAGCAAATAGCGGATTACGCTAGTAAAGATAGGGATTCAAAAATAGAGAGTCAGATTAATGAGCTGGATAGTCCGGACCATACAAATGAATTACGTAAAATCCAAGCTCAAACAGTTTTAACTCAACTTATGAGTGATCCAGACAATCCTATTAGCGGTTATGATCCAGAAAAGGTTTTAAACGCTTACAACGAGATGGTTCAATTGGCACCTCGATTAGCAGACCAACCTGCGGCAATTGGACCGTTGCTGGCCAAACGAATGGTCGGGCATACAGAACCGTTTGAAGTGGGTGAGATGTTGAAATTGGATAAGTCACTCAAAGACACACAAGCGCCGCCTAACCCTACAAATATGATGAAAAATGAAGCCAGTATCCTTAGCTGATATTACGTACGAGCAAGGTTTGCAATTGCTAGTTTTGCGCAAGATGGCCATGGACGAAGGGCGTATCAGGCGTATGACACCAGAAGCGTTATCTAATACGTTTACGCTTTTTGACGTTGGCTGTGGTTTCAGTGAAAAGGCAGCTTTCTCGCTAGATCCAGATACTCAAAGAGCTCTTTTAACTGGCCTTGCTGGAACTGGCCTTGGGGCCGCTGCTGGTATTGGCAATGAGTTTATTACCGGTCGTCGTCGTTATGCAAAAGGTGCGCTACTTGGTGGCGTCACTGGGGGTGCTCTAGGTGCTGGATTGGGATCAGTGAAACCGGAACATATAAACAGTTTGAAAGAAAAGTTTCAACAGTTTGCACGTCCTTCAGCAGCTTCAGCCAAACCCTCAGCCAAACCGTTAACCGCGGATCAGGCCCACGGCCTAGCGATGACGGCTCAAAGCGTTAATCCTGAAATTGCGGCGGCTTCCGGCTTGGCAGCTACCGGGTTTGGGGCTTACCAAGGTTCGAAATTGATTAGCGCACCAAGTTATGACCCAGAGCTGCTAAGCAATGAATTATGGCGTATGAAAGACGAGCAAGTAGCAGCGGGAAAACGGGCTCCTTATTACGAGGCAGTTCCAGTAGAACAGTGGGGGTGGGGTCCTTTAGATAAAAAAAACAAAGGAGCTTATCTAGAACCTAATGTTGATCGTGATGTTTTTAATAAGGCGTTCGATTCGGTGCCGGGTAACAAAGCAGAGTTCTGGGGCAATATGCCCAAAAATACGCAAAATATCGTTACGAAACTAGATACCAAAGCCGATTTATTATCTCCCTCGTTTTTCAGTGCGAATAGCAAGAAGCTTCGTCTTGGTCGTGCCATACTTCCTGCTATTGGTGTTGGTTTGGCAACTGCCGCCATACATAATATTTTAAGTCGGTATGCTAAAAACACAGGCGAGCGTGCTTCAGCGATAGCTCAGCTTTCTCAAGCATCCACGTCTTCGTAAGTATTAATCCAAGAGTTTGATAGCAAAATTTTTACAATTACACCTTCAGGCGCAAGTTGAATGGCAATTATCAAGTTTGTCTCACCGTCTGGCTGGGATTTTGGAGAGCGTATTCTTGAGCCTATTAAGGTCAGCAGTCGCGGGCTGATTGGTCAAGATCGCGGTGCGTTTCTTAAGCGGGCAAGCCATTTGTTCTTACCGGCTTTGGACAACGTTAAGTTTTCAGCGGATGAAGTACCTGTGCATTTAATTGCGTTAGGGGCTTCTGAGGCATACGGGCCAAATCGTAACGGAGATGGGTTTAAAGAAGCGACTTGTCGTAAACATCACGACACGTTTGTAAAGTTTGCCAAGTTTTTTCGAAACCATAAAAACAAGGCGGCACATGGTGACCCATTTTATGGCGTGGTTAAAGCCTCAGCGTATAACGAAGATATGCGGAGAGTCGAGCTTCTTTGTGCTTTGAACGCTACTAAATCAGCAGCTGATCGTAACGGTGGCTTTGTGGCTGACACTGAGCTTGAGAAGCTTGCTCGCGGTGAGGACATGCCTGTGAGCATGGCATGTCGCGTGCCGCACGATGTTTGTTCATTTTGTAGTCATACTGCTCGCAATCGGGATGAATACTGTACCACTGAGAAGTGTGCTGCGGGTGGTTGTCGAGAAAACCTGACGCGTCTGATTAAGATCGGTAACGACCTACATCATTTGCATGTCGACAATCCTAATCCAACTTGGTTTGATATCAGTCGGGTGTTTCGTCCGGCGGATCGGATCGCTTACGGTGCAAAAGCTGATTATTTGACTAAAGCGGCCACGGCTAATGGTGTTTTCGAGTTAAGGGATTACATCAAAATGGCTGAAACTTCGACCGCTCCTGTTGAGGTTATTTTGTACCAAAGTGGGCACCACGGGTTTTGGTCAGAAAAGCATGCAGCTCAAATTAATTTTGGGTATGGGCTTGCTGCACTTGAAAAAATTCAAGAGCCAATAGATACTAATATTTATCGCGCACTGGTAACTCCAGTTTTTCCTATAGAAAAACTGGCGACGTTCGGGTCAACTCAGTGTGATATGCAGCTTGCAGCTTTAGCCGATAGGAAGATTATCTTGAACTTGCGTGACTATTCTAGATTAGTTGGTGGTGAAGATCACTTCAAAACCGCAGCAACAATCTTACCGGGTATTTATACCCGAATGATAAACGACGAATCCTTGCCTATCCAAGTTGAAGGTGGGGCTTGTACGTTTATTGAAAAAACATCAAATGAAAGTTCCCGTATGTTGGCCGCGACTATGACTGCTGATCATTCGTTAGATCAGGTTGCGGTCAAAGACAGGAGTTTTTTAAGTTGTATCAGGGGGCACCGTGCTCCTGCTGTTTTTGCAATGGAAAAGTCGGCTGTCTGTGGTGAGTTAGCTGAAAGCTTGGCTAAAGGCTATGCTATGTATAAGCTAGCAAGCCTGTGGCGGCTCGCTGCAGTTGATTCGGATTTTCCATTGACAGTTAAGTTAAGTTTATGTCAGAATCAAGTTTTTAACTAATAAAACGGACTCACACCCGTTAGTAAGGAGTGCGTAATGACCAACTCGGCAATACAGTCGATGAAATCCATCGACCGGTTTCTGCGGGAAGTCGCCGTCACCGAAAAACGCGCCGCTGAGGCTCACACTGAGCCTGGTAGCGTTGGTGGCTCGACAACTCATCCTGTTAAGGACGTGGACGATTCGACGGAAGAGGCAACTGAAGGCTCTCGCTCTGCGGAGAATACCGCAGACATTAAAGCTGATCAGGGCAAGCCGTCTGTCGACAGTACCCCTGAGAATGTAGCTAATAAGAAAGCCGTGGACGGTAAGTCCGAAGGTGGGTCAATTAACCCACCTGGTACTGCCTCGCAAGACCAGCTTCAGATCGGTACTAAAAAAGAACCGACTGGTGAGGATCCTGCGGTTGAAACTTCTTCCGCGAAGGCGGAAAAAGAAGATTCGACTGGTGGCCGTCTCGGCAATACCACCCATCCTGCTCGCACTAATAACGGTGAGCTTGACGGTTACAAGTACGCTGAAATGCCCATTGATCAACTTGCCAAGGTGGCGGCTGATCTGGGTAATAACCTTTTGGCTGCTTTAGCCAATGGTTACAGCAAGCCTGCTACCGTTAAAAAGGGCTTATACGCTAAAGCCCCAGATGCGGACGAGGAAGACGAGGAAGACGAGGACTGCGACAAGATGGCTACTGACTTGGCCGGGCAGGCCGGTTGGGAGCTTGCTGGGTTATTGAACGGAAGCTTCGATAAGAAAGCAGCCGATTCTATGGTTCAGCATACCCTCGAGGAAATAATCAAGACCGCGTCAGATGATGCTGAGAAGGTAGCCGACTTTCTGGCTAACTTCAGTGATGAGCTCACAAAGATAGCCGAAGGCGAAATGCCAGCTGGTATTGACCCTGCTGCCTTAACGGGTGGAGATCCTTCCGCAATGGGTGGAGATCCTTCCGCAATGGGTGGAGAGCCTGACGGTGACGAGTCTGCTGAGATGGCTGGTGCTATGACTGGTGGTGATCCTGCCGGTCATGGTGGTGGCGA
>Ga0194051_1001048_pt1 | contig 14977 bp, 17 predicted proteins | sample SepL2320m_MetaG_FD_161275 | JGI IMG/M metagenome (GOLD analysis project Ga0194051, IMG submission 161275) | Anoxic zone freshwater microbial communities from boreal shield lake in IISD Experimental Lakes Area, Ontario, Canada - Sep2016-L239-20m | ecosystem: Environmental > Aquatic > Freshwater >... | reverse complement strand
CGCATTCACCGTCTGCACGGGCACCTCGCGCTCACGCTCCACGGCGTCGCGCACGGTGAGGCCGATGCTCTTGTCGAGCAGCGAACCCGCGATGGCTCCGCCGACATCGAGCGAATTGCCGCTCTTAACCAGCGTAGGCAGATGCGTCTTGCGGAAGTGCTCCTCGGCCTCCATCTCGCTTTTGAAAATGATCGGCTCCTCGCCTTCCGCGACTTTCGTCCGGTAGGTCGTGGCGCTGCTCGCCTGCTGCTTCCACTGCTCGACGACGGCGGGGTCGGTGACGTTGTCAATGTTCCGCATGAAATCCAGGAACGACATCCGGCGGGCGTAGCGCTCCTCGTAAAGTTTGCGCAGCGCGACCTGGTAGCCGTGATGGCTGGACGGCCCGAGCAGCGCACCGCTGAGCCGATCGCGTGCGACACTCGTGAAATTGCCCTTTGGCGGCTCGCCTTGCACGATTTCGGTGACGTAGTGCTGATCGAAGTTCGCCTTGAACGCGCCGCTCTCGACGGCTGAGCGTTCGAACGAAAGCGCACCGTCGCCGATCTGGTAGATCAGCGCCGCAGGATCGAGTGCCGTCACACGCACGCGGAAACGGTCGAAGCGATCCATGAACATGTTTGCCACGCGGAAGACTCCGCACGCGCGCCCGCTCAATTTGATCTGCTTCGCGATCCCCGTGGCCGCAGCCGGCTCGGGAAAGATTTCGACTTTCACCACAGGCACGCGCGGTGCCTGCGGCTCGGGCGGACGCTGGTCGCGAAAATCACGGCCGCCACGATCATCACGCTGCCCGCGCGGGCCGCCGAAGCCGCCCGGCTTTCCGCTGCGCCCACCGGGGCCGCCGCCTGGGGGACGCGCCCCGCCGCGATCATCGCGACGCGGACCACGATCACGATCGCCGCCCGGCGGACGGGGACCACGGCCCGGAGCGCCACGGCCCGGGCCGCGGCGGTCATCGCGCTCGCGGCGCGGTTCCTCACCGGCGAAATCCGCATAGCGGTTCGGCGCAGGCGTCTCCTTGAGCCAAGCGGGCAAAAATTTCAGATCGAAGTCCAAAGGCGAGTCACTCATGTGTCCGGCAGCGTTTACGCTCACGCGCGCAAAATGGCAACAGTCACGACGCACAAACACGCATTCACCGCAAAAAAATCGCCGCGACTGCTCTTGATCGCTGAATGCTTCCGTTTGAAAAATGTGCGGACGGCACAGACGTTCCGCAGCGGAAACACCTGCGGGCGGCGCGAAGACTCCGAGGATCGTGGACCGCGGATCGCGCGGATGAAAATATTCTCCGGCGAAAAAAATCTGCGCAAACGCTGCGGCGGAAATTGTCTCGTGCTTCAGTCCGGAACTTTGGGCTGAAGCACGGACCCCATTCCTGCCCGCCACGCCGGCCCGCCCAATGCGGCAATTTCGCCCGCGCATTTTTGCGCCCTCCGCGCCCTATTGCGGCGAGACCATCCGCGGCATTTCCGCACGATCATACTGCATGAAAAATTTTCGCACTTTCGTTGTTGCCAACAAACGGCACGAACCATAAAGCAACCGCCCGTTTTAAAAAATCACCACCTAGCCATGTCCGAAAAATCCATCTCAGAAAAAGTCAAAGACATCATCGTCGAACAGCTCGGCGTGAACCCTGAACAGGTCACGGAGTCCGCATCGTTCATCGAGGATCTCGGCGCCGACTCGCTCGACACCGTCGAACTCGTCATGGCCTTCGAGGAGGAATTCAGCGTGGAAGTTCCGGACGAGGACGCCGAGAAGCTCCAGACGGTCGGCAACGTCGTTGATTACATCGAGAAGAAGACGGCGAAATAAGCACCCTCGCAAAAACCATTTCCCAACAAGAAGGAGGCCCAGCCAGACGGCTGGGTTTTCTTTTTCCCGCCAGACGTGCCGGCGGTGACGAAAGTTTTGAAGAAGCCGCGCAACTACGGCGGACAGCCCGTGTTTCTCCGCCTCGTATGAAACATATCGCACTTACGCTCAGCATCGCCGCCACGGCGTTGCTCACCCTCCCGTCCCTCAGCTTCGCCGAAGGCGAACCCGGTGCCGCAGGCGGCAAACGCCACGGTGGCTTCGGTGGCGGCCAGCACGCCAACATTGAGGAACGCATCAAGCAAATGACCGAGCGTCTCGGCGTCACGCAGGAGCAACAGGACAAGTTCAAGGCGATCTTTGCAAAGGGCGCGGAGCAGATGAAGGCGCTCCGTGAAAAGGGCCGCGAGAATCTGACGGAAGAGGACCGGGCCAAGATGCGCGATTTCTTCAAAGCGCAGATGGAGGAGGCCGCCGCAATCCTCACTCCGGAGCAGAAGGAAAACGTCATCGGATTCATTAAAAAGAAGACGGCGAAGTAAGCGCGCGGAAAAATTTCTCAACAACCCAAGGAGACCCGGCCACAGGGCCGGGTCTCTTTTTTTCGCGCCTTTGCGCTGGAGCATAGCTCTCGAGAGCAGTGCGGGAATGCCGCCGTTCGATGCACAACTCTGGAGAGCCACGCTACGAGCCGCCGCACGGCAGCGCGCATGACGAAAGTTTTTCCGAATTTCGCGCAACTCCGGGACGCAGCCTGTGTTTCTCCGCGCCGTATGAAACACTTCACACTCACTCTCAGCGTCGCAGCCGCGGCGCTGTTCACCCTCCCCACAACCAGCTTCGGCGCCGATGAAAAGAAGCCCGAACGCAAACGCCCCGAGGGCGCTGGCGCTCCCGGTGCTCGCTTCAGCCCCGAAGAACGCATCAAGCACATGACCGAGACGCTCGGCCTCTCGGCGGAGCAGCAGGAAAAGGTCAAGGCGATCTTTGCCAAGGGCGCAGACCAGATGAAGGCGCTCCGCGAAAAGGGCCGCGACAACCTGACCGAAGAGGACAAGACGAAGATGAAGGAATTCTTCAAGTCGCAGAAGGAAGAAATCGCCGCGATCCTCACCCCGGAGCAGAAGGAAAAGCTGAAGGCTGAAATGGAAAAACGCAAAGGCCCCGGCGGCCCTCGCGGCGGTGGCAAGCCCGGCGAAGGCAAGAACCCGGAAACCAAGTAACCGAAACTTCAACCAATCTCACAAAGGGCGGGAGGCGTTTTGCCTCCCGCCCTTTTTTTTGTAGCCGCCGACGGCAAGAGGCGGGCTGATTTTCCATTCCGCGTCTGATCCGCCAAACGAAGCGAAACCCTTGCGGCGCGTGCCCGGCCCCTCTACAAGCACGCTCCGCTTTTCACACACGATGAACATCCACGAGTACCAAGCCCGCGAACTTTTCGGAAAATTTGGAGTCGCCACCCAACCGGGGCGCGTCGCCGACACTGCGGAGGAGGCGGAAAAAATCGCCGTGGAACTCGGCAAGCCAACCGTCGTGAAGGCGCAGATTCATGCAGGCGGACGCGGCAAGGGAACTTTCAAGAGCGGCTTCAAGGGCGGCGTCCATCTTGCAAAATCAGCAAGTGAGGCGCGTGATTTCGCAGGCAAGATGCTCGGGCAGACGCTCGTCACGCATCAGACCGGCCCCGAGGGAAAACTCGTCGGCAAGGTCTTCGTCGGCGAGGCCGTGGACATCGCGAAGGAACTCTACTTCGCCATTCTCCAGGACCGCGCGACGAGCGGCTACACGATCATCGCGAGCACCGAGGGCGGCGTGAACATCGAAGAAGTCGCCGAGCACACGCCGGAGAAGATCACGCGCGAGCACATCCACCCGACGCTCGGCTTCCAGTCGTACCAAGGCCGCAAACTCGCCGCCGCACTCGGCCTGCGCGGGCCGCTGATGAACCAGGCAGTGAAGCTCTTCACGAACCTCTTCAAACTTTTCCTCAGCGCCGACTGCTCAATGGTGGAAATCAACCCGCTCGTCATCACGACCGACGGCCGGCTCATGGCGCTCGATGCGAAATTCAATTTCGACGACAACGCGCTCTTCCGTCACCCCGAGATCGTCGCGATGCGCGACAAGTCCGAGGAAGACCCGCGCGAAGTCGCCGCGAGCGAATTTAACCTCAACTACATCGGCCTCGACGGAAACATCGCCTGCCTCGTGAACGGCGCGGGCCTCGCGATGGCGACGATGGACATCATCCAGCACTACGGCGGCAAGCCCGCGAACTTCCTCGACGTCGGCGGCGGCGCATCGAAGGAGCAGGTCACGGCGGCGTTCAAGATCATCCTCAGCGACGCCGCAGTGAAAGGCATCCTCGTGAACATCTTCGGCGGCATCATGGACTGCGACGTGATCGCGAACGGTATCGTTGCGGCGGCGAAAGAAGTGCACATCAAAATCCCGCTCGTCGTCCGCCTCGAAGGCAACAACGTGGCCGCCGGAAAGAAGACGCTCGCCGGCAGCGGCCTCGCGCTCCTCGGAGCCGACACGCTCGACGATGCGGCACAGAAGATTGTCGCGGCGCTAAAAAACGCGGCTTAAGTTTGGCGCGTGATGAACACGAACGTCGCGACCGCCAGCGAACCATCCATGGACACTGACTTTACCCAGTCAGCCCCGCGCACGGATGGTCCTGCGTGGAAAGCTGCGGAGGCGGAGGGGCATGACATGACCATTGTCGCATCGCTGCTCAAAATGTCGTTGGAGGAACGTTTCAAAACGCACGCCGCAGCACTGGCAACCGTGAACATGCTGCGCGGCGCTAAGCTGGTCCATGGCTGAACTCGATGCGATCCTTTCCAGGCTCATCAGCGCGGGCGTCGAGTGCGTCCTCATCGGCGGGTATGCTGCGATTACGCATGGAGCTTCTTACGTCACTCAGGATGTGGATGTCTGCGCGCCCCTCAGCTTTGAAAATCTCCAGCGCATCGCGAAAGCCCTGGAGGGAACCAATCCCCGCCACCGCGACCAAATTCGCGACGTCCCCTTCGAGTTGGAGCGACATCGGAGTGGGCTCAACAATCTCTACCTGATGACCGATCTCGGCCCAGTGGATTTTCTCGGAATCATTCCGGGCGTCGGTGACTTTGCCTTCGCAAAAGCACACAGCCTCACGGCACACCTCACCGCCGGAGACATGCTCGTACTCGATCGCCCCACGCTGATCCAATCGAAGGAACATGCAGGGCGCCCGCGCGACCTGCTTGTCGTAGGACAGCTGCGCGCCATTGAGGAGTCGTTTTCAAAGGAAAAGCCATCGGCATGAAAGTCACCGAGATCGCCTTCTCTTGCTACGCCGTCACGGATTTCGCGCGCGCCCGCGCTTTTTACGAAGGCGTGCTCGGGCTGAAGCCGGGCATGCTGAACGAGGGCGAATACGGCAAGTGGGCCGAGTACGAAATCGGCGCGCACACCCTTGCCATCGGCTGCGCGCCGAATTGGAAGCCGAGCCCGGACGGCTGCACCGTCGCGCTGGAGGTGGACGACTTCGATGCCGCCATCGCTGAACTGCGCGCCGCCGACGTGAAATTCCGCATGGAGCCGATGCCCACGCCCGTGTGCCGCATGGCGATGATTTTCGATCCCGACGGCAACACGCTTTGCATCCACAGACGCAACAAATCCTAAGTCAGAAATCTGAAATCCTAAATTCCAAATGGCCATCCTCGTCACACCACAGACCCGCATCCTCGTCCAAGGCATCACCGGCGACTTCGGCTCGCGCCACGCGAAGCTCTCGCTCGACTACGGCACGCAGCTCGTCGCCGGCGTCACGCCGGGAAAAGGCGGGCAAATTTTTGAACACAACGGGCACAAGGTTCCCGTATTCGACACTGTCGCCGAAGCCGCGAAGCAGACCGGCGCGACCGTGAGCGTGATTTTCGTCCCACCGCCGTTTGCCGCCGATGCGATCCTCGAAAGCGTGGACGCGGGACTCGATCTCGCGGTCGCGATCACCGAGGGCATCCCCGTGAACGACATGGTGCGCGCGAAGGCCGCGATGGTCGGCAGCAAGACGCGGCTCATCGGGCCAAACTGCCCCGGCCTCGTCACGCCCGGCACGGGCAAGGACTCGCATGGCGGCTGCCGCATCGGCATCGCGCCCGGCTACATTCACAAACGCGGCAATGTCGGCGTTGTCTCGCGCAGCGGCACGCTCACGTATGAGGCTGTGTGGCAGCTTACCTCGCGCGGCTACGGGCAGACCACGTGCGTAGGCATCGGCGGCGATCCCGTGAACGGCACCTCGCACCTCGACGTGATGAAGATGTTCAACGAAGACCCGGAGACCGAAGCCATCATCATGATCGGCGAAATCGGCGGCGAAGCCGAGGAGCAGGCCGCGGCTTGGGTGAAGGCAAACTGCAAGAAGCCCGTCGCCGCATTCATCGCCGGAGCCAGCGCGCCTCCCGGACGCCGCATGGGCCACGCGGGCGCGATCGTAAGCGGAGGAAAAGGCACGGCTGCTGCAAAAATCGCCGCGCTCAAGGACGCCGGCATCGCCGTCGCGGAGACGCCGAGCGCGATGGCCGACACGCTCCTCCGCCACTGGGGCAAGAGCGCCACCGCGTAAATTCATCCCGCTCTCCGCGAGTCCGCACGCCGGTAGCTGCGCCTGTCAAAGCGCAGGCTGAGTTGCGTTCGTTCGTTCAGCCCGCGCATTCAAATCAACGGCATGGCTCCGAAAGGGGGTAAGCGAAGTCGCGAGCCGAAAGGGCGACACCTACGAGATCGTGAGGACGAGGGACGGCTTCAATCCGAGGGCAAAGGAGTAATCTCTCCGACGGTTTTCCGCTCAACTTTCGTCCTCGGGAGCTTTCACGCCACGCAGAAGGTCTCGCGAAAAACGCGCCTTCAAAGCCTTTTCTTCTTTTTGGATTTCGGATTTCCGTTGTTCCAGTAGCGAGATCGCTTCCGCGTAACTCTCAGCCCGCGCCTTTAGTTCTGGGTAATATGGCGAGCTTTGCATTTCACGGAGCGTGTCTGCCTGTGCGGGGTCTGCAAGCATCGCCAAGTTGCCATTGGCTAGGGCGACTTTGTGTTTGCAGAGTTGAGTAAGACTGCCTGCGGGACAGTGGCAGAAAATTCGGATACCACTCTCGTCGTCATCAACGTTTACACGGTAGGGCGCACCGCTGCTGCTTTTTGCCAAGATAACTAGTTTCATATCGGAGCGGTTGCTGACTCAAAAGAGTTCGCCTTGCGGTTTTTTCGGTTTCGCTGCGTCCATTCCGAGCAGCTTCAAGAATTCCGATTCATCGAGAATGCGTACACCGAGTTCTCGTGCCTCGTCGAGTTTTGATCCAGCACCGGGGCCAGCGATGACAAAGTCGGTTTTCTTACTGACGCTGCTGCTGACGTTGCCGCCGAGCGCGCGAATCTTTTCCTGCGCTTCGCCGCGACTCATGGAATCCAATGTGCCGGTGAGGACGCACGTTTTGCCTGCGAAAGGTGAATCGCAAGCGGTTGAGCCGCCGCCCTTGGGTGAAATATGGAGCGTGCGAAGCCGATCAAGAGTTTGGATGCCCGCTGGAGAAGCGAACCATTTCAAGCATGCGGCTGCTGCAACAAAACCGATGGACGGCACAGCCTTCCAAGGCTTTGGACTCTCACCTTCAGCATTCTGCGCAAAACCAGCTTTCAACAATCGTTCCCCAATCGGATTTCCATGCTCCTTCGCTTCGGCCTGCATCGCTTTTCGCCGCTTCTTCTCGTCAGGTGAGATTGTTAATCTCTCCGTCTCCGGGATTTTGTTTTGATCAAATTGATCACGCCATTTTCCGAGTTCAGCGATGTCTTGGAGAATCGGTGACTTGGAAACCTCTTCCATGTTCGGAAAAACTTGAGCGAGATCGTGCGCGGTCTCCTCGCCGATCTCGGGAATTGCGAGCGCGTGCAGCCAGCGGGCGAGCGGCTGTGTCTTCGCGCGCTGGATGCCTGCGATGACTTTCGTGGCGTTCTTCTCACCAAAGATGCGCGGATCTTCGTCGGTGCCGAGGTTGAGCTTTGTGATTTGTTCGAGGTGCAGCTCGAAGAGATCCAGCGGTGTTCTCACGAGGCCGCGTTCAACGAGCTTTTCAGCGACGACCCCACCGACGCCCTCGATGTCGAGCGCACTGCGCTGGCCGAAGAACCCAACGCGCCGCACGAGCTGCGCGGGGCAGCCGGAAATGTTGTCGCAAATCCAGTCCATGTATTCCGCCACCCGCTCCATCTTAGCACCACTCTCAGCACCGCACTTGGGACACAAACAGCCAACTAAAGCCAGATCGTCGGATCGATACTTGCATCTAAACTTGTTCCCAATTTTCTCTGGATTTGAACATTCCGCACACACACTGGACCGAGGATCACGTTTCACCACCGCACCGCATGCGGGGCATTTTCCACCGACGTAATCGAAAAGGTCGAACGACTTCGCAGACGCATGGCGTTTTGATTTCATCACCTCGATCACCTCCGGGATGACCATGCCGGCCTTGCGAATCACAAGCGTGTCGCCGATGCGGATGTCCTTACGCTTGATTTCTTCGTCGTTGTGCAGCGTCGCGCGCGAGACGGTGGATCCCTGCACAAAGACGGGCTTCAGTTCCGCGACGGGCGTGAGCACGCCGGTGCGTCCGACCTGGATCGTGATGCCGAGCAGCTCCGTGACCGCGCCGGAAATCCACGGCACAGGCTTGTGGACGACGGCGTAGCCCGGTGCCTTCGCTTTCGCGGGAATTCGCTCCCACGAGGCGCGGTCGTTCACTTTGATCACGATGCCATCAATCTCGTAATGCAGCCGCGTGCGCAGGTCGCGGCCCTCGTCGTAATCGTTCACCACCTCGCGCTGATACTTGGCAATCACGTCCTCCATGTCATCGCATTCCCACCAGACTTCCTGCACGGGAAGGCGGAACTTCTTCAGCGCACGCAGCGTCTCCGCATGCGTGGCAAAGCTGATGCCGTCGAGCGCACCCACCGCGTAGAAAACGGCGCGCACGGGGCGCTTTCCGACCGCGCTGGAATCGAGCTGCTTGAGCGTGCCTGCGGTGGCGTTGCGCGCATTCGGCAGCGTCTTCTCCCCCGCGGCTTCGAGCGTGGCATTCATCGCCTCGAATTCCCTTGCCGGCATGTAGGCCTCGCCGCGGACTTCGAGCAGCGCGGGCGGGTTTTGCATGTCGAGACGCAGCGGGATGGCCTTTACCGCGCGGAGATTTGCCGTGATGTCATCGCCCGTCGTGCCGTCGCCGCGCGTGACGCCGAGCGCGAGCACGCCGTCGCGGTAATGCACGGAAATCGAGACGCCATCCACCTTCGGCTCCATCACGTAGCCGACTTTCTCCGAACCGAGCTGCTTGCGGATGGTCTGATCAAACCAGCGCAGTTCCTCGACCGTACGCTCATCCTGCAAGCGCACGCGCTTCGCAAATTCCAGCTCCGCATCCGCGCCCGTGAGCGTCGGCGGCTCGATCTTTTCCAGCGAGAGCATCGGCAGCGCATGGCGCACCTGCCTGAATCCCTTCGACGGCGCGCCGCCCACGCGCTGCGTCGGCGAATCGGGCGTGACGAGTTCCGGGTGCGCGGCTTCGAGTTCGCGCAGTTCGCGGTAAAGAGCGTCATATGCAGCATCGCTGATCGTCGGCTTCGCCTCGACATAATAGAGCCGGTCATGCTCGGTGATCTCCCTGCGCAGCTTTGCGATCCGCTGCTTCGCGTGTGTGGCATCCATTGTGTGGCGCATGTTTCACGACAGAACGTGCGAGGAAAGCGGAAAGCTCGTAGCCGACGACGTCACGAGACGCTGGGCTGAATGGCGAAATCCGAATGACAAATGACGAAATGGGTGCAGCCACGGGAATTTCGTCATCCGTCATCCGTTTTCCGTCATTCAAAATCAGCCCGCCTCCTGCCGTCGGCAGCTACGGGCGCGATGGCACAAAGTAGTCCCACGCTTCAGCGTGCAAGGGCGTGCAGATCAGCGGAATCCCCTCCTCCGATCAGGCAAACAGTTCCGTCAGCGGCTTGCCTTCTTCGAGGAGATTGTACGGCCGCCCGAGCATGTCGGTCGCTTCGAGATCGGTGACGCCCATCGCCTGATACACCGTCTTCACGACATCGGCGGGATCGATTGAGCGGTTCTTCGGATACTCGGCGCGCGCGTCACTCGCGCCGACCTCGCAGCCTCCCTGGATTCCGCCGCCGGCCATCAGCACGCTCATGCACGCGGTCCGATGATCGCGGCCCGCGCCAATCGTTCCGCCGGAGCGACGCTCGCCGACTTTCGGCATGCGGCCCATCTCGCTCGTCACGAGCACGAGTGCCTCATCGAGCAGGCCGGTCTGCGCGAGATCCTCCATGAGCGCGGAAAATGCGCGGTCGAATTGCGGCAGGAGATATTTTGGAGGCAGTTGAAAATGTCTCCGTGCGTGTCCCATCCGCCCGCGCTCTTACACTGCTTGGCGATGCTCTCGTCCTCCTTCCAAATGACAGTGACAAACGGCACGCCCGCCTGCACCAGCCGCCGCGCCATGAGCAGGCTCGTGCCGTTGATCGTATTGCCGCAGCGCTCGCGGATTGAGAGCGGCTCGGACGCGATGTCGAACGCACCGATCGTGCCGCTCGATGAGAGAAGCGCAAACGCCTTCTCCTGCTGCCGCGCGAAATTTTTCGCCTGCGCTTCGTGAACAAGATCGCGTCACGCGGTAGGCAGATGAAAAAGGGGCGAACTCATGGTGTGACAATCGGGTTTGCGCCGCGCCGTCAGCCAGAGGGATTCAGTTGGGAGTGGCATGGCATGTTTCAAACGCAGAGGTGCCGAGATGATTTGAGAGTTGCGCAAAGAAGTAGTTTTGCGAGCCGGTCGGTGCTGGCCGTTGCATCGCATTCCTCCGCAATCCTCTCCGCCCCCCCTCCGCACCTCTGCGTTTCAAAATGACCGCACGAACTGAATCGTTCCGGCTCAGTATTTCACCGCCGCCACGCCGCTGCCGAGGCCGAGGTCTTTCACGATTTTCGCGGCGTGGGCGAGCATCATTCCGACCTCGCTGGAGATCGCGATGAACTGCCAGCCTTCCGCGATGCGGCGCTTTGCCTGTGCGGCATCGGCGACGTGGATGCCGGGCGCGACGCCGTGCATTTTCGCACTCGCAAGGATGCGCGCGAGCGCGTCGTTGAACGCAGGCAGGTCGCTGTCGAATGCAGGCGCGACGCCGAGCGACGCGTGCAGATCGTTTGGGCCGATGAATACGGCATCGATGCCCGGCACGCTGAGGATGTCGTCAATGTTCGCCACGGCCTCCGCGGTCTCGGCCATCACCACGACGAGGATCTCGTCGTTCGCCTTTGCAAAATACGTCGCGGCGTCGGCCTCGAAATTCGCAGGCCCAAGCTGACCGCCGATCGTGCGCTGGCCGACGGGCCGGTAGCGCGCCGCGCGCACCACGGCCTCGCACTCGGCGCGCGAATTCACAAGCGGCACGATGATCCCGAACGCACCCGTATCGAGCACACGCTTGATGTTTTCCGTCGTGTTGAATGGCACCCGCACGAGCGGCACGCATCCGGACGCAGCGATGATTCCGAAGCTCCGCGCCGCGTGCTCGAAGGTCGCGTGCGAATGCTCCATCTCGACGGTGAGCCAGTCGAAACCCGTGCGCGCCATGAACTGCGCGCCCACGGAATCGGAGAGGTTCAGCCACGTGCCGACGCTCGGCTCGCCGCGTTTGAGTTTTGCCCGGACGGGATTTGTTTTCATTTGGAAAGGGGCATGCGCAGCGTGGGCGAATCGAACACCTCGGGATTCAGCACCCACTGCGGACGGCGTCCGGCGTGGCAGTCAGCGATGGCCCGCGCCGCAGCCTCGCTCACGCGCGCGCCGGTGTCGGTGCCGAAGGACGCCTGGTGTGGAGTGATGAGGACATTCGGCGCGCTCACGAGCGGATGCGAGGCGGGCAGCGGCTCGGTGACAAATGCATCAAGCGCGGCACCGGCGATCCAGCCCTCGTGCAGCGCGCGCACGAGCGCAGTTTCGTCCACGATCGCGCCGCGCGAAGTGTTGATGAGATGCGCAGACTTTTTCATCCGCCGAAGCTGCGCTTCGCCGATGAGCCCGCGCGTGTCCGGCGTGAGCGCGGCATGCAGCGAGACGAAATCCGACTGCGCGAGCAGTTCGTCGAGCGTCACGAATTGCACGCCGAGCTTCTTCGCCTCCGCCAATATTTGAGATGCGGGGTCGAATGCGATCACGCGCATCCCGAATGCTGCCGCGCGTTTCGCGACCGCCTGGCCGATGCGCCCGCAACCGACGAGGCCGAGCGTTTTGCCCGTGATCTCGGTGCCCCATTTCGGCTCCCACGTTCCGGCCCGCAGCGAGACGTAGCCCTCATGCACGCGGCGCGCGATGGCGAGGAGCAGCACGAGCGCGTATTCGGCGACCGCCTCGTCCAGCAGTCCCGGCGTGTAGGCAATCACGATGCCCAGCCGCGTCGCGACCTCGCGGTCAATCCCATCGCAACCGACGCCCCATCGCGAAAGCACCTTCAGCCGCGCAGCCTGCGGCGACGTCAGCACGGCGGCGGAATATTTGTCCACGCTCGCAAAAACCGCATCCATGCCATCGAGCAGCGGAAGCACTTCGGCCTCGCTGAGCGGGCCGTAGCGCGGCGAGTGCGAGATGGAAAAATCCGCGCCGCCGAGGATTTCACGCGCGCATTTTCCGACGACGGGATCGGCAAATGGCGACGAGGTGATGAGGACGTTCCAAGTCAGGCGATTCACGATGCGTGTTGCGCTCAGTACACGTCGCGCCGATACCGCTTCTCGGTCTTCATCAGCGTCTCCTCGACGAATGCGCGCGCTTCCTCCGGCGACTTGCCGCCGTGCGTCTGCGCGATCTGGATCAGCTCCTCGTGGACGTCTTTCGCCATGCGCTCCTTGTCGCCGCAGACGTAGAAATACGCTCCGTCGCAAATCCATTTCCAAAGCTGCGCGCCTTGCGCGTGCATCCGGTGCTGCACGTATTCCTTGCAGCCGTCCGTCTCGCGCGACCACGCAAGGTCGAGGCATTCCAGCACGCCACTCTTGATCCACCTCTCGAATTGCTCGCGGTAAAAAAACTCCGTCGCCGAGCGTCGCTCGCCGAAGAACAGCCAGTTCTTCCCCTTTGCGCCCGTGGCCTCACGCTCTTCGAGAAATGCGCGGAACGGTGCGACGCCCGTGCCCGGCCCGACCATGATCATCGGCGCATCGGGACTCTCCGGCATCCGGAAATGTTTCTGCACCTGCCCAAAGACACCCGCAGTGTCACCGGGCTGCCAGCGCTCGCAGAGGAAGGTCGAGCACACGCCGCTGCGCGCGCGCCCATGCGCATTCCACCGCACTGCGGCCACAGTAAGATCCACCTGCTCGGGGTGTGCCTTCAGCGACGACGCGATCGAGTAGAGGCGGATGTTCAGCGCGCGCAGCGTGTCGGTGAATTCCTGCGGCTCAAATTTCACGCCGGGAAATTCCGTTAGCACGTCCACGCAGTCGCGCGCGGCATTCCATGCCGAGGTGTATTCGTCGAGCGCCGCGGCATTTTCCGGCTTCAGCAGGTCCGCGATTTTTCCGACGCCCTTTTCGGCGAGCTTCGCGAGGAATTTTTTCTCGGCGAAATGGATCTGGAAATCGCGCAGCAGCGCCTCGCGCACCGGCTTCTCCACGTCCTTCACCTTCACCGGCTCGTCTCCGGAAAAGCCGAGCGTCTTCAGCGTCAGCTCCACGAGCGCCGGATCGTTCACCGGCTTCACAGCGAGCGCGTCGCCGGCCTCATACGTGAGCCCCGAGCCCGCGAGCGAAATTTCGATGTGCCGCGTGTCCTTGTCCGAGCCGGGCCCGCAGAGGCTGATGTTTCGAGCACAGCGCGCTTGGAATGAGTTGCGCACGTTGTAGGGGGACTTCGTTTCCGCAGACATGGGGGACGGAATAGGGATGCCGCGCGCGCAAGACAAGCTCGCTAAGAGAATCACACGCCTCCCCCTTTGGCGTTAAAAGGACACGCGCAAAAACTTCGCGCTTCCCCTCGCGCGCTGCACGGCAAGGCTCCCACCATGCAACGCTACGAATTCGCACAGCGCGATTCCACGCCCGGCGTCCCCTGCGCCTGCGGCACATCGCGCCGCGCATTTGCATCGCCGGAGAACACGCTCGCGACGGCCCACCTCGTGGAAATCTCGGAGGACGCTCGCACGCATTACCACAAGCGGCTCACCGAGACCTACGTGATCCTCGAAGGAGAAGGCTTCCTCGAACTCGACGGCAAACGCATCCCCGTGAAGCCGCTGAGCACGATTCTGATTCGTCCCGGCTGCCGCCACCGCGCGGTGGGAAAAATGAAGGTGCTCAATTTCGTCGTGCCCGCATTCGACCCGGCGGACGAGTGCTTCGAATGGGGCGCCCGCAGCAGTGATGCGGATCGGCTTCGGTGTTGCGCGCCGTTCCCGGCAGCCGCTACGGTCGCGGGCTCATGCCGACGCGATTTTTCAACACCTACTCCCGCGAACTGGAAGAGTTCCGCCCGCTCGATCCCTCGGGGAAACGCGTGAAGCTCTACACCTGCGGGCCGACGGTCTATAACTTCGCGCACATCGGGAATTTTCGCGCGTATGTCTTCGAGGATTTGCTGCAACGGCATCTCGAAGCGCGCGGCTTCGACGTGGAGCGCGTGATGAATCTCACCGATGTGGACGACAAGACGATCCGCGGCTGTCGGCAACTCGGCGTGCGGCTCGCGGACTTCACGCAGAAATTCAAGGCCGCGTTCTTCGAGGATCTCGGCACGCTGCGCGTGAAGCGTGCGCAGCACTTTCCCGCAGCGACGGATTACGTGGCGCAAATGATCGAGATGATCCGGGTGCTGATGGAGAAGGGAATCGCGTATCAGGCCGAGGACAAGTCGCTGTATTTCCGGCTCAGCAAGTTTCCCGAATACGGCAAGCTCGCGCACCTGAACCTCGACGAACTTCGCCCAGGCGTCCGTGTGCAGAGCGACGAATACGAGAAGGAAAACATCGGCGACTTCGCGCTGTGGAAAGCGTGGGATGAAAACGACGGCGACGTGAAGTGGGATTCACCGTGGGGC
>Ga0194051_1001045_pt1 | contig 14989 bp, 13 predicted proteins | sample SepL2320m_MetaG_FD_161275 | JGI IMG/M metagenome (GOLD analysis project Ga0194051, IMG submission 161275) | Anoxic zone freshwater microbial communities from boreal shield lake in IISD Experimental Lakes Area, Ontario, Canada - Sep2016-L239-20m | ecosystem: Environmental > Aquatic > Freshwater >... | reverse complement strand
CGGCCTAGCCGCTGCTCGCATCATGTCGGCGGCTGGAGATCAGGTCGTTGGCATCTCGCGGTCTGGTCGCGAGGGAACGCTCCAAGCAGACCTGAGTACCGAAGAGGGCTGCCAGCAGGCAATTGACCTCGCTCGCGAACGTGGACCGATTCGGGCCCTGGTGCTGTCCGCTGGTATCGGTTCGTCGCTCGAAAAGTCGATTGGTGAGCAGCCCACCGAGATCTGGCGCGAAACCATGGCGCTCAATCTCGACGCACCCTTCTATCTGATCCGGATGGCGTGGCCCGATCTCAAGGCCGCCGGCGATGGGCGAATCGTACTGATCTCCTCGACCGCCGCCACCATGGGCGCACCTGCCTTCTCCGCCTACAGCGCCTCCAAGGCTGGCCTACTCGGCATGATGCGCTCCGTCGCGCAAGACGGCGCGCCACACGGCATCACGTGCAACTCGCTGTTGCCCGGCTGGGTGCGGTCAGAGATGACCGATCTGTCTGCCGCTCACGATGCAGAGCAGCTGGGGATCTCGGTTGCTGAGGTCTGGAAGCAGCGTGAAGCAAGCTATGCGGCTGGTCGGACTATCGAGCCCGACGAGGTCGGTAACGCGATTGCCTTCTTCTGCTCCAAGCAGAGCAGCGGTATCTCCGGCGAAGAGATTCGTGTAGCGCTCGGCGGCGCCTGGTAGTTCTGGTCGACGTCGACGAACGGTCGAGCGGTGGTAGATTCATCTCGTTGGGCGACGTTAATCGCCGATGCTATAGTCGCGTATGCGGTTTGAACCTTTGAGAGACGGGATCCGCGAGCTCATCTTCATTGAGTTCATTCCCCGCCATCTCGATGTCGGAATGTGCGAGTGCGACAACGCCGGCGGCGGTGAGACTCTGTGATTCAACGCCTCGGGAGAATTTGCGGATGGGTCGAGGAGGAATCGGCATGCGCTGCGCCCGACTCCATGGGATAGGCGATCTCCGCGTGGAGATCGTGCCCGATCCCGTTCCCGCTCGTGACGAGGTACTTGTTGAGATAGAGGCCTGTGGGATCTGCCCAACCGATCTCCGGAAGTACCTGATCGGCACGTCGGACGGCTACCCCCTCAACCCAGGACACGAATGGCTCGGGCACATTGTCGCCGTCGGCGACGATGCGTCTGCAACGTGGGCCGAGGGTGATCGCGTCTACGGCGACACCTACGCCGGCTACGCGGATCAAGCTGTCATCGCCATCGCCGGCAATCCGTGGTCGATCGGACCATTTCGTGTTTCAGAAGGCGTATCCGCAGTACGCGCTTCGTTCCTCGAGCCTCTCGCCGACTGTGTGCATGCGGTCCGAGATCAGGGCCGAGTCGAGCCAGGCCAGCATGTGACCGTGATCGGCGCCGGTCAGATGGGCCTTCAACTCGTCGCCGCCGCCGCCGATGCGGGCGCCGTTGTGACGTGCATCGAGACCGATCCCGATCGACTGGTACGGGCACCAAGTTTTGGTGCCGTGAACTGCTTGGCTGATCTGGACGATGCCGAGCCTACCGACTGCGTCATCCTCTCAATCGGCATCGCCAAACTCGTCCCGCGCTGTGTCGAGCTCTGCCTGCCTGGAGGGCGCATTGTCCTCTTCGCTGGATTCGGCGACCAACCGCGTATCGAGCTCGACATGAACGCGATCCACTACCGAGAACTCGCGATCGTAGGTTCTGAATGGGTTGGAACTCCGCCCCATGTTTATCCCGCGCGTTACGCAGACGCCTTGCGCATGATCGAGGCAGGACTCCCAGTCGAAACGCTCGTCGCGCGAGAGGTAGGCCTTGATGATGTTGAGGATGTTTATCGAGCGATGCAATCACGCGAAATCATGAAAGCAATACTTCGACCATGACACTGCTTGAAGAAGATGGCCGCCTGCTGATCATTGCTCTCGACCATGGGTTGTATTCATGGCCAAACCCGGGCCTCGAGGATCGACGTGCCGTGATCGAGGCGTCTGTGGCCGGAGGAGCTGACGCACTCATCGCGTCCTACGGAACCATTCGCGATCTGCGCGATGCATTCGGATCGGCGAAACCGATCCTCAAGTTGGACACTACAGCGCTCTCGATTGGGTCCTATCAGGATGCTCCGTACCGTCTCGCGTGGACGGTCGACGATGCCCAACGTATCGGTGCTGCAGCTGTCCTCACGTACGTTCAGGTCGGGTCACCGAACGAACTGGACGACCTTCAAGCCGCAGGGCGCGTTGCCGCCGAGGCTGACCGCGCGGGCCTCCCATACGTGTGCGAAATTATGCCAGTCGGCGAGGCCACTCCTGCCGCGATTGCAGCCTGTGTGCGAGCCGGCGCCGAGCTTGGTGCACATCTCGTCAAGACCACAATTCCACTTCCTGCGTCGGGTCTCGACGAGTGCCGCGCGCAGGGAATACCGATCGTGCTCGCCGGAGGAGATCTTTCGGGAAATCGAGAGGCCTTGTTTTCGACGGTCGAGGACTGCCTTCTTCACGGCGCTTCTGGTGTCGCGTTCGGTCGAAATGCGTGGGGTTCTGGCGATCTAATAGGCACCGTCCAGCGCCTGCACGGACTCATCCACCAGTGACACGAGCGCTCGGCCTCGATTTCGGCCTCTCTGGTGTACGCACGGCGGTCGTCGACGATCACGAGGGGCTGATCGCGACCGGACGTGCTGGGGATCCCGTGCGGATTGGCGGTGGCCAAGCCGAGTACGACCCTGAGGCCGCGTGGTTATCGATGTGCGCTGCAATTGACCAATTGGGCGAAGCAGCAGATACCGTCGACGTGATCGGTATCGGCGCACTTGGGCCAACGCCCTTCCTGGTTGACTCGTTCGCAACTCCGCTTACGCCTGGGCTGTGTTTCTCACTCGACACCCGTGCGAACGATGAGCGACGCGCTATCGACCCCATGCTGAGTCACGATCACGCGCTCGCAAAGGTGCTCTGGCTTAGCGAGCGAACACCCGGCGCCGCGTTTGCAGTCGATATGGCTTCGTGGGTTGGTTGGCGCCTCACGGGCGAGCCCACGATGGATGCAATTACACGCCTGCAGTACGTCCACGCAGGAACGGAATGCCCTGTACCGCTACCGCCGTCGATTGATCCGCTGGCAGTAATCGGCCCACTGACCGCAGACATCGGTGTGCCGACAGGAATCCCCGTTGTGGCGGGGACGCTCGACTCGTATGTCGACGTGGTTGCTGCCGGCTGCACCCGTGTTGGCGACGGCTGCGTGATCCTCGGCTCGACGCTGATCATCTATGGCGTCGTGCCGTTGCCCGTCGCGGTTGCTGGTCTTGAGTTGCAGCCGTATCCAGGCGACGGCTACCTGCTCGGAGGCTCGACGGCGAACGGCGGCAACGTCCTCGCGTGGGCACATTCGCTCCTCGGTACCGATGTCGCAGCCGACGCCTCGGGCGTTGAGATGCTTCCGTATCTGACAGGCGAGCGGACACCTGTCCGCACAGTCGATGCGCAGGGTGCGATTACTGGTCTTTCGCTGACGACTACAGGCCCACAGATCGTGCGCGCCGTCGTTGATGCGCTCGGTCTAGCCACGCTTGACCACTCAGATCTGATCGAGTCAGTCGCCCATATCGATCGCTGGGTTGTCACGGGTGGTGGTGTCCAGAGCGACGCCTGGCTACAAGTTACGTCCGACGCTCTTGGTCAGCCACTTGAGGTTTCCCCGCTCGCAGGTGGCGGCTCCGGACCCGCCTTGTTTGCGCTGCACGCCCTAGCTGTTGTGCCGTCGTTCCCGGCGACGCGTACCGTCGAGCCCGATCTGGCCTCAACTGAGCGCCTCCGTGCGGCGCTTGGCAGCTATCGAGAACGAACCCGAAGCGTGGAGGCAGCACCGTGAGCGTCGCACTCATCACCGGCGCATCCAGCGGCATTGGACTCGCCACAACACGCCTTCTTGCGCGGCAGGGACTAACGGTCGTCGGCGTTTCTCGCTCCGGTCGAGAGGGGACACTTCCGATCGACGTCTCGACGGAACGTGGTTGCGATGAGGCAGTACACGCAGCCAGAAGTGAAGGTCAATTGACACGACTCGTACTTGCGGCCGGTGTCGGTTCGTACATGGAGTCTGACATCGGCAGACAGACGACGGAGAGTTGGAAGACGAGCATGGCTATTCATTTGGACAGCCCGTTCTTCACAATCCGTGCAGCCTGGCCCGACTTGAAAGCAAATGGTGGTCGTATCGTGCTTGTCTCGTCCACCGCTGCCACGAGTGGCGCGCCAGCGAACTCGGCCTACAGTGCGGCGAAGGCAGGAATCCTCGGGATGATGCGATCGATTGCACAGGATGGTGCCCCGTACGGCATCACCTGCAACGCAGTCCTGCCGGGATGGGTTCGCTCAGAAATGTCGGAGGCGCACGCGGCTGTCGATGCGGAACGGCTCGGAGTAAGCGTGGATCAGATCTGGAAGGAGCGCGCTGCGGAGTATGCAGCGGGCCGTGTCGTCGAGGCAGATGAAGTCGCAGCCGCGATCGCCTTCTTCTGCTCCGAGCAGAGCAGCGGGATCTCCGGCGAAGAGGTTCGTGTGGCGCTCGGCGGCGCCTGGTAGTTCTCGCCTACGGGTAGACGATCACCGAGCGAATCGCCTCGCCCCGCCGAATTGCGTCGAACGCTTCGTTGATGTCATCGAGTGCAATCCGCTGCACGATCGAATCCATGCGTAGCTCGCCCGATCGGTAGAGGTCGATCAGGATCGAGAAATCGCGCTCTGGCACGACACCCCCGTACCACGAGCCTCGAATCGATCGGTCGGTCAGCGTCAGGTCCAGCGGCGTAATCGGCACGGTTGCGCCGACTGGCGCCATCCCGATCAGCAGTGCCTGCCCGCCGGGCGCCACGAGAGAGATGGCCGTCTCGATCGTGTCGGTTCGACCAATGGCCTCGAAGACGTGGTCGACTCCTTCTGGCAAGACGGCGGCCGGATCGACCTCCGCGGAGTTGATCACCTCAGTCGCTCCGAGTTCCTGTGCAAGAGCCAACTTCTCGGGAACACGATCGATCGCAATAATGCGGCCTGCACCAGCAATCCGGGCACCTTGAACCACATTGAGCCCCACGCCGCCACAGCCAACAATCGCCACGCTATCGCCCGGCTGAACCTTGGCGCTGTTGCGCACGGCACCCACTCCCGTCATCACAGCACAGCCAAAGAGACAGAGTTCGACGAGGTCGAGGGATGGGTCAACGCGAATACAGGTCTGGGCTGCAACCACCGTGCGTTCGGCGAAGCTCGACGCAGTGCAGTGATGGATCGTGCCGGCAGCACCTGTGAAGCGACTCGTGCCGTCCATCATCATGCCGCCGTCCGACCAGGCCTGTCCCTCGCAGATATTTGGTCGACCCCGCAGGCACTGACGACACGTGCCGCAGTAGGGAAGCCACGTAAGAATCACATGATCGCCGGGCGCAACGTTGGTCACACCGGGACCGACGGACTCGACGATACCCGCCCCTTCGTGACCGAAAATCGCTGGCAACGGCCACGGAAAAGAGCCATTGAGCGTGTGCAGATCCGAGTGACAGACGCCAGACGCCACCAATCGAATCGAGACCTCGCCGGCACGTGGCTCGCCGAGCTCGACCTCTTCGATGATCAGGGGGGCATCAACTTCGTAGAGGACCGCGGCGCGTGTCATGTCGCTGAGGGTAACGCACGCCCATGGCAACCTTCAACTACGCGCGTGCTAGTCGGTGACTCAAGGGGCGTAGCGCCGCCTCAAGATCTCGATAGACGCCATAGCCAAGTTCCATGGCAGCGTGTGCAGATGCACTCGGCTCGATCGGAGTACCAAGACGTACGAAGCGCTCAACATCAGTCCATTCCTCGATCAAACCCACACCGATTGCAGCGGCTACCGCCGCGCCTAGTGATCCGCCTGGATGGTCGACCACGGGCGTGAGGGGCAGATTGAGCACGTCGGCAACGACCTGCTTCCAGAGCGCAGAGTTCGCACCACCGTTGGTGACGCGAATCTCATTCACGAAGACACCGAGCTCGTTGAGGATGTCGAGGTGATGCCGCAACCCGTATCCCGTGCTCTCGAGGCAGGCTCGAAAAAGGTGAGCCTGCGTGTGACCAAGGTGCAACCCGACGAACGCTCCACGCGCTTCGGGATCATGAATCGGACTCTTCTCGCCGAGGAAATAGGGGAGGCAGATCACGCCATCAGAACCGGCCGCGATCGCCGCGCCAGCGTTATCGAGTTCGCGGAAGTCGCTGCCCCCGGCAAGCTGCTGCTGGAACCAGCGCAACAGCGACCCACTGGTCGCCATGCAGCCATTGGGTATCCAGAGATCCGGAATCGGGTGCCGGTCGAGATACAGGCGCCAGTCGGTTAACGGCGTTGTCGACACAGCGAGTAGGTCACCCGAGCTACCGAGCTTGACGAGTGCCTGGCCTGGCGCAGAGACACCGGCGCTGTAGGCCGATTGCACGTGATCGGCACCACCCACGATCAGTGGCGTTCCCATCACTAGCCCTGTTGCAGCTGCCGCCGACGCGGAAACCGCTCCTACGACGGTTCCCGGGCGGCGAACCGGCGGAAGCACTGCGGCGTCAATCTGGGCCGCCGTCACCACCTCGGCACAGACGCTGCCATCAAGATCGAAGAGGCCGCTCTCGATCGCCCAATTGTCCTCAACGTGCGGCTCAGCACCGAGCGCACGCAACAGCCAGTCGTACGATCCACCCACAGACGCCACGTGTTCCCACACCCCTGGCTCGTGGCGCTGTAACCACAGCAGTGTCGGTGCCACAGACTGTTGCGTCAGCGCAGAACCTGTGCGGCGGAGCAGGTCAACAGACTGCAATGCCTCGGCAAGTTCATCGATCTCCCGAACGGCGCGAGCATCGTTTTGCAGGATGCCTGCGCGCAATGGCACTCCAGCCTGATCGAAGACCACAACCGCCGGCACCATGCCGGTGGTTGCGACTCCAACAACAGCCTTCGCGTCGATCTCGGCTGCGGCGAGGGCGCGTGGAATTGCCAGGCAGACCGCATCCCACCAATCGGTAATCGCAACCTCAGACCAACCAGGCTGGGGCGAGCCGAGTGGCGACGGCGCATCACCCGTGCCGATGATGCCGCGGTCCGGGTGCAGCACGGTGACCTTGACAGCACTCGACCCAACATCAATTCCACAGACGACGCGGTCGCTCATTTCACTCCTCCCTGATTAGCGGCCTGAACGTAGCGGACGCCCGCCTCTGACAACCCTCTCACAACGGCGTGATGGGGAGCGACATCGCTGACCAGTACGTCAACTGTTGCCAGTGGAGCAACGTGTGCGAAGGCGACGGAACCTAGCTTGGCTTCATCGGCAAGCACGACGACCTGACGTGCCGAACGGATCGCGGCCTGCTTCACACGCGCGTCTTCAAGACTAAATTCTGTCAGCCCTTTGACGAGGTCCACACCAGCAACGCCAAGAAAGACGGTGTCGCAGTTGAGCTCGTTGAAGGCAGCCTCAGCAAGCGCCCCGATCATGCTGCGTTCACCCGGGCGCACAATGCCACCCGTCAGCAGCACGCGCGTATCCGGCTGCTCACTCAACTCGTCCGCGATTGGCAGACTTGCCGTCACGACGGTCAGGCCACGCTTCCCTCGCAACGCGCGCGCCAACTCAATAGTCGTCGAACCAACGTCGAGGATAATCGTCTCACCATCTTCCACGAGCTCGGCTGCCTTCTCGGCGATTGCGCGCTTTGCATCGCTTGACCGACTCGACCGTTCCTGAAGAGGTGGTTCGTAGGAACGACTGACGCGCGCCACCGCACCACCTCGCACGCGCAGGATGCGCCCACGCGTCTCGAGCGCATCGAAGTCCCGGCGGACTGTCATCTCAGATACCTTCAGCAATACCGCAGCCTCGACCACGGACAGGTTTCCACGACGAATGACCTCGTCTTCTAGGTTGCTACGACGCAGCGCAGTTGTCATTGGGCACTCCACGGGTCGACGTGTGAGGTATACCAATTTTTCGAACAATATTGCGTTTGACTTCGAACAACTGCGCACACTAGTGTGCGCAGTAGGAGGTCCTTACCTGTGTCGTCGTTTCTCGAATTGTTCAGCTCGCCGAAGGTACTGATCGCTATGGCGCACGTGCCACCGCTGCCTGGCACCCCTCTCTACGACGAACGAGCCGGAGTCAACGGCCTGATCGACGCCGTCGCGCGCGACACTGCGATCCTGCTCGAAGCCGGCTTTGACGGCATTCTCTTTTGTAACGAAGGTGACCGGCCCTACGAACTCAACGCCGGGCTCGAAAGCGCCGCAGTGATGAGCCGCGTCGTCACGGAATGCAAACCCTCCGATCGCCCCTTCGGTGTCGACTTTCTCTGGGACCCACGCTGCGCGCTCGCCGTCGCAGTTGCCACAGGCGCGGCGTTCATGCGCGAGGTCTGCACGGGCGTCTGGGAATCCGACATGGGCCTCTGGCAGACCAACGCTGCCGAGGTGCTCCGGGAACGACGACGCCTTGATGCCTCGGATCTGAAGATCCTGATGAACATCACGCCAGAATTTGCCTCCCCAATCGGGAACCGCTCGCCTGGCCAGATGGCTCGGTCGACCGTGGTCTCAAGTCTTGCCGACGGCATTCTCGTGTCGGGCGCGATGGCTGGTGCTGAGGCCGATATTTCTACCCTCCAAGAGGTGCGAGCAGCAGTTCCGGCCGAGACGCCGGTGCTCCTCAACACCGGCGCGCGTGAGTCCACAATTGCAACCTATCTATCGCATGCCGATGGCTGTATTGTCGGCAGCAGTTTGAAGGTCGATGGGTACACGTGGAACCCCGTCGATCGCGAAAGAGCGCTGCGCTTCGTCGAAGCAGCGCGAGCAGTCCAGGCGTAGAACCCAACCGTACGAGGGAGGAACCCATGAGTGAAGAGCACATCCCAGCAGTCCCAGTCACACGAGAGCAGCAGCTGTCGAACCTCGTGTCTGACTTAACGTCGCAGCGAATTGATCGCCGCTCGTTCATCACAAAGGCAACGGCCCTCGGCCTCACCCTCTCGGCAGCCGGCATGATCCTGGCTGCCTGTGGTGGGGGATCTTCCTCCTCCGGTGGAGACGATGCTGGAGGCGGCAGTGCTGCCGCCGAGTCGGTGGTGGTCCCGGAAGGAGCCACCAAGCAACTGATTTATCGGCAGCGCGACGATTGGGCTCAGGCCGACCCCGCGCTCTGGCAGGTCACGGAAGACGCACAGCTGATCGACTGCATCAACGAGGGCCTGATCAGCTTTAAGCCAGGCACCTTCGATGTTGTCAACACGCTGGCCGAATCGTTCGAAATTTCCGATGACAATCTTGAGTTCACCTTCGTTCTGAAGAAGGGGGTTCAATTCCACGGTGGCTACGGTGAGGTGACGGCCGAGGACGTCAAGTTCTCGTTCGAGCGCATTGCCGGTCTCACAACTCCCAAGGTGGAATCCCCCTACGCGGGCGACTGGGGCTCGTTGAAGGAAGTCAAGGTCACCGACACCTACAGCGGCGTGATCATCATGAAGGAAGCCTTTGCTCCCCTCATGCGCACCACGTTGCCCGTCACCAGCGGCAAGATCGTTTCGAAGAAAGCCGTCGAGAAGCTCGGCAAGAAGTACGGCGTCAACCCGATCGGTACCGGCCCCTACGAGTTCGTCGAATGGAAGCCGAAGGACCACATCCTGCTGAAGAAGTTCGCCGACTACAGCGGAGCCAATAAGGACTATGCAGAGCCATCCGTATACGAGGAAATCCTCTCGAAAGTGATTGGCGAAGATTCGACCGCTTCTAACGCACTACAGGCAGGCGATGTCAACTATTCGTTCCTCGGGGTGTCGACCGTGCAGCAGTTGACGGACGCCGGTTACAACGTCACAGAGCAGGCCTCGCTCAACTATCAGTTCCTCGCAATCAGCGTGACTGACGAGACGCTGAGTGACATCAACGTCCGCAAAGCGATTCGAGAAGCTATCGATGTGCAAGGCATCATCGATGGTGCCTACGACGGCAAAGCCACCCGCGCCAAGGCGATCATCCCAGAGAACATGGGCCTTGGTTACTGGCCCGACGCACCAGCGTACGGCCCCGATGTTGCAAAAGCCAAAGAATACCTTGCGGCCTCTGGCAAGTCTGACATCACGCTGAAACTGACCACGACATCACAAGAAACAGACCAGACAACCGCTGAGATCATCCAGGCGAACCTAAAAGACATTGGTATCACTGTCGAGATCGAGGCGCAGGATTCGGCAGCGTTCTATGAGATCCCTGGCGGCGGCGGCGGCGGCAAGGATCGCCAGCTCGTCTACTCGGGCTTCACGTCACTCCCAGATCCATCTTGGTCGATCGTCTGGTTTACCAAAGCGCAACTTGGTGAGTGGAACTGGTGCGATTGGACCTCCCCATCGTTTGAAGCGAACTACAAAGCGGGCATCGCTGAGTTTGATGATGCGAAGCGCACGGAGATCTACATCGACATGCAGAAGGAGTGGGACGAGTCTGCCTCGATGGCGTGGATCCTATTCCCGAACTTCTACTACACGGGTCAGCCCTACGTGAAGCCGTCGATCCAGCCCAACGGCTGGGTGGCGCTCTGGAACTTCGGCGTCGTCTGAGTCGAACATGAGCAGCTCGGGTGGGGTTGCACTCTGACCTCACCCGAGCGATTCGATTCTTCTACCATCACTCAATGGGCGCGTATTTTCTCCGTAGGTTGATCATGACGGTCCTTGTGATCGTGCTCGTGATGGCGTTTCTCGGTGCGCTCGTACATGTCATTCCGGGTGACCCAGTGACCCTCATCTTGGGTCCACGCGCTACTCCCGAGCTGATCGCCCAGGTGCGATCGCAAATGGAACTCGACCAACCTGTCCACATCCAAGTAGGCCACTTCATGGTCAACGCCATACAAGGCGATCTCGGCGTGGACTTCGTAACAGACACATCGGTGATGAAATTAGTGATGCAAGCAATGCCACCAACGTTGACGTTGGCCGCGCTGTCGTTGATCCTGGCAGCGGTCTTCGGCATCCCTCTCGGCATCCTGTCAGCGACGCGACCAAATTCACTGCTCGACCGTGTTACTGCAGTCTTCAGTGTCTCCATGATCACGATTCCCCCTTACGTTGCGGGCCTCCTGCTGCTCGTGATTTTCGCGGTTCGCCTAAAAGCCCTGCCTTCGATCGGCTCGGGCGACATCTCCGACCCCGTCGACTACTTCCTTCACCTGATCCTGCCGGTCACCGCCCTCGCTATCACCTGGATCGGCTACATCGCGCGCCTCGTACGCTCGAGCATGCTCGAGGTTCTCAACGCGGATTACATTCGAACTGCTCGCGCCTATGGTCTCACCGACCGTCGTGTGGCCTACAAATACGCACTGCGTAATGCCATCATCCCGACCATCGCCGTACTCGGCGTTGCCTTCGGTAGCCTGATCGGCGTCGCCATCTTTGTCGAGGTGATCTTCGCCAGAGCTGGACTTGGCATGTTGGTATTCGACGCTATTCAGGCTCGCAACTATCCAGTTGTCCGGGGCGGCGTCCTGGCAATCGCGATCCTCTTCGTCCTCGCGAACCTCGTCGCCGATCTCACGTACCAGATCGTCGATCCACGCATCCGGGTGCGTTCTGGAGATGGCCGCTAATGGCCATCGCTACGCCAAACCGCACAAGCACTCGACGGAGCAGGCTGCATGGACTCAGTGCCACGTTGCAGCAATTGATCCACCGCCCCGCGGGCCTGATCGGACTGATCATCGTGGTCGGGTTAATCATCTTGGCCGTTGTGCCTGGAGTTTTTGCTCCCTTTGAGCCTGACGCCCAGACAATTAGTGATCGCTTGCAAGGGCCGAGCGTGGAGCATCTATTAGGCACCGACCGCCTTGGCCGCGACACGCTTTCCCGACTCATCTACGGCGTTGGTATCGCGCTCATTGTTGCTCTTCCGGCAGTGTTGTCCGCTCTCGTTATTGGGCTCCTGCTCGGGATCGTGGCTGCATGGCGGGGCGGCCTGATCGATGCGTTGCTGGTGATCGTCATGGATGTTTTGCAGGCATTCCCAGCCGTGATTCTCGCGCTAGCCCTGCTCGCGTTGCTTGGCCCCTCGCTGAGGAACGTGATCATCGTCATCTCTATCGCTTTTATTCCCAACTACGCACGCGTTTCGCGAGCGCTGGTCTTTTCCGCGAAGGCCAACCAGTGGGTTGAGGCAGAGCGCGCCCTAGGGGCCAGCACTCTGCGGATCGTCTTCACTCACATCCTGCCGAACATCCTTCCGCCGCTTTTTATCTTGATGGCGATGGATATTCCCAGCGCAATCGTGATCGAAGCGGGACTGTCGTTCCTCGGCCTTGGTGTCCAACCCCCTACGCCTTCGTGGGGGGCAATCTTGTCGGACGGCTTTCAGAACATCATCCAATCGCCCTGGGCTGTGGTCTTCGCGAGCATCATTCTGATGATCACCACGCTCGGCTTCACGATGCTCGGCGAGACGCTACGTGACATTGTCGATCCACGACTGTCTGGTCTCACGCGGAGGCGCTGGTGAGTACACAGCCTCTCCTCACAATCAGCCAGCTCGACGTCACCTACCGGACCGCCGACGCCGATCTGCCGGTCCTGCGAGACGTCGACCTGAGCATCGACCGCAGTGAGATCGTCGGAATCGTCGGCGAATCCGGCTGCGGCAAGTCCACCCTGAGCTCGGCAGTCATGCGCTTACTCCCACCTAATGGTCGGATCACAGGTGGGACGATCCAGTTCGGCGATCGCGACCTGACAGCACTTTCAGAAGGCGAGATGCGTCGACTGCGTGGCCCGGAGCTGGCGATGATCTTCCAAGACCCACTTTCGAGTCTCAACCCCGTGTTTACGATTTGGACGCAGCTCCGCGACGCGCTCGCCGCCCATAGCCGTCGCGGCTCGTTCGACCAGAAGGCTGCGCGAAAGCGCACGATCGAGACGCTCACCGAACTCGGCATTCCCGACGCAGAGGACCGACTCAACGATTATCCCCACCAGTTCTCTGGTGGCATGCGACAACGCATCATGATCGCGCTGGCGCTGCTGCTCGGCCCACAGCTATTGATCGCGGACGAGCCGACCTCTGCACTTGACGCCACGTTGCAGGCCCAAATCGTCGCGATCATCGCGCGGATGCGGCGTGAGCGCGAAATGGCCGTGATGTTCGTCACGCATGATCTTGCGCTCGTTTCCCAACTCTGTGATCGCGTTGTCGTCATGTACTGCGGCAGTGTCGTGGAGGCAGGCTCCGTGCAGAACGTGTTTCGTGATCCTCGGCACCCCTACACACGTGCGTTGATCGGTGCGGTGCCAACACGGCATCAGCATGTTGATCGCCTGATCACAATTCCTGGCAGCGTGCCGAGTCTGTCACAGCTTCCAATCGGTTGTGCCTTTGCCGACCGCTGTACAAAGACTCGTGCAACCTGTCGCCTCAGCGTCCCTGAGGTACGGATCGTGGACGAACGAAAGGTGCGCTGCTTCGCCGAAGACGCCACGTCGTCATATCACCAAGATCCAGTCGAGATCGTCGTCGAGGCTGCCCAGTGACTGCCCAACCAAACCTCATCCGCGTGGAAGGGCTCTCAACCGTCTTCGGCGATCAGCGATCGCTGCGTGACCGCCTGGCACGCCGTGCCGCCGGCGGAGTGCGTGCAGTCGACGGCGTAACCCTCACAATTGCCCGCAATGAAATCGTCGGGCTCGTGGGAGAATCGGGCTCGGGCAAGACAACCCTTGGACGCACAATTCTTGGACTAACTCAAGCTACATCCGGCACCGTGACCTTCGACGGCACAGACATCACCCATTCCTCGCGAGGTCAGTGGAGCGCTCTCCGTGGACGAATGCAGATGATCTTTCAAGACCCCTACGCAAGTCTGTCTCCACGCATGCGTGTGTCCGCTCAGTTGACGGAGCCGTATCGCATCCACGGCACGCCAGCGAGCGAGCGGTACTCCGTCGCCGAGCTATTGGAGATGGTCAATCTTTCGTCAGAGCAGGCCGACAAGTATCCGCACGAGCTGTCCGGCGGACAGGCGCGCCGCATCGGGATTGCGCGCACACTCGCACTTCGTCCCGAGTTTATCGTCGCGGACGAACCCACCTCTGGCCTTGACGTTTCGGCTGCGGCTGCCATCTTGAACCTGCTCCAGGACCTGCGCCGCGAGTTCAACCTGACCTTTCTCGTGATCACCCATAACGTCAATACGCTCTCGTATCTCTCTGACCGCCTCGCTGTTATGTACCTCGGACAGCTGATTGAGACTGGCGTCACACGCGATGTGCTCGCGCAGCCGTCTCATCCCTACACACGGGCACTCTTGGCAGCCGTCCCGGATATCGACCCTGATGGCCTCCAGACAGCACAGACCGAATTACTCAGGGGCGAAATCCCGAGCCCCCGCAACCCTCCGTCGGGCTGTCGTTTCCGTACCCGCTGCGTTCACGTGCGGGCCGATAAGTGTCAGACCGCGCCCGTTCTCAGTGAGATCGCTCCGGGCCACGCAGTTGCCTGTCGTCGCTGGCCCGAGGTTCAGCAGGATCCCGAATGGGTCTCGTCGCTACCCCCTGTCGACGCCAGCACGACCTAGACGTAGGCCCAGCTAGACCAAGTCGCGCGGAATTTCCTTCGTGCTGGTCTTCGAAAAGATGCGCTTAGTGCCTTCGTAGGCGTCAACCGTGTTCGTCAGGAGGAAGCTCTGCTCAGTCGCAGTCATCGTGCTTCGCGTCGCGATCCGAGTCTTCCACTCGCCCCGTCCCACATTCATCTCCCAGACACACGTGACCTCTGCCGAGAGGGGATCGCCACGGGTGATAGAGAAGCAATCCTGCGCGGTCTCGGTGTACTCGAGCCCATCCGGCAAGCGTCGACAACCAAAGAAGTCGAAGTCATTGGTAATCGTCGTGCGGCCAGAGCCGACATCGGTCGTCACGGTGCGCACGGGTGCGGCGTGCGCAC